>Ga0207940_1000805_pt1 | contig 10165 bp, 9 predicted proteins | sample LakMenEpi06Jul12_FD_150676 | JGI IMG/M metagenome (GOLD analysis project Ga0207940, IMG submission 150676) | Freshwater microbial communities from Lake Mendota, WI - 06JUL2012 deep hole epilimnion (SPAdes) | ecosystem: Environmental > Aquatic > Freshwater > Lake > Epilimnion/Euphotic zone ... | reverse complement strand
ACCTGCGCGAGTACGACGGATTGCTTGTGACAACGCCTTGATCGCTTGATCCTGTCCGATAACACGGTTGTGAAGTTCATCTTCCATGCGAAGCAGACGCGCTGTCTCTTCTTCTGTCAGCTTGAACACTGGAATTCCAGTTGAGAGTGAAAGCACCTGCGCGATGAGTTCTTCATCAACTTCAGTGACCTTATCTAGATCTGTAGCCTTCCAATTCTTTTCAGCTTCAACCTTTTCTGCAATTAAATTCTTTTCCTTATCGCGAAGTGTTGCTGCTAATTCAAAATCCTGACCATCAATTGCAGACTCTTTTTCTTTACGAGCACTTGCGATTTTGTCATCAAATTCGCGAAGCTCTGCGGGAGCAGTCATGCGCTTAATGCGAAGACGTGATCCTGCTTCATCAATTAGGTCAATTGCCTTATCTGGCAAGAAACGATCTGAAACATAGCGATCGGCCATGTTTGCTGCCGCTGCGAGCGCACCATCGGTAATTGATACGCGGTGGTGAGTTTCGTAGCGATCGCGAAGACCCTTCAAAATTTCAATGGTGTGAGCAACTGATGGCTCCTTGACTTGAATTGGTTGGAAGCGACGCTCTAGCGCTGCATCCTTTTCAACGTGCTTGCGATATTCATCAAGTGTTGTTGCACCAATTGTCTGTAGTTCGCCACGTGCAAGCATTGGCTTCAGGATGCTTGCTGCATCAATTGCGCCTTCTGCTGCTCCTGCGCCTACAAGGGTGTGAATTTCATCGATGAAAAGAATGATGTCGCCGCGAGTTTTGATTTCTTTTAGAACCTTCTTTAGGCGCTCTTCGAAATCTCCACGGTAACGACTTCCTGCGACAAGTGCACCCAAATCTAGTGAGTACAGCTGCTTATCCTTCAAAGTTTCTGGAACATCATTCTTATAAATCGCTTGGGCAAGACCTTCAACAACTGCAGTCTTACCAACACCTGGTTCACCAATTAGAACTGGGTTGTTTTTTGTACGACGTGAAAGAACCTGCATCACGCGTTCAATTTCATTTTCGCGACCAATAACTGGATCAAGCTTTCCTTCACGTGCTGCTTGTGTCAGGTTGCGACCAAATTGGTCAAGAACTAAAGATGTAGATGGAACTCCTTCGGCTGGTCCGCCAGTTTGTACAGCTTCTTTTCCTTGGTAACCAGAAAGAAGTTGAATAACTTGTTGACGAACGCGATTAAGGTCTGCGCCAAGCTTTACAAGAACTTGTGCTGCAACGCCTTCACCTTCGCGGATTAAACCAAGAAGGATGTGTTCGGTTCCAATGTAGTTGTGTCCTAACTGCAACGCTTCGCGAAGTGAAAGTTCAAGAACCTTCTTTGCGCGCGGAGTAAATGGGATGTGACCACTTGGAGCTTGCTGACCTTGACCAATAATTTCTTCAACTTGTGCGCGGACGCCTTCAAGTGAGATGCCAAGTGCTTCGAGACCTTTTGCGGCAACGCCTTCACCTTCGTGGATCAATCCCAGAAGAATGTGCTCGGTGCCGATGTAGTTGTGGTTGAGCATGCGTGCTTCTTCTTGGGCCAGCACGACAACGCGACGGGCTCGGTCTGTAAAGCGCTCAAACATGGGCGGTGCTCCTTTGGATCGTTCTTTCGTTAAGCCTAATACCTGCATGGGCAGGCCCGCGAGGCGGATTCCTACTGCTATCTATAACCCCAAATATGGCGGGGTTATGCCCGAATTTGAACTAAATCTAGGCCGTTGAGCCATTCTCTAGGCTGCAAATTACTTACAGCTTTTTGAGCATTCGGGTATTTCCCAGGGTATTCGGCTTTACCGACTCTAGATCCAAGAATTCAGCCACACCGGCGTCATAAGAACGCAAGAGCTCTTTGTAAATCTCGGGTTCTACAGGTGTTCCTTCAATTACTTCGAAACCATGTCGACCGAAGAACTTTGTTTCAAAGGTCAAACAGAAAATTCGCTTTACTCCGATGTCCTGAGCGCGCTCGATAATCGAATTCAAGATTTGATGGCCAACACCTTTGCCACGCAGTTCTTCAGAAACAGCAACTGTGCGAACTTCTGCTAGATCTTCCCAGAGAACGTGCAAAGCACCACAACCAACAACTTTGTCTCCTTCGACAGCAACCGTAAACTCCTGAACGCTTTCGTACAGCGTCACTGTTTCTTTGGAAAGCAAACGACCTTGTGGTGCATAAGAATCAATTAACTGACGAATGCCTTTAATGTCACTGGTACGAGCTGAACGAATCTGCATTGATTAATCAACTTCAGGCTTTACAAGTGGGAACAAAATAGTTTCGCGAATTCCAAGGCCGGTAAGTGCCATCAGTAAACGATCAGCACCCATTCCCATTCCGCCAGTTGGTGGCATAGCAAACTCCATGGCACGTAAGAAATCTTCATCAACTTGCATCGCTTCAAGGTCACCCTTAGATCCAAGTGTGGCTTGTTCAACTAATCGATCGCGTTGCACAACCGGATCAATCAGTTCTGAATAACCAGTTGCTAATTCAAATCCATCAATGTACAAATCCCATTTTTCTGCAACACCTGGAAGTTCGCGGTGCGCGCGTACCAGTGGGGATGTGTCTACTGGGAAGCCCATAACAAATGTAGGTTCAACCAGCAGATGACGTGCCACATGCTCAAAGATCTCTTCTGCAAGCTTTCCAGTAATCCACTTTGGATCAATCTTCATGCCCAACTTTTCGGCAATCTTCTTTAATTCTGCATACGGGGTAAGGGCTGTAACGCTCTCGCCAACACTATTGGAAATAGCGTCATACAAAGAGATTTGCTTCCATTGACCACCTAGGTCAGCTTGGCGACCATCGTGGTGGGTAACAACATGTGAACCCGCCACCGCCATTGCAGCGTTTTGCACCAGAGTACGAGTTAGGTCAGCGATCGACATCCAGTCACCGTAAGCCATGTAGCTTTCAATCATTGCAAATTCTGGCGAGTGCGATGAGTCTGCACCTTCATTACGGAAGTTACGGTTGATTTCAAAAACACGTTCGATTCCACCAACAACGCAGCGCTTTAAGAAAAGCTCTGGCGCAATTCGTAAGTAAAGATCCATGTCATATGCATTAGAGAAAGATTTGAATGGGCGCGCAGCTGCTCCACCATGCATAACCTGAAGCATTGGTGTTTCAACTTCAATGAAGTTGGCCTTATCAAAGGTATCGCGAAGGGATTTCATGACCGTAGGACGCAAGCGTGCGTTGCTGCGAGCTTCAGGGCGAACAATTAAATCTACATAGCGCATGCGAACGCGAGTTTCTTCAGACATTGGCTTGTGATCATTTGGCAGTGGACGTAGAGATTTTGAAGCCAAAGTCCATGAATTTGCCAGAATAGAAAGTTCGCCGCGCTTTGAAGTAATGATTTCTCCGGTGATAGAAACAATGTCACCTAGATCAATATCTGATTTCCATGAATCAAGAACCTCTTGACCGACCTTGTCCAAAGACAACATCGCTTGCAGCTCTGTTCCATCACCTTCACGTAGAGTTGCAAAACAAAGTTTTCCGGTATCGCGCTTAAAGATAATTCGACCTGTTAAAGATTCAACATCACCGGTTGCAACATCGATTTCGAGACCGACATACTTTTCGCGAATCTCCTTCAGTGATTTTGTGCGAGGCACAGAGACTGGATATGGCTCGACATTGCGCTCCAGTAAAGCTGCGCGCTTTTCACGTCGAATACGGAGCTGCTCAGGCAGATCCTCTTCCGTAGGTAAATTCTCTGTACTCATAGGTCGTGAAGTCTACCGACTCATGCATTTCGTTCGTGAATCAAGCGAAGCCCAATAAGCGTTAAATCAGGCTCATGATGGTCGATTGTTTCTGAAACCCCAATGATTAGTGGGGCTAATCCACCAGTAGCAATAACGGTTGGCTTTTGCGAATAAGACTCTAGAAGTTCAGCAGTAATTCGATCCACTAACCCATCAACCTGGCCAGCAAAACCATAGATTGTTCCGGATTGCAGAGCTTCAACGGTGTTCTTGCCAATCACATTCTTGGGCTTGATCAACTCAACTTTACGAAGTTGAGCAGCACGCGAAGCCAAAGCATCTACTGAAATTTCAATTCCGGGTGCAAGTGCGCCCCCAAGGAATTCACCTTTTGGTGAAACCACATCGAGATTAGTTGATGTACCAAAATCAACAACAATTGCTGGACCACCAAAGATTGTGTGAGCTGCCAAAGTATTAACGATGCGATCTGCACCGATTTCCTTTGGATTATCAACCAAAAGCGGCACTCCCGTTTTGATTCCAGGTTCAACAATTGTTACCCGAACATCAGAAAAGTATTCAGCAATCATGGTCCGCAGTTCACGCAAAGTTGCAGGAACTGTGGAGCACACAGACAGTCCAGTTAAATCATAATCTTCGACCAATGCTCGGTACTGCAGCCATAATTCATCAGCGGTGCTGCGTGGATCAGTCTTTACCCGCCACGATCTGATCATTTCCTTGTCATCAAAGATTCCAAGTACCGTATTTGTGTTTCCAACGTCAACAGTTAGTAACATCGTTATCTCCCCACCATTGCCATATTGTCTAACAAGCGAACTCCTTCAACCCAACCTGCAATGATCGCTCTACGATTTTCTGTACTCTCGTTTGCGGGTGAAAAATCTTTTTCATTAACAATCGTTGCGTAATCCTTTTCAAAGCTGGGCTCTGTAGCAAGGGTTGAATTGAGAACCTCTTGAGCTATTTCAACTGTTGGGGCTAGCTTTGCTGCAGCCAGAGCGCGATGAATAACAAGTGCGGAATCCCGACCAGATTCACTTAAACGAACATTGCGTGATGACAGGGCCAATCCATCAAACTCACGAACTGTTGGCACAGCAATAATTTCAACCTTGCTCTTCATTGCTTTGATGATTGTTAGCTGCTGAAAGTCTTTTTCACCGAAAACAGCTTTATCGGGCTTTGCGATCGCAAATAAGCGATCAATAACTGTTACAACTCCATCAAAGTGACCAGGGCGAGATGCGCCTTCGAACTTGTTTCCTAGTTCACCTGAACTAAGTGTTTGAAAGCCTTCTGGATATAAATCTTCATACTCTGGAAACCACACTTCATTTGCTCCTGCAATTGTTGCCATTTCAATATCGCGCTGCGGAGTGCGGGGATACTTATCTAAGTCTTCTTTATTTTCAAACTGAAGTGGATTAACAAAAATACTTACAATGACATCTTTATCTAGTGCACGGGCACGTTTGATCAACGCTTGGTGGCCTTTATGCAAGGCGCCCATAGTTGGCACTAATACAGTCATTTCAGTGGCTCCAGTCCTTTCGGGGTACCGGGCAAGATGTTTCAAAGTTTACCTCTATGCAGGCAATTGCTCCAAAAGTTCCTTAATGGGCCCATGCGTAAGCAGGATTGCATCAGGCTCAATCTCAAACCAAGGTTGTAAAACAAAGCGGCGTTCATGTGCTCGCGGGTGTGGAAGTTGTAATTCATCCGCCTTGCTGAGTAATCCACCATACTGAATCAAATCTAGATCAATTGTGCGCGGTCCCCAATGCACTGTTCTCTCGCGGCCTAAGCTCTTTTCGATCCCGTGAAGCAGTGACAATAAATCCATTGCGGGTAAATCACTATCAATAATGCATACAGCATTTAAGTAATCAGGTTGTTCCGGTCCACCTACTGGCGCTGTTGAATAATAAGTAGAAACTATTTTTACATCAGTTGCCTCACGCAAAAGCGCAACAGCTAAATCTAAATTATCTTGTGGGTTGCCTAAATTGGCACCTAATGCAATAACGGCTTTCATCGGGTGCGAGTTACAAGTACGGCAATATCTTTTAACTGTGCCGCAACTGGTGCTTGTGGCTTATGGACAGTCACCGACACTGCCTGCACTTTAAGGTGTTGATTAAGGACGCGTTCTGCGATCCTTCCAGCTAATTTTTCAATTAGATTTACTGGATTGCTAGTAATTTCTTCGATTACTAAATCGGTAATCTCTGCATAATTGACGGTATCTTCAATTGCATCTGAATTAGAGGGTGCGGTTAAATCAACACTTAAAGTTAAGTCCACAAAAAAATCTTGTCCGTCTTTTCGCTCATGATCAAAAACACCGTGGTACCCAAAACCATGAATTCCGGTCAAAACAATTTGATCCTTCATCAGCTGAGCACCTCCTTATGTGGCTTCACGCTATGAACTCTAACCGCCCACACACCAGTTGTGCCAAGGCGTTTAGTAAGTTCGATCGTCGCGGCTTCTCTTTCATCGGGTGAGTCCCCGCCTAAGAATCTTTTACGGGATGCTCCAACAAGGACTGGATAACCCAGAGCAACAAAGCGATCGATTGAATCAATAATTGCCCAGTTTTGTTCGGCATCTTTTGCAAATCCAATACCTGGATCAATGATCAACTTATCTTTGGTAATTCCGGCATCAACTGCGGCTTCGATACGGTCATTGAGTTCTGCAATCACATCATTAACTACATCGCCATAAATAGCCTTGGAATTCATATCTTTTGACTGCCCACGCCAGTGCATAGCAATGTATGGAACCTTTAAACGTGCAGCGGTTTGCAGCATGTGCGAATCAGATAATCCCCCACTGACATCATTAATTATTGATGCACCAGCTTTAATTGCAGCCTCGGCGAGGCTTGCTCGCATCGTGTCAATACTTATTGTGACGCCATGTTTTGCTAACTCAGTAATCACTGGAATTGTTCTTGCAATCTCTTCTTCTTCACTGACTCGATCTGCTCCTGGGCGAGTTGATTCACCGCCGATATCGATGATGTCGACACCTTCTGCAATCATTTCTAATCCACGATTGACCGCGGCATCGAATTCGTTGTGTCTTCCACCATCGGCAAATGAATCAGGAGTTACATTCAAAATGCCCATCACTAACATGTGATTAGCTCTTAGTGATTAGTGAGATTGCTTCTGCGCGTGTAGCAGGGTTTGTGAGTGCTCCACGAACTGCAGATGTAGTTGTTCGTGCATGTGATTTCTTGACTCCACGCATTGACATGCATAAGTGTTCACAATCAATAATTACGATCACTCCCAGCGGATCCAAAATACTGACCATGGCATCTGCAATTTGAGTTGTTAAACGTTCCTGGACCTGTGGACGTTTTGCATACATATCTACTAAACGAGCAAGCTTTGAAAGTCCGGTGATCTTTCCGCGAGGAATGTAACCAATGTGTGCAACACCATGGAAAGGTGTTAAGTGATGTTCGCAATGTGAAAAAATCTCGATATCCCGGACAATCACTAACTCTTCATGACCGATATCAAAAGTTGTTGTTAAAACATCTTCCGGTGATTGCCACAAACCTTCGAAATTTTCCTTCATCGCGCGTGCAACACGTGCTGGCGTTTCCTTTAAGCCTTCACGATCTGGATCTTCACCAAGAGCTAAAAGCAGTTCACGGATAGCCTTTTCTGCACGTTCCTGATCGTAAGGAGCTGAAGCGCGACCATCGGTCACGGTGACTTTATTTACCGTCACTTGCGGCCTTCTTTCGTCGGACAGGCTTCTTCTTCTCTTCAACAGGTGGCTCTACAACTAGGCGTTCTGGAATATCAACCGGTGGTTGTTCGGATGGAATGCGAGTTGCTGAACCTGTCCATGCTGGACGCTTGGTAACTAACTTGACCTTCTTGAAAATCTCAGCGATCTCTTCTTTGTTGAGAGTTTCCTTTTCGAGAAGCTGAATCACCATTTCATCAAGAATCTTGCGGTTGGCAACCAAGATATCAAAAGCCTCTTGGTGAGCATTTTCAATCAGCGTACGAATCTCTCTGTCAACAACAGCTGCGATGTTTTCGCTGTAATCACGTTGATGTCCATAATCTCGACCCAAGAATGGTTCAGTAGAACCACCTCCAAGTTTGATTGCACCAATTGTTTCAGTCATTCCATATTGAGTCACCATTGCGCGAGCAAGGGCAGTTGCCTTTTCAATATCATTTGATGCACCGGTTGAAGGATCATGGAAAATCAACTCTTCTGCTGCACGTCCACCAAGTGAATACGCCAATTGATCAAGCAGTTGATTTCGTGTAGTTGAATACTTATCTTCGTCAGGTAAAACCATGGTGTAACCAAGTGCACGACCTCGAGGCATGATCGTAACCTTGTGAACAGGATCAGTATGTGGCAATGCATGTGCAACTAATGCGTGACCTGCTTCGTGATATGCGGTGACACGTCGCTCGTCATCATTCATCAAACGAGATTTACGTTGAGGCCCTGCCATAACGCGATCAATCGCTTCATCTAATTCGATATTGCTAATCGATGATTTGTCATCGCGTGCAGACAAAAGTGCGGCTTCATTGAGAACATTTGCAAGGTCTGCGCCCGTAAAACCTGGGGTACGACGTGCGTAATCAACTAGCTTTACTTCATCACTTAAAGGCTTACCTTTTGCGTGAACCTGCAAAATCGCTTCTCGTCCCTTGAGATCTGGACGATCAACTGCAATCTGGCGATCAAAGCGGCCCGGACGAAGCAATGCAGGATCTAAAACATCTGGACGATTTGTGGCAGCTATCAAAATGACTTTTGAGTTTTCTTCAAAGCCATCCATTTCAACAAGAAGTTGGTTAAGGGTCTGTTCACGTTCATCGTGACCACCACCCATACCAGCACCACGTTGGCGACCGACTGCATCAATTTCATCAATGAAAACAATTGCAGGTGCATTCTCTTTTGCTTGATTGAAAAGATCTCGCACACGCGCTGCACCAACACCAACAAACATTTCAACAAAGTCAGATCCAGAGATTGAATAGAAAGGAACTCCAGCTTCCCCCGCTACTGCGCGCGCAAGAAGAGTCTTTCCTGTTCCCGGAGGGCCAAACAACAAAACTCCCTTAGGAATCTTTGCGCCGAGTGGTGCGTACTTTTCTGGTTTAGCTAAGAAATCTTTGATTTCATCTAGTTCGGCAAGTGCTTCATCTGCTCCTGCCACATCCTTAAAGGTTGTCTTAGGTACATCAGGATCCTGAAGCTTGGCACGTGATTTTCCGAATTGGAAAACTTTATTGCCGCCTTGGGCTTGGCTCATAAACCAGAAGAACAGGAGACCAATTAACAAGAATGGAACTATTGAAAACAAGAGTGAAACAAGAATTGATTGAGATGGGACCTTTACATTCCAACCCTTTGGCGGTGGATTACCAGTCAATGCATCAACAATTGTTGGTTCTTGTCGAGCAACATAGAAGGCTTCAACCTTTGAAGAGCCCTTAATTGTGCTGCCAGGGTTAAGAATTAGGCGAATCTTTTGATCTTTATCTACTAGTTCTGCAGATTGAACTTGCGCCTTAGAGATCGCATCTAAAGCCTGTGATGTTTCAATTTGTGTGTACTTATTCCCCGCAGAAGATATCTGTCCAAAAACTGTGACCGCAAAAATAGCGGCAACGATCCAGAAAAGTGGTCCACGCAAGAGTCTTTGACTTTTTGTTGGTGCCTTCTTTGCAGGTTGTTTACCTGAAAAACTCTTCTTGACTTGCTTCTTCGGTTTTTGAACTTGTGACATCTATGGGGACTCCAGAAACTATTCGTACATGTGCTTAGCAAGCACAGCAATAAAGGGAAGGTTGCGATACTTTTCATCAAAATCAAGGCCATAACCGATTACGAAATCCTTAGGAATATCAAAGCCAACATATTTCACATTTACTTCAACTTTTGCAGCCTCTGGCTTTCGAAGAATTGAAAGAATTTCTACTGATCCAACGCCGCGAGATTCAAGGTTGGTCTTGAGCCAGGAAAGTGTTAAGCCCGAATCAACGATGTCTTCGATAATCAAAACATTTCTACCGGTGATATCACGATCAAGATCTTTCAGAATTCGAACTACACCGCTGGACTTTGTTCCAGATCCGTATGAAGAAACCGCCATCCAATCCATATCGATATGGCGTTGCAATGCGCGTGAAAAATCTGCAACAGCCATCACTGCACCTTTAAGAACTCCGACAAGAAGCAAGTCTTTACCTTCGTAATCTTTTTCAACCTGAGCTGCAAGCTCCTTAAGTCGTGCTTGCAACTGCGCTTCGGTTACGACTACGCGTTCGATATCGCCCTTGACTGCTTCTAAGTCCACGGTTCTCCCTAAGGTCGGTGCTGTAA
>Ga0207940_1000801_pt1 | contig 10193 bp, 6 predicted proteins | sample LakMenEpi06Jul12_FD_150676 | JGI IMG/M metagenome (GOLD analysis project Ga0207940, IMG submission 150676) | Freshwater microbial communities from Lake Mendota, WI - 06JUL2012 deep hole epilimnion (SPAdes) | ecosystem: Environmental > Aquatic > Freshwater > Lake > Epilimnion/Euphotic zone ... | reverse complement strand
CCGAGCACTCTCTCTAACTGTCCAGTAGATCGCATGATCGAGGGTATCGTTTCAATCCGCCCTTCACCCAAAGGTGAAGGGAATCATGGAAACGCCTAGACTACATGACACCCCCTATTGAGTTTCAATCCGCCCTTCACCCAAAGGTGAAGGGAATCACATGCACAGCGTCTGAACTGTTTAGAGTCTGTGGTTTCAATCCGCCCTTCACCCAAAGGTGAAGGGAATCATCAGACTCTTGAACTCCCTCTCTACATACGAATAGTTTCAATCCGCCCTTCACCCAAAGGTGAAGGGAATCAATTTCCTGCAAGCTGGCGAAGCGGCCGCACTGGTGTTTCAATCCGCCCTTCACCCAAAGGTGAAGGGAATCTAGCGGTAGTGGGGGACCTGTGCGGTTCGATTCCGCGTTTCAATCCGCCCTTCACCCAAAGGTGAAGGGAATCAGACGACCACGGAGGCGGGCCCCGACTTTCCAACGTTTCAATCCGCCCTTCACCCAAAGGTGAAGCGAATCTTGCCTTTGCCTTTGGCAACGCCTGTTGCGAGTCGGTTTCAATCCGCCCTTCACCCAAAGGTGAAGGGAATCGCTTTTTCTATTGCCATCTCAAAAATCAAACTCATGGTTTCAATCCGCCCTTCACCCAAAGGTGAAGGGAATCACCCGCCTGAATGGACTATTAGAGGCATTCGCTCTGTTTCAATCCGCCCTTCACCCAAAGGTGAAGGGAATCGAAGTCGAACCCTTTGTCATCTCGTTTCTCAAAGTTTCAATCCGCCCTTCACCCAAAGGTGAAGGGAATCCCGAACATTGAGCTTCTTGACCCTGCTCATCACAAGTTTCAATCCGCCCTTCACCCAAAGGTGAAGGGAATCAAAAGATGGGGGCTAAATAATGAGCATCCTAGACTTGTTTCAATCCGCCCTTCACCCAAAGGTGAAGGGAATCAGTAATTCATCAAGGAAAGTTTTTGCCAACTTTGGTTTCAATCCGCCCTTCACCCAAAGGTGAAGGGAATCATCAGCGCAACGCCTGCGTGAGCTTCGCCTCCGGGTTTCAATCCGCCCTTCACCCAAAGGTGAAGGGAATCGCTTTTTAAGTTCCTCTAAGATCATTTCCGCATGTTTCAATCCGCCCTTCACCCAAAGGTGAAGGGAATCGTGGGGGAAATCCCCCACCCCCTCCTTTTTTTTTGTTTCAATCCGCCCTTCACCCAAAGGTGAAGGGAATCGTAGATGTTGCTCCAGTAATAATGGGGCAAATGCAGTTTCAATCCGCCCTTCACCCAAAGGTGAAGGGAATCAAATAACATTCAATTGCCAGCAGCAGCAGGAAACTGGTTTCAATCCGCCCTTCACCCAAAGGTGAAGGGAATCCGCCTGTTTCCGGTCGGTTCGGTTGCCCGCTTCCCTGTTTCAATCCGCCCTTCACCCAAAGGTGAAGGGAATCATACCACGAATTCCAGTCATTACATAATCAGCAAAGTTTCAATCCGCCCTTCACCCAAAGGTGAAGGGAATCTCTGGTTCGGGGTTAAAATCATATCTTGGGTGGGCTGTTTCAATCCGCCCTTCACCCAAAGGTGAAGGGAATCAACTAAAGGCCATGTCTCGTCAATATGGCATGATGTTTCAATCCGCCCTTCACCCAAAGGTGAAGGGAATCGTCACAGAATCTGGCATCGTCACAGTCGCACAAGTTTCAATCCGCCCTTCACCCAAAGGTGAAGGGAATCAACCAATTCGACAACCGACCCCATTCAACTGATTATCGTTTCAATCCGCCCTTCACCCAAAGGTGAAGGGAATCTGCAATGCGTTTAACGACATGTACGCCGTTTCCGGTTTCAATCCGCCCTTCACCCAAAGGTGAAGGGAATCGCAAGTCATATCAATAGTACGGCGAACATACTAAGTTTCAATCCGCCCTTCACCCAAAGGTGAAGGGAATCACAACCGACATACCGATTACGGAATATCGTCCTGCAGTTTCAATCCGCCCTTCACCCAAAGGTGAAGGGAATCATGCCTCGATTCCGCCCTTAGGAATTTGTGCGAGTCGGTTTCAATCCGCCCTTCACCCAAAGGTGAAGGGAATCGGCATCAACAGTGACGACCAATGCAAACCTCACTGTTTCAATCCGCCCTTCACCCAAAGGTGAAGGGAATCTGCGGGAATAGAATGATGAACGCAATTGCTAAAATGTTTCAATCCGCCCTTCACCCAAAGGTGAAGGGAATCGGGTGCCGCCTTCGAGTATGGTTTCCGCTTCGGTGTTTCAATCCGCCCTTCACCCAAAGGTGAAGGGAATCCCAAGACCACCGGGTACACCAAAGTTTACGGCCTTGTTTCAATCCGCCCTTCACCCAAAGGTGAAGGGAATCTGGTCGGTTAATATTCCCTGCACAAACTTATAGACCAGTTTCAATCCGCCCTTCACCCAAAGGTGAAGGGAATCAATTGCGAAGGCACCAAAATAATGCCAAGTAAACCGGTTTCAATCCGCCCTTCACCCAAAGGTGAAGGGAATCTGGCACAATGCCAATGCCTGCAATGCCTGACGTTATAGTTTCAATCCGCCCTTCACCCAAAGGTGAAGGGAATCACCTTTAACCTGGGTGTGATGTGTTAGTGGTCCATGGTTTCAATCCGCCCTTCACCCAAAGGTGAAGGGAATCTCGGTTACACCCGCATGGGTGCGATGGGTGAATTAGTTTCAATCCGCCCTTCACCCAAAGGTGAAGGGAATCTTCCGCTATGGCCAGCATTGCGACCAACACCACGCTGTTTCAATCCGCCCTTCACCCAAAGGTGAAGGGAATCGACAAGGCTAAATGTGCGGGCATTGATTGCACAGAGTTTCAATCCGCCCTTCACCCAAAGGTGAAGGGAATCATATTACCCCCTTAGTTGCACAATGGAATTGTGAAAGGTTTCAATCCGCCCTTCACCCAAAGGTGAAGGGAATCCATTGCCGCCTACAACTCCGCCCGGCGTAACCTGCCCGTTTCAATCCGCCCTTCACCCAAAGGTGAAGGGAATCGATTTGTTTTACCTATGCGACCACTCCGCACAACGGTTTCAATCCGCCCTTCACCCAAAGGTGAAGGGAATCTATTTAGAACCTGCAGGTCAAACGCTAGATTATGGTTTCAATCCGCCCTTCACCCAAAGGTGAAGGGAATCTCAAACGCTATTTCGTCAATCGGAGTTAATGGTAAGTTTCAATCCGCCCTTCACCCAAAGGTGAAGGGAATCAGGGTTTACTTATTTTTGTACTTTAGTACATGAGGTTTCAATCCGCCCTTCACCCAAAGGTGAAGGGAATCCACAATGCCAATGCCAGCAATGCCTGACGTTATCGTTTCAATCCGCCCTTCACCCAAAGGTGAAGGGAATCGATATCCTGCACTCTTTAATTCGACCAATACCCTGTTTCAATCCGCCCTTCACCCAAAGGTGAAGGGAATCGCGAAGTGCCTTGCGAATATACGCCAGCTAAGCGGTTTCAATCCGCCCTTCACCCAAAGGTGAAGGGAATCTGAATAGCTCCCTAGTAACAGCAGAATCCTTAAGGTTTCAATCCGCCCTTCACCCAAAGGTGAAGGGAATCACATCTACAGATTTATCTTGTCCGCTTTGACTATAAGTTTCAATCCGCCCTTCACCCAAAGGTGAAGGGAATCCCCGCTCATAACTCTGATCGTCCTTTCCAATGTAGTTTCAATCCGCCCTTCACCCAAAGGTGAAGGGAATCGAAGTGACGGAATCCGTAAGAATGGTGTTCTTCCTGGTTTCAATCCGCCCTTCACCCAAAGGTGAAGGGAATCAAGAAACCAAACTCGTCTCTGACGCAGTGGAGCAGTTTCAATCCGCCCTTCACCCAAAGGTGAAGGGAATCAAAAGCGCCTTGTAAAGTTAAACCCTAGCAAAAAGTTTCAATCCGCCCTTCACCCAAAGGTGAAGGGAATCGAAGCTGCTAACGGAGATATTATCGGTATGGGTAGTTTCAATCCGCCCTTCACCCAAAGGTGAAGGGAATCCGAATTATATCCATACCATTCAATCTGGACTAAAGTTTCAATCCGCCCTTCACCCAAAGGTGAAGGGAATCTTCAAATGGGGCATGATCAGTCTGAAGTACTCAACAGTTTCAATCCGCCCTTCACCCAAAGGTGAAGGGAATCCGCTGGTTCCTTAAGTCGTTATTTCTGAAGCCTTTACCCCGCATAAAACGCAGACCTAAACAACGACAGAAGTATCCTACGGCAAGATAGGCAAAGAACAAGTTTAACCCTATGCTAAGAAAGAGGTTCTGGATTTCGCAATAGGGTAGGGGTTTTGTGCCTGTGCCCCATTCGCGCGCAGGCGCACACAAGCTAAACAATAAGAGGACCATCCAAATCATAAGGTTTTCCTTGGCCATGATGTTCTACCATGGTATCTTCATCCAAAAAATAAAAACGAACAGAATCCTCATTAACTACTAATATTTTAAGCAACCGGCTCTGGAGTTCAACCCAATGCCGTTGTTCAAGCTGTACCTCAAACAACGATTTTTGGACTCTTTGCCCATAATCTTTACACGCTTGACAAATTTGCCTTAACCTTTTTCGTCCTTCCGGTTGCAGCGTACAGACATCATAGCCAATTAAAATACGCATAATTTAATTCCTTGGTGTGTAAGGTAAATATTGTGGCAACTCCCCCCGTATCACCTTGGCTAAGATCCGGGCTTGAATCGAAAAAACCAAACCTAGAGGGACTTTACGCTTAAGAAGAATATGAGTAACCTCCTCTTTTTTTCGTTGCTGCCAAGCTGCTAAAACAATCTTTCTGCCCGCTTCACTAAGTAAAACGGCCCCAGTTTCTTGAGAATCAAAATGCTGCTGCTGAATTTGCTGGCGATTAATCATGGCAATAGCAAGTCGGTCGGCGAGAATTGGTCGGAATTCCTCCATAAGATCCAATGCCAGACTTGGCCGCCCAGGATGATCCACATGAAGAAACCCAACAGAGGGGTCCATACCAAAACTAGCAATGGCTGCGCAAGAGTCTTGCAAGAGCAAGCCATAAAGGAAGGAGAGAAGGCAATTAACGGCATCCAAAGGAGGCCGTCGGGTTCTCCCTCTCATTTGAAAAAAGGGATCAGTGTTACGGATAAGATGATTGAAAAGAGAAAAATAGACCATTGCTGCGGCGCCTTCATGGCCTCGGACAGAATCTGCGGATTCCATTAAAGGAATCTGGCGAAGTGAATCTTCAAGGCGGTCGGCTCCCGCCTGGAGGGCAAGAGTAACTGCAGGATCAATCGTTTCCCGAGCAGAACGAACCAAAAGGCTTCGGGTGTTTTTGATTTTTCCAGCTACAAAAGATTTAACCAAAGGTAGCGTTAATGCAGCAGAATCAGCAGATCGAAATTGAGCCCTACGTAAGAGCACGCTGCCATGACCAGGTGCCACGACTCTTGCAAGAAACCTACCAGAGGGCGCTAAGAAATTTACAGCCACATCATTTACAGCACAAAGGGCCATGCAAGAAGGAGTAACATGTATTCCGCCCCAAATTACTATGGCTTGAATTTGATGAATAGGAACCGAGAGCAGAGTTTTTTTCTCAAGAACAACAGAAATAGTTCGATGATCTCTACGAAGAACAGCACCCCGGGATTGTACAAAAAGAGTGTTAAGGTATTTCCCATCCATTTTTCAAATTAATCCTCAGTTAAATAAAGTTCAGAAAGCGCTTTGATATAAGAGCGATCCTTAGGAGTAAGGTGAGGCTGACACCGATGCCGGAGAGAGCACTTTTGGCAATGTGGGAGCAGAACCGGCGGCGGTAAAACCTGTTGCATAATAAGATCATTGAGGTCTTTGGCAGCGCTTGCAGTTTTAGCACGAAGTGCAGAATTAAAAACCACCTCGCGTCGGGTTTTTGAACGAATATGATAAATAGCACCTTTAGGGATTTCTGTATGTAGCATTTCCTCTAAACATACCGCTTGAGCACAGACCTGAATGTCATCATTATCCCAGGCCTTAGCCTTCCCCCTTTTATACTCGACAGGGTACGGAAGCGATCCAGCAGGCGAGTCATGATATTCAACCATGTCTGCAACTCCTTGAAGCCTCAGTGTATGCGAGACAATACGCAGGCCCCGGAACTCAGTTCTGCCTAGCCTATTGCGTATGCCCTTAGTGTGCACCCTGTCATGAAGTAAAGTACCATGTATGGTATGAAAAGACTCTACCCAAAGGTTCTCCAATCGATGAAGTGCACAACGGCGCCTACAAAAAGCTAGATCATTCAATGCCGAAAGCGGGGGGTAATCCCCGCCATCGGTATTTGAGATTAAAGGTTTTGGATTCATGAAAATCAACCAACTAAACGATGAAGCTTAACCCCTTTTGGCAAACCTTCTGAATCAATAGAAATCTGACTACCATATTGCTCAAAATTACGGGGGGCAGCATCAGGGCCTAACGGCGTAACCTTAACCCTATCTAAAAGCAAATGAGCAGGAGCATTACCTAAAGGGCTTTCATGTTCAAAAACATAGAGGCCCCTAGTTGCCATCAATCCCCTACTAGCGGATCGGTCTATCTCCCAAATAGGCCCCTTAAGCGCATCCCACAGGAAATCAAGATCCTGCTGATTAAAACCAGTATCACGTGCAAGATAGGGGTTTATAAAACCACTAAGTCTGTAAAGCCCATAAGGAATTGTGTTTTTTCTACCCATGGTACCTGTAATAGAACCATCTTTGGAGGCTTGTTTAGAAGCGTCATCCTCTGTTGTAACCGATTTTCGAGTGATAGAAAACTCTAGGGGGACAACAGCATCAATACTTCTGGAAAAAGTAATCTGTACCGGGCCCCGAACTTGTCCACAATTTACACCGGTAGACAAAACAGCGCCAAAGGTTCGGATATCAAAGTACTGCTCGCACATCCATTTGCGGGCTTTATTGGTATTGTCAGCTTTAACCTTAGCTTCTTTTGAATCCTTCAGACCAAGGGCATCATGCGCCTTTTGATGCAATACATTAAGAATACGTTTCTCATAGACAGCATCTTGAGTCTGGAAATAAAGATCATAGCCTGATTTGCCTTCACCCATAACAGCCATAGCGTTACGGATCTTGCGTTTAATACAACCATCGGTAACAAGACCTTGAAGGGACTGAGGATCTATGCGTGGCATATTGCCCGCATCCGGATCACCATTTGGGTTTCCATCCATAACATCAAAAAGAAGAACAAAGTCATAACGGTGGTCAACAATCTTAGACATAAATAACTCCTAGAAAAGTAAAATTAGAAACAAACAAGGTAGCTTTTAATTAATCATTGTTCTTGGCAACATCTTTCGCTGTTTTACGGTCTGCTCGCTCCTGATTACGGAAGGCCCGTTGATGATAAAACCCTAAGGCAAAAAGGCCCTGTTCGCGAAGAGGAAGCTGGCCTTTAGGCGATTGAGCAGGAAAAAGAGAAACGAGTTCGGTTAATTTCCGATCTAAATTAACAAACGCACCTGGCTTTTCATTTTTGAGCTTGCGCAAGTGATTTTGGGAATTGGAAAATAGCCTAGCCATAAGTAATGCAGGAGCTGCAGAAAAAGTGCCATAGAACTTATCTACGACACCTGCCCCCACATCGCCTAAGGCAGCATACTGAATTTCATCAAACACTTCCAGCAAACGGCCGTAAAGGTAAGCTGGGTTCCTTTCTTCGGAATTGAGACTTTCTGTCACTTTAACCCCCTTTCGCACCAAAAAGAGTTTAACGAGAGACAACCTTGGCCTGGTGCAGCCATCGGAGCCCTCGACCTTTATGCGCCGCAAACAAGCAGCAAGGATCGAATCGGAAATAGGATCGCCTCGAAGAGCAGCCATAAGCAGTCGGTTCGGAGTATTAGGCAGCGGGTCCGCAAATTCACCTGAAATAGCTTTGAGCAGCTCATAAAGCGCAAAGAAAGGCTTCTCGCCCTTCTCTGGATCAAGCTGTACAATACTCATATCACAAAACCATTTTGCAAAATGGTTACGAATATCGCCAAGAGGTGCTTCTAAGTAACTGCGAACAACAATTCTTGCGGAATTCCCAGTCAGGACCAGCAGATAGAACTCGTTTGTGTCTATCGCTTTTGTCTCTCTCCCCTTGAAAGCCGAGGAAAGCAAAGCATTCACAGCATCTGGGTCTGCGTTATCTAACAACCCCATAAAAGAAAGGTCTTGAGGCAACTTCGTCCAAAAAAGAAAAAGATTACCACTGACCCTAAGCCGACTTTTAGCATTCGAAGGAAGCTGCTCTGCGATTAAAGCTTGAAGAGCAAGCGAGTATCCTTGAGATGCCTCCAACCCAATACCACTATTAACTGCACCATCTAAACCATAACTTTGGAAAGAATCCTTATCTAAAGAAACCATATAGGCTCCGGTGGCCAAACCACCAGGAATACCTTTAAACTGAAAACCATGAGAAACAGGTATTGAGGTCTCCAAGCCAGTAATCTGGCAGAAAGCCTTCAACATTGATTTGGTTTTTCCATCATTAATAGAATCTAAAAAGGCAGCATACCAAGCAGCAATATTTGGTTTTTCGGAGGCAGAAACATCGCTATCACCTTGAAATACGAGACCGCATCTAGCGGTTACCTCAGGTTTAAGCTTTTCAATATCTTTAACTATCCGATCTTTTAGGCCGAGATCGGATAATATTTTCTCACCCAATTTAGATGCGGCAACCAAAGCTGGATCATTTGTCTCAGAAGCTGCATGAGCTATCTGCTCCCAAAATGTTTTCCGGCTTGCAGCACATTTAGCCTCATCCTCCAAATCAAAGATATAGGGCAAGACTCTCGGTAAAGTGTCAACAAAATACCTAGCAAAACCTTTGTTAGCGGTATTGCCGTGGGCTCTTGGGCAAAGAATCTCCTTGCCACTATCAAGGACGGATTTTGGTTTGCTATTCTTCCCTTTGCCTGGAATAGTTTGCATAACCCTACGATCCAAGACCCCTAAATAGTCCCCGTTTGAATCAAAAACAACCATGAAAGGTATAGCTGTTTTCTCGAAAGCTATACCAGCAATTAAATTCTCTCTTTGTGCCAGCTCGTAAAGTCTTTGAATAATCATAATGCGATTGCTCCTTCGGGATTACCTATAAGTCGGATGGGTGGCAAACCATTAGGACCAGCGGCCATAGTGTCACAGTGCACAACGCCGCCTAAGACTTTGGCACGGAAAAACTGGGGCGTATTTCCCTTTTCATCAAAAACTAAATCATAAAGCATTATCCCAAGGTCCTCGTTCCACGTGGAGAGAACCGGCTCGTTAGCCGTCACGGGTGAGAAATTACAAGCATACTCTCTGATCCCAAAGTAAGGATGGTGAAATGATTGCCCCTTCTCCACGCGCCTGTTAAACATTGCAACATATTTTGCGACTGAGTCCTGCCCTTGAGGCTCGTCAACATCTTCAGGCTTTTTTCGAGGCTGGTTTGCCCGACTGGTTAGGATAGGAGAAGCATCTATAATATACGCCACATCTTGAAGAACCAAAGAGTTTCGTTGGGTGCGATTCTGCCCTTGTATACCTTCCCTACCAGCAGAATCAACAAAGTAAGGTTCCATAACGCCGCCCCCTTGGATCGCTTTTGAAACCTCTCTTTCGGATATCTTTCCTTGTATTTCATTTCGCAAGAAAGAGATGAATCGATAATTTGGACGGTTTTGTTCTGCCTGGACCCACCAAGGTGCAAGTGCAGTAATACGCCGAATATGCCACCGCATCTGTGGTTTAAATAAAATAGCGTCGAGGACTCCTCTAGCTGCTGATGGAGTCATGAAAGGGTAAGAAACCCTCTCCACTTTAAATTCGGGCCGTGTGAACAGGGCGAAATCGCCCCAAACTTTGACTCTTACTGTTTCTGGAATCATATTAATTTCCTTTAATGTTAAATTACTAAAAGCTGGTCAGCTACAGGGTCTGCTAGCATTCCTAGGTGATCATCATACGGGCCTCGATAAACAAATAACCCGGGGAGATCCTCGGTAATCCACGCCTGGTGTTTTTCTAGCTCATAATGTCTGATGTTAACTTGAAAGCCAACCAACTCGCGTCGTGAATCATGGGGGTTCATAGACATTGCTTTTTTAAGAAGGCTGCTTACTTCCAACAGTGCACCGCTCC
>Ga0207940_1000798_pt1 | contig 10213 bp, 13 predicted proteins | sample LakMenEpi06Jul12_FD_150676 | JGI IMG/M metagenome (GOLD analysis project Ga0207940, IMG submission 150676) | Freshwater microbial communities from Lake Mendota, WI - 06JUL2012 deep hole epilimnion (SPAdes) | ecosystem: Environmental > Aquatic > Freshwater > Lake > Epilimnion/Euphotic zone ... | reverse complement strand
TGCGAACTCAATGGGGCAACCAAGCGGCAGAAGTCACGCCTCTGCAAGTCAATCGGATTCGCGCACTCCAAGGTCAATGAGCCGTGTCTGCCTTAGATTTGGTTTATGTGGATGATCAAATCATCGTTCTGAACAAAGCTTCAGGTTTACTCAGTGTGCCAGGACGAGGCGAAGACAAACAAGATTGCTTGATCACCAGAGCCCAACAAGAATGGCCCGATGCCCTTACCGTGCACCGCCTCGACATGGCGACGTCGGGTCTCGTGGTGATGGCCAGAGGCCCCGACATTCAACGCGTTTTAAGCCAAGCTTTTGCACTCAGAGAGGTGCACAAAACCTATGAAGCCATCGTGGCAGGTTTGCCCAACGTTTCAGAAACTTGGCACGACATTCAATTGCCGCTGATCATCGATTGGCCCAACCGACCCAGAAGCAAAGTAGACTGGGAACAAGGCAAACCAAGTCACACGCAATGGCGCGTCAAATGCCATCTGCCGCTTGATCACGCCACCCGAGTTGAGTTGAAACCCATCACGGGTCGAACCCATCAACTCCGTCTTCATATGATGGCCATCGGGCACGCCATTTTGGGCGATGCCTTGTACGCCTCGCCCGAAGAAATAGCCAAAGCCCCCCGCTTGCTGCTGCATGCCCGTGAATTGCAATTGAAACACCCAATTACGGCAAAATGGGTGGCTTTCGAAAGTAGCGTTCCTTTTTAAAAGAAAGAAATCATGTCTCAGCATCTCTACATCCTTACTGGTGGTTCTCGCGGCATGGGCTTGGCCATTGCAGAGCAGCTGCTGCAAGCGGGCAACACGCTCATTTGCATTTCACGCAACAAGCAAGCAAGCCTGCATGAAAGCGCGCAAAAAGCAGGTGCACATTTGGAACAATGGACGCATGATTTGGCCGATGGTGCCACGGCCAGTTTGGCCCTGCAGAAGTGGCTAGAGGCACAAGACGCCAAAACTTATGCCAGCGCCACCCTGATTAACAATGCGGGCGTCATTCCCAACATTGGCCCATTGAGTCAAGCCGACCCTCACAACTTGGCCATGGCTCTGCGAGTTGGCTTAGAAGCGCCCATGCAGTTGTGCGCTGCCTTTTTAGGCGCTACAGAAAACTGGATCATGCCGCGCAAAGTGGTGAATATTTCCTCCGGTCTGGGCCGGCGCGCTATGGCTTCTCAGGCCGGCTACTGCGCCGCCAAGGCAGGCATGGACCACTTCACACGTTGCCTAGCGCTCGATGAAGCGCTTAAACCCCATGGCGCCAAAGTGACATCCTTGGCACCTGGCGTCATTGATACCGATATGCAAATTCAATTGCGCAGTGCAGACCCTGAAAAATTTCCAGATCAAAATGGCTTCCAGCAACTGAAATCAACAGGTCTACTAACCTCCCGAGAAGAGGCCGCAAGCAGAATTTTGAATTACATTGCGCGTGCCGACTTTGGCAGCAACCCTGTGAGCGATGTTCGTGATGCTTAAATCGTGCTTGATACGTTCTTGATACGCACTTGATACGATTAAGTCCGAATTTTTGTCAGCCCCCTGTCGTCATTTTTCATCAGAATTTGGGGTTCTATTTTTTGAAATCGAAGGAGAATTAAATGAGCCGTGAAGTAGTCGTTGTCAGCGGTGTGCGCACCGCCATTGGTACATTTGGTGGCAGCTTGAAAGACATTGCGCCCACAGAGTTGGGCGCACAAGTGGTGCGTGAAGCCCTTAAGCGTGCCAATACAGAAGGCAAAGATGTAGGTCATGTGGTGTTTGGCCATGTGGTCAACACCGAGCCCAAAGACCTTTACTTGTCGCGAGTGGCCGCCATCAACGCGGGCTGCTCCGAAGGCACACCTGCATTCAACGTAAACCGTCTGTGTGGTTCTGGTTTGCAAGCCATCATCTCAGCCAGCCAGTCTATCTTGTTGGGCGACGCAGACATCGCTGTTGGCGCTGGAGCAGAAAACATGAGCCGTGCGCCCTACGCCAGCTTGAGCAACCGTTTTGGCGCACGCATGGGCGACACCAAAATGATTGACATGTTGTTGGGTGCACTGCACGACCCCTTTCACACCATTCACATGGGCGTCACTGCTGAGAACATTGCAGCCAAGTGGGGCATCACGCGTGAAGACCAAGACAAATTGGCGGTTGAAAGCCACAACCGCGCAGAGCGGGCCACACAAGCCGGCTATTTCAAAGATCAAATCATGCCGATCATGCTCAAAACTCGCAAAGGCGAAGTGGCCTACGAAACCGATGAGCACTTCCGCCCTGCTTGCACCATGGAAGAGCTGGCCAAACTCAAGCCTGTGTTTCTGAAAGAAAACGGCACCGTCACAGCTGGCAACGCCTCAGGCATCAACGATGCCGCCGCCGCTGTGGTGCTGATGGAAGCAGGCGCAGCCAAAGCGCGCGGTGTCAAGCCATTGGCCCGCTTGGTAGCCTATGCACATGCCGGCGTAGACCCCAAGTACATGGGCATTGGCCCAGTGCCCGCCACACATCTGGCCCTCAAAAAAGCAGGCCTCAGTGTGAACGATTTGGATGTGATTGAAGCCAACGAAGCCTTTGCAGCACAGGCCTGCGCCGTGACACGCGATTTGGGTTTAGATCCCGCCAAGGTCAACCCCAATGGCTCCGGTATTTCTTTGGGACACCCCATTGGGGCCACAGGCACCTTGATCACGGTCAAAGCTTTGCACGAACTGCAACGCATCCAAGGCCGGTATGCCTTGGTCACCATGTGCATTGGCGGTGGACAAGGCATTGCAGCCATTTTTGAACGCATGTAATCACTGGTGTGCGTTCAACAAAAAGGCCATCTTGCGATGGCCTTTTTTATTCATGCAAGTTCAAACTTTTCAGCGATAGCGCTCACGTGCAATGCGTGCTCCTTCGGCCAAAGCTTGTAGTTTTTTCTCAGCCACTTCACGGCTCATGGGTGCCAAGCCGCAGTTGGTGCAAGGAATGATGCGAGCCTTGGGCACAAACTGAAGCGCGCGGCCAATGGTATCTGCCACTTGCTCGGGCGTTTCAATCACATCGCTGGCCACATCAATCACACCCACCATCACATCTTTGCCTTCCAGCAAAGCCATGAGGTCCATGGGCACGTGCGATTGGAAACACTCTAAGCTAACCTGTTGAATGCTGCTCTTGGCCAAGGCTGGAAACACTTTTTCATATTGGCGCCACTCATGGCCCAAAGAATTTTTCCAATCGATGTTGGCTTGAATGCCATAGCCGTAGCAAATGTGAACAGCCGTGGTGCAAGTGAGGCCCTGCGCAGCACGCTCCAATGCTTTCACACCCCAATCGGCTGCTTCTTCCATGTACACATTGAAGGCCGGCTCGTCGAATTGAACAATGTCAACGCCGTCGGCTTGCAGTGCCAAGGCTTCTTGATTCAGCAACTCAGCAAAGGCCATGGCCATTTTGACTTTGTCGCCATAAAAGCGATCGGCCACCGTGTCGACAATGGTCATGGGGCCAGGCAAGGTGAACTTCAATTTCTTCTTGGTATGTGCACGTGCCAGTTGCGCTTCAAAGGCATGCACACGACCTTTTAAGCGCAAGGGTGCAACCACCTGTGGCACTTGCGCGTCGTAGCGATTGTTGCGAATGCCCATGGTCACTTTGTTTTCGAAGTCAATGCCTTCTACTTGCTCTAGAAAACCATGCACGAAGTGTTGGCGCGATTGTTCGCCATCGCCCACCACATCGAGGCCTGCATCTTCTTGCGCCTTGATCCAAAGCAAGGTGGCGTCGGCTTTGGCTTGCTTCAGGCTATCGCCTTGCGCCATCCATTTGGGCCAAAGCTTGTTGGTCTCGGCCAGCCATTCGGGTTTAGGCAGACTGCCTGCAATTGCGGTTTCAAACATGCTTATGCTCCTGAAAATGTTGAGGGTTTTAAATTAAATTCTTGGGCCAACAGTGCGTAAGAATGCGTCTGTGCCTTGGGGTCATAGGTCCAGGTAATGACAGCCAATTCATCCAACTCAAGCCGTGTGGCAACGGCTCTTAACTTTTCGGCTACTGTTTTGGCGCTTCCCACAAAGGCATTGGCCTTCAGTGACTGTAGCGCCATTTGTTCAGCGGGTGAGTAATCGCGGTCTGCTTGCTCGGGGGGCAGCATGGGGCCAATGCGACCCAAATTTCGGTCCATGCGCCAACGTGCTCGGCTCTTGAAAAGATGCCAGGCTTCTTCGTCAGTGTCTGCCGCCAAAGCCCAAACACACAAGGTGGCCTTGGGCCGCTCAAGTCCCGCGCTGGGTCTGAAAGTCTCACGGTAAATTTGCATGGCTTGGTCAGCACCCTGCCCGTCGGTGATAAACCAGGCAAATGCATAAGGCAGACCCAAATGTGCTGCCAATTGAGCGCCGTAGTCAGAACTGCCCAGCATCCAAACATCAGGCGATGTTGATGATTGTGGGTATGCAAAAACACCATGTCCGGGATGGCCCGCGGGCAAAGGCTGCCCTTTGACCCACGCTTGCAATTCCATTACCTGCTGCGGAAAGTTTTCACTGGCATACCGATCGGGGTTCAGGAGTTGCGCTGTTTTGCCATCACTGCCTGGCGCACGGCCCACACCCAAATCTATTCGTCCTGGCGCCAAAGCATCGAGCACTCTGAATTGTTCGGCCACTTTCAAGGCAGCGTAATGCGGCAGCATGACACCCGCACTGCCAATGCGAATGCTGCGTGTTTGGGTGGCAATGGCGGCCATGAGCACTTCAGGTGCCGTGCCCACAATGCTGGGGTGCGCGTGATGCTCGCTCACCCAGAAACGCGAATAGCCCAAGCGCTCCGCCTCGATGGCCAGCGCCAGCGTTTGCCGAATGGACTCGTCCTGCCCTCGGCCGGCCATGGCCACCGATTGATCCAACACAGTGAGCTTCAGACCCATGCTGGCGTCTTTCGCAACATCAACAAACAATACATCAAACCTTGGCCATTTCTGCTTCTTGCAATGCGCGCCACATTACCTTGCCACTGCCACTTTTGGGCAGCGCATCGATGAACTCTACCACTCGCGGCACTTTGTAAACCGCCATGGTGTCTCGGCACCAGTCGATGATATCTTGCTCGCTCACTTGGCCCTTGTGAGTGCTGCGCAGCACCACCACCGCCTTGACTGATTCACCTCGGTAGGCGTCTTTGGTGGAAATAATGCAGGCCTCTTGAATGGCGGGATGCTTGAACATCAAGGCCTCCACTTCGGCAGGCCAAACCTTGAAACCACTGGCATTGATCATGCGCTTTAAGCGGTCGGTCATGAAGAAATAGCCTTCTTCATCGATGCGGCCCATGTCGCCCGAGCGGAAGAAGGATTTGCCATCGCGCTCAAAAAAGGCACTGGCGGTGGCTTCGGGTCGTTTCCAATAGCCTTTGAAAATTTGCGGCCCCGACATCACAATTTCACCCGACTCGCCTTGCGGCAACTCTTTCAGAGTTTCTGGATCGACCACGCGTGCATCGACGCTCATGAACGGAATGCCCAAACATTGTTTTTTGGGTGCATCGGGCGGGTTGGAGTGCGAAGGTGCCGCCGTTTCTGTGAGCCCATAGCCTTCAATGTAGCGCAGGCCAAATTGTTCTATCAGGCGTTGTGCAACAGCTTCTGGCATGGCAGCACCGCCGCCGCCAATGTTTTGCAAACTGCTCAAATTAAACTGTTCTAAGTTGGCGCTGCCCAACAAGTCAATGACCATGGTGGGAATGTTGGTCCAGTGCGTCACCTTCCATTTGGAAATAAGCCGCCCAGCCAAATCTCTGTCCCAGCGTGGCATCAAAATGAGCGTTGCGCCCAAGAAAATAGTGGCATGCATGACACTCACCATGCCAGTAATGTGAAACATGGGCACAACGCACAAGCATTTGTTTTCGGGTGTACCATTGGCCCACAAGCCACTGGACATGGCGTTGTGCATGATGGTGCCATGCGTGTGCATGCAACCTTTAGGCAAGCCTGTGGTGCCGCTGGTGTAGGGCAACACAGCCAAATCTTCCGATTGGGCCGTGACGGGGCCAAGAGACACTTCACCATTTAAGGCCGACGCCCAAGCATGCACTTGCCCACCTTCAAGCGCTGGCAAAGGGTGCACCGTGGTGAGCCAGTCGTGCCAATTGGCCGGCATTTCTTCGGGCCCGGTGTTGACGGGGTCAAAAGCATCAGAGAATTGGGTCACCAACAAATGCTGAAGGCGCTGAGCTGGGTCTAGGGCATTGCTGGCAGCCGCCAATTCTGGGGCTAAATCTGCTGTGGTCACAGCCACCTTGGTATCGGGGTCTAGGATGTAATGCTTCAACTCTTCCATGCGGTTCATGGGGTTGACTGGCACCACCACGGCATCGAGTCGCAAAATAGCAAAGTGCGTGATCACCAGTTGGGGACAGTTTTGCATGTCCAACACCACACGGTCGCCCTTTTGCACTCCCATCTTGCGCAAAGCTGATGCCACAATTTCAGCTTCAAGCTGCAATTGCGCATAAGTCCATGTTCTGCCCATGAACACCAGAGCCACTTTTTGCGGGTAGCGCAAAGCGCTGATCTGCAAATTCATCCACAAAGATGTTTGCGGCGCCGTCAGTTGGTTCGGCAGTCTCTTAGGCCAAAAAGCATGGTGGGCGGGCATTCAGTGTGTCTCCAACAGAATACTTAAAAGGGCATGGGCAAGTGCATGGTGAAAGTCAGGTCAGGTCAGTGCATTGGCAAAAGCCATTTTGCACAAGGGATGCTATACGGGTATGAGCGGATGGAACATCCCCAGAGTCCCTAAGGAGACGGTTTCGGGCCAAACTTGTAAATTCTTCGAATGAAAGTGAATGTATGCGTTTGCAAGCGAGCATGAAGGCAATTCACGCTAAATTGGGGGTTTACAAAGAAGATATGCATGGCACATCAATCCACCCCCGCTTGCTGTGGCACCAGCAAAGCCGCTGAACTTCTTCAACTGTCAGTCGGCACGGTCCAAAGCTTGGTCGACAAAAACATCCTTCATGCCTGGGTCACGCAGGGCGGTCATCGCCGCATCTCCCTCGAATCCATTCAAATTTACCAATCACAGCAGCAAAAGTTGCCCGCTGTCGAGCGCCTCATGAACGACAGGCTTCGCGTCATGGTGGTCGACGATGATGCCGTCACCCGTCATCTGCTGCAAGATACTTGCCTGTCTGTTCACCCCCAAGTCGACTGCTGTGCCATGGCCTCCGCCATCGATGCATTGCTTCAATTGCCCGTGTTCAATCCGCATGTCATGCTCATCGATTTGCTCATGCCAGAGGTCGATGGCTGGGAGTTGGTCAAGCGGGTTCAACAGCAAAAAAAATTCGCCAAGCTTCAAATCCTCACCCTCTCTGCTCAGAGCGAAGACGAACTGCAAAGCCGAGGAGGCCCGCCCCAAGGCTCACAATTTATTGCCAAACCAGTCGATTTGGGATGGCTGCGCGGGTATCTGCTGGGTTTGCTGGCGCCTCAGGCTTGGGTATAGATGGACAGACACAAATTCCAACATTATCATTACCAAACTTTATAAAGTAAGGAATGAAAATGCCCAACTCAACACTCACTAGCAAAGGGCAAACCACCATCCCCCAAGATATTCGTGAAGCCGCAGGTCTTAAAACAGGCGCAAAACTCAAATGGTGTGTCACACCAGATGGCGTACTCATCGTCAGAGTTAAGTCACAGTCAATCGAGTCTCTAGCGGGAGCTATCAAACTCCCAGATGGCAAAAAAATCACCCTGCAAGATATGAATCCTTGGAAATAATTTTTGAATGGCCGCCATAGACACCAATGTACTTGTGAGATTCCTCATTCAAGATGATGAACAACAGGGCCACTTAGCAAAAAGTCTTATCCACCAATTATTGGCAGAGGGTGAAACTCTGTTTATTGCTGTCACTGTGCTGCTAGAGCTTGAATGGGTTTTACGCTCAAATTTTTTATTCAACAAATCACAAATTATTGAACTATTGTCCAATTTGCTTTCCACTCAAGAGTTGAAATTCGAATCAGAATCATCTGTCGAAATTGCGTTGGAGCTCTTTAGAAATCATCCCGCAGATTTTGCGGATTGTTTGCACATTTCTTTGGCTCATCGAGCTGGCCATTCTCCGCTCTGGACTTTTGATAAAACGGCATCCAAGGTACTTGGTGCCAAGCTATTGAAATAAACAGATTCTTTGAGAAAATTAATTTTCAAACCGATACTTCAGCTGAAAACTTACTGCACCATACAACCTGTCTTTCAGGGGCGGCACCAACATCACATTCAGGCCCAATTGCTGAGTCTCCCAGCTCACGACTGGCAACACAGCAGGAAACCAGCCACCGTCAAAGGCTTTGGGATAGCCATTGAACACCCCGCCCACCACGCCAAATTTAAAATTGCCCTCGCGCCACGGTTGGTAATACGTGCCTAAATAATTGGAGTGCGCGTTGTTGCTGTTGATAAAGCGACCTGCTGTGAGAGCCCAAGTGTCGTCTAGTTTGTACTCAAGACCAAGACCCGGGTTGGCATTTCGCAAACCTTTCTGGGTATCGAAGTGAGCTGAATAAAACCCAGCGTTCACCCAAATCTTGCTTAAGTTTGTTTCTGCTTGGGCAGCACATGGCGCTAGAAGAGCAAAGCACACATAGGCAATTCTCTGAATAGATGGCGTCCGAAAAAGTGTCATTGTGTAGCTGCCTTGTATGCGATTGATGCAACCTTAACCATCGATGGGTGCAAGGTGCCTAGCTTGGGATTTTGTCCGTGAGGTGCATGAGGCGGCACGGAAAACCATTCTTGATTGAATGGCAAAGAAAGAATGGTTCTCAAATCGAATTTTGTATCAAAACTGAGTCCAGCCATTGCATAGGCTGCCGGGTTGTCTATTTGGGTGATTTGAAATTCACCGCTATAAATCCGGTTTAATTTTTGACTCGTACCATAGGCCACGCTCACAAAAATAAGGTCTGCGTTATCCATTTGTACATCAATCACAAGGGCAGGCATGGGTTTGGGTTGTGCGTGAATCAGGTCTGGAAAACGACACCACACAATGTCTCCTGCATCAGGCTCTGGCCACCTCTGCATCAAGCATTTTCCCTGTCGAAGAGGGCACTGCGAATTTTGGTCAGCTTGGTTTTGGGGGCCAACTTTTTAATTTGATTCAATTGCGTCTGGGTGAGAGCACCTTCGTCGGCTTCATACTGAGGCAGCAATTTGACTGCCAACTCACGAAGCGCCAAATGGATAACTTGTGTTTCATCTACACCCAGCGTCTCAGCCAACCTTTTGGTGGTGATGCGTGTCACACCAGTGGCACTGTCGTAAGGTCTGAAGCGAAAAGCAATTTGGGCAGGTGCCGAACTCATAGTGAATGGCTCGATTGAATTGATATCTTTAAGATATCAACAAGGTCATTCATTGTCAAGCAAACTGGGCTGGCGAATCGTACTTTTGCTTTCAGCAGAGCTTACATTGATGGCAGAAATGAAAAAGTTAAAAGCGCCACTCGTAACGGACTTCTGCAAACCGCAATGGAGATGTCGTAAGTGGCTTGTATTCCGACCATGCAGTTAAATTGGGACACCAATATTCCCTATCGTACTCATCAACACATGGCTTCTCAGTAATTTTCTCTTTTTGCCAGCCACCCGCCATAAAAAATATTGCTGAGTTTGAATCGATTCTTTTAAATGCTGAAAGTCCAATAAAAAAAGTTTTGGAAATGAATATCTTTTCGGCTCTGCTTCCTGAGTCATAGCCTATTGAAATCAAAGCTTTCGTATTTGGAATGACAAAATTAGAAATCAGATGCTTTCGCTGTTTGGCTGCAGTATAAAAATGCGTCATAGAGTAGGCATTTGAGGTCTCATCATATTCCGACGTCACCTTTGGTTGAGTATTTAAAATAGCAAAACCTGAGTTACTTGAAAATAAATTAACTTCGCGTCTGATCTCAAATTCCGATACAAACCCAAAAGGCAATGACCCTGAAGTCCAAGCCTGATTTCGCATTGCATTGAGCGTGTAATTTCTATGCGTTAGCTCTATCGCGTTTGCGGATTGCAAACCCAACATTACCAGGCAATAAACTACTAGGTTTTTCATTACCGAAGTCGACCAACTGGTGCAAGTGCTCTGGATAAACTTGCTTCACCCTTGCCGTAAATTGCTGGGTTGCAATTTGGATTGCAGCTTAGCGTGTCAT
>Ga0207940_1000794_pt1 | contig 10238 bp, 10 predicted proteins | sample LakMenEpi06Jul12_FD_150676 | JGI IMG/M metagenome (GOLD analysis project Ga0207940, IMG submission 150676) | Freshwater microbial communities from Lake Mendota, WI - 06JUL2012 deep hole epilimnion (SPAdes) | ecosystem: Environmental > Aquatic > Freshwater > Lake > Epilimnion/Euphotic zone ... | reverse complement strand
TTATTCACCATAAATCCCGAATAAACCTTTTCGTCTTCTTCATTTGTCAATTGGTATTCTTTATTTTCAAGAATTGAAGGAATTATTTCTTTGAATAGATCTTTATTTTGCATTTTATTTTCTCATTATATATAAATAAATAAATAAATGTAGGTCGCGATATAACCAGTATCCACCTACTCTAAATCTTAAACTTTAACATAGGAGACTCAGCATGAGTATTTATATTCCATCTTCTAAGTTCATAAGAAATAAAAATCTCAGATGAACTCGCATTCCATCATAACTTCTACCATAAACGCAAGAAGGTTAATTTCTTGATCGCTACAAAAACCGGATTGATATTGATATTTCGCAATAACCAAAACCATTTGGGGGATGGATTGAGGCTTTAGAAAATCATACATACCATCATATATTTTTCTATAGATTGAAACTGGATCGTTATGTACGTTATTGACTACCCATTCTCTAACTTTACCGAAATCCTTTTCTTTAAGACTTTTAATTAGGTCTTTTAGTTGAATTTCTCCGACTTGAGATAATATCCCCGCGTCGATTTGTCCATTTACGGAATATCTTTGTAGTTCGTTTAATACCCTTCTGTTATCAGGATACCATTTTGTGATAAAAGAAGCAACAGATTCTTTATCGTATGCAACATTTTCGTTATCTAAAATTTCACAAACACGTTTAAAGAATTGTGTAATTAACTTTTTCTTTTCTGTTTTATTGATTACAAAATTAACAACAGCACATCTTGAGTGGATGGGTTGGATAATCTTATTTGCGTAATTACAAGTTAAAATAAAAGTACAATTCTTAGAAAAAGTCTCTAAAAAATTTCTAAATGCAGATTGAAAATTATTTGTTGCAGCATCAAACTCGTCTAAGATTACTACCTTACGCCCACCAGAAAGAGAAACTGAAGAAGCGTAATTGGATATCTTATTTCTAAGAGTGTCAATACCATTTTCATCAGAAGCGTTAATGAACAAATAATCACAACCAACTTCATTGCACAACGCTTTTGCTACTGTAGTTTTACCCGTCCCAGCACCCCCAACCAACAATAGGTTGGGGATTTCTTTACGATCCACATAAGTTTGGAAAGTTTTCTTAATACCATCAGGAAGAATACAATCGTCAATGTTAGTTGGGCGATACTTTTCTACAAACAAAAACTGTTCGTTACTCATCATATAAATTTCACTCTCAAAAAAGATTAAACCAAATCTTCTACTTTCTTCACAATACCTTCGTATAACGCTTCAAATTCTTCTTGTTCTGCGATAACTTCGCTGTAATTTCTCTTATGATACGTTGTTGCCATTTTGCGGATCAACTTCTTTGGAATCTTCAATTCTTCATAAAGATGATTAATCAATTCCTTCATAGTATCTCTTTGTGCTTCTTGCATCGTCATCACGTCGCTCATTTCGCGCAAACCTTTCTTTAAAGTATCTAATTCGGATTCAGTAAATGTCCCAAAAGCAGAAACAATAGTTGTACTCATAATATAATACCCTCGAATTAATTGTAAGAAGAAGAAGTTTCCAAAGTTACAAAATATACCAAACCCTTATTAGGATCGTTAAATTTCGCAATACCCTTTGATGAAATTTCTACGTTGTAGTTTCCAGGCATCATTTTAAGGTTTTCAGTCTTAAAAATCAGCTTAAAACTTTTGCCGCCAGAATCAACGCCATTAAGTTCTAAGTTTTGTGTTGATGCAGAATCGTCGTTTGCATCAAAAGTAAGCAAACTCACTACAGTTCCATCGCTAACCACAGCGACATGAGGGGAACCAAGGACGTTAGCAGAACGAAGAATCCAATTAAAATCCTCTTCCGAAAACGAAAACTCAACGTCCACCGAAGGCAAGTTGGGTCTTTTGTCTGGAGCTACAACAATCATAGAAGGATCAGTAAAGCGATACTTGACCTTAGAACGACCACCAACACCCTTTACAACAACATGTTTATCATCAAATTCTAATTCCGCTCCATCTTTGAAAAGAGAAATAACCGAAAGAAAGTTATTCAAATCGTAAATTCCAAAATCTTGAGGAATGGTTTCTGATATTTGAGCATCAGCTAGAATATTTTTCTGCGGGGATACCGTAGAAAGTATACTTCCTTGTTTAAAGAAAATACCAGTATTGATAGACGAAAAGTTCTTCAATACAGTTAAAGTTTCATTAGATAATTTCATTTTTTACCTCTATACATAATTTAAATTTCAACGACCAACGCTTTTGTAAGCACTTGTAGATACTACTGACGAAATTTCTGTTTCTTCCTCCCACATTTCTATTCTTCTGTTTAAAGAAACAATTGCTTCTTTAACATCTTTTTGGAGATCTTTATGACCTCGATTTCCAGCAACCAACAATTTCTTTACAGCATGCTGAATTGCTGGATCGACGACTTCAAAAAGTTCCAAAACCCTATAAACGTCAATATATTCGTATGGAACTTTTTTATAATAATGATTGTATTCTTTATCCATTATACCACTAATATCAAATAAAGTAAATTACAATTCGCCCAAATTTTGAGCAATGGCTGGGAGATTGCCAGTGAAGATGTAACTTCCAACATGAGACAAACTCATCCAAGGACATAACCAAACTTCAATACCAATTTTCCGACATTGCTGACAGAAATAATAATCTTCGGACAAATATCTCTTAGTATCTTCGTCGATATGACAATCGAAAAATGCAGTAATTTCTCTAGAACCATCAAAATTTGCTTGACCCACATGATCCGGACGATACTTTTGCTGCGGATAAGCGTCTTCAAATTTCTTTAAAGCTTCTCTAGAAATCATCATAAAGCCTGTTCCAGTTTCTAAAACCGATAAAGGTTCTGTAATAGAAAATTTATTAGTACCTTTTGCTGGATTAAATACCATTGAACCCGTCAACTTAGAATATTCTTCTACAGGAAGGTTTGGATTCTTTTTAATCGCTTTGTGTAGTTGACCCCATTCAATACTCTTTTTTGGATACGGACCACCAATAATTTCCTTATCTAAAGCAAGCATTGCTACAATATCTTGAGGGTTAAACGCAACATCAGCATCGATGAACATGAGGTGCGTACAATCAGAACGATTATAAAATTCGTCTGTTAGATAATTTCTTGCCCTTTGAATAAGGGATTCATTAAATAGAAAACTGAATTTGACTTCTACCCCATAATTACCCATTAACGCTTGCAAATCGAGCATAGATTTTGCTGTCATACCACAACACATACCGCCATACATTGGCATAGCAACGAACAATTTCTTTTTTGATAATTCTTCTCTAGAAATTTTAATTTCCATAATTTACCTCATTATTATTAAATTTTTTCACCAACCAAAAACCCACGCAACCTTACAAACCTAGGAAACCTTAAAGAATAAGTTCCTTCTTGATTTTGAGTTATTGCATCACATTTAATTTCTGCAATTTTGCCGATGATTTGAGTTTTATTGCTCCAATATTGGATTCTTTCTTCGTCTGTCAACCCAGACCCAACATTCACAAATATCTCTTTATTTCCGTCAAACCCTCTACAGATTAATGCTCCCAACATTCCTTCATATTTATCTTTCCCTTCTTCCAACCCTATAACTTCTAAGTCTACTGTCATTACAGGTTTAAGTTTTAACCAAGCGGTAGACCTCTTACATTCATACGGAGCTTGGGGGTCTTTGATCATTATACCCTCATAACCTTCTTCAATCGCCTTCCTATTGATTTCTTCAAAATGGGTCTTTCCAATTTCTGTATCTAAGTCTACAATTTCATATTGTAATACCTTTACGTTAGAAAGTAAAGTTCTGTTAGTATCATACCATTTATGTAAATTTTCCGTTCTGTATATTTGTTTCTCCAAACGAACGCCAAATATAAAATCAGATAACGGGATCATATCGAAAATATAAAGATTGGCGTCAGAAGTATTTACGTTTTCTTTTCTATAGAATTGCGTCATCAAATCTTGAAAAGAAGAAGACATAATTTCTCCATCAAAAACCATAGGTTCACTAACAGTTTTTGCAACCAAAGAAAATTGATCTTTTATCAAATTAAAATTTAATATTTCTTTTCCGTTCCTTGAAAATTGTTGTACCCTTCCGTCAGGATAGACTAGAGTTAATACTCTAGAACCGTCCAATTTACATTCTATGATTTTTTTACCGAAAAGTTTTGAATCGTGCTGTTTTGAATCAAACGCTAGTTGACAAGAAAATACAGGAACTTTATACTTTTCGACCTTAACCTTTTTCGCACAATTATTGATAGTGGTTTCCGAAACGCCACATTTCAAATCTTTCAACAAGATCCTACGATACCAATTATTCCAAGTATGATGAGAAGTTTTATTACAAATCTCTAATAAAAGATCTTTTGCAGCATTTCCAGTAATTTCTCTTTTAATTAGTTTTTCTATATAAAGTTCAAATTCTGAAAACTTTATATGATCTACATCTACCTCTGATTCATCTTTATATGGAATAGTTTTTTCATTTACTCCAAATGTGATTAACCTATCGCAAGCGTATTTAACGCCGTTAAAAAATTCAACGTTATCAGCAGCCATTTCTCTAATAATAACAGACTCTTTAAATAATCTGCTATTGTCAGATTCCAATTCAATAATAATATCTGCAGGGGTTTTCAATTAAAATCTCCTAGACCCAACTAACTCTTTCGCAAAACTTTTGATTTTCTTTTCTCTACCCCTTTTCGCCATCTTTAGCGCAAGAGGTTTTGCGACCATATCAAAAGTTACACCGTTTAAATGATCCAATTCATGCAAGACTACCCTTGCAGAAATGCCGTCCAATTTCAAATTTACATAATCTCCAACCTCATTTTGGAATTTAACAACCAAACTCTTAGGTCTGGTTATACTCAAAAACAAAAAGGGAAATGACAAACAACCCTCTTCCAAATGAACCTTTTCTTCAGAAACTTCAACCAGTTCTGGGTTATACATTGCGAAATAATTATCACCAGCCCCCATAACTAATACCCTATGGGGTAAACCGCATTGAGGTGCTGCTAGACCGAATGCCCTATTAACCTTTAAAGTTTCAATAAGACGACCAGTCAATTCTTTCGTATCAATCCCAGAAGAAAAATCAAACTTCGGAGTTTTTTGTTTTAAAACGGGGTTGTCTTCAACAACCAACTCAAACCTCTCGTAAACGATCTTTTCTGCTGTTGGCAACGACGTGTTTATTGTAATCATTTCGCTCATAGAGTATTTTACCTCATTTCTTGCATTCTAGTAAAGTTTTTCTTTTTTTCAAATTTTAACGTCCTATCGAACTTGTCTCCTAATTGATCTCCCCTATGAGAAATAACAACTATATTTGTATTATTATCCAAAGAATCTATTAGATCAAAAAATTGATCTGCCCCTTCCAAATCCAAAGAACCATCTAATATTTCATCCATGATTAAAAGATTGGTATTAACAGAATTTTTCATTTTGGCTATTTGGCGAAAAGAAAATAATATTGAAAGATCTATTCTTAGTTTTTCTCCTTCAGAAAAGTTCTCATATTTAAATTCGTCCCTATATCTACTTTTGATAACCTCTTCAAAATTTTCATTAATGTTAAAATTAACAAAAAAGTTGAGTTTTGATAGATAAGTGTTTATCAGTTTATTCATTATAGGAAGGTATTGTTTAATGATCCTAGTCTTAATACCTCCATCTTTAAGCAAAACCGAAGAAAAATCGTAGTATCTTTTAGTTTCTGTTAATTCTTCTTTAACAACCTCATATTTAGATAGTTCTCCAAACAAAGAATTTAACCTTTCATTATTTTCTTCGAAATTATCAAAAGTTTCTGAAATTTGATTTATTTGTACTAATTCTTTTTTGATGTAATTTTGAATGGCTATAATAGAAGCATTTATCCTAACAATTTCAGATTGATGCTCTTGTATATGGTTATTAATATTTTTAATTTCCAATAACCTTTGTTCTAACGAAACGACATCAGAAGAAAGTTTCTCCAAACCAGTATTAAATTCTTCAAGCTTAATTCTATTACCAGTTAGTTGTTTTTCTTTATGTTCTTGATCTATTGATTGTTTACAAGTCGGGCAACTATCGTTAATTTCATAAAATTCAGAATCTTTCTTCAACTTCTTTAAATTTGTTTCTATTTTAGATTCTATAGAAATCAATTTATTTCTTTTAGTTTCCACTGAAGTTTTGTCTTTGATTTTATTCTCAAGAACTGATATATGTTTCTGAATAAGTTCTATATCTTTTTGAGATTTTTCTATTTGTATGTTCGATTTATCTATCTCTTCTAATTTTTGTTTTATTTGCTCTTTTGTTTTATCTTTATGTTCTTGTATATTCTGTTTCTGTAAATCTATTTTTTCTTTTGTTAGGTCAATATTATAGTTTTGTGTTGCTAGGTCTTCTTTCAACTTTGAAGCTTTGTCCTTTAGGAGAACGTTCATAGTAGAGAAAATCTGAATATCCAACAATTCTTCAATAATCGCCCTACGATCAGAAGCAGACATACTCATAAACGGAGTATATCTAGCGGAACCCAATATTACAACATTAATAAAGGATTTGTAATTAGTTTTCAAAATATACTTTTCAAGGTATTCTTGATAGTCTTTTGTTTTGGCATCTTGGTTTATCAGAACACCATTTTGGTATATTTCAAAAATTCCAGGTTTTATACCACGGACAACTTTATAATTCCTACTTCCTATAGAAAATTCTAATTCTACCAACAGACCGGATTTATTAATACTGTTTACAATATTGGGTTTATTAGTCTTACGAAAAGGTTTTCCGTAGAGAGCAAATACAATAGAATCGAGCATACAAGAACTCTTGGACGCTCCATTCTTACCAATAACTAAAGTCTTTTTGTGTGTGTCCAAGTTTATCTCTACTGGGCTATTACCAACAGAGAAAAAGTTGCGCATTGTTACTTTTTTAAAAATTATCATATTGTATCTAGGGATAACGCTTCATTATATAGAGAACTTAGAATACCTTTAAGTTTGTTGGATTCTAAATCTTTTGTTTTAATATTGTCAACAAACTTCGCCAATATCGTCATAGTGTCTTCGGTTTCATCAATATCGTTTAATTCTTCATTCAATACCTCTGAAATTTCTTCTATTATAACTAAATCTATGGGGTTGATTTTATATAAGCTATCTACATATAAATCAAACAAGTATGGGTTTTCTTTATTTTTTACTACAACCTTAATATAAGAATTAGTATATCTTTCTAATTCAAAATTCTCTATATTAGATTTAATTTCTTCTTCTTTCAATAAATCGTCATAATACAATTTATTAAACATTTTATAAGGATTTTGGATGAATTCTAATTCTCTAGAATTTAAATCAAAAATATGGAACCCTTTGGGGTCAGAATCATCGTGCCAAGTTAATTCATATGGAGTGCCGACATAATATATATTTCCTCTATTAGACCTATGATGGTAATGCCCAGTCATTACAAATTCAAATTTATCAAACAGTTCCGGAGACATACCATCATCGCAAAGAATACCTTTATGCATAGCAAAATCTCTGAGTTCTAAGTGCCCAAAACAAATATCAGACTTACTTTCGCTAATTACATTAAAACATTCGTCGTAATTATCTTTACATATCCAAGGAATAATAGTTATTGGAACTTCGTTTAGTTCTATTTGTTTAGGTTTGTCAACAATAGTTACGTTTCCGTATTCTTTAATAAGAAGATTTTGAGAATTCACCTCGATATTGTCACGATAAAATGAATCGTGATTACCAACTAAGGTTATTAACCTGATGTCTAATTCTTCAAATTTATCAAAGAAATATTTTTTACATTCTGACAACCCCTGCAAATGCGCGTTTTTTCTATTGTCGAAAAGGTCTCCGCTTTGTATTACCGTTTTAATATTATTATTAATTAAATATGGAAAAAATACGTTTTCGTAAAACCGTTCAAAATAATTATTAAAAGATTTAGACCCATTACGAACCAGAAAATGGGTATCTCCAAGAATTGCTATTTTCATACATTATTGTGCCATTATTTGTTCTATTTGATTAAAGTCAATAGTTTCATATTGCATAAGCATTTCTGCCATAATTTCGACTTTTGACCAATGTTTCTTCAAAATCCTTTCAGCAGACTTATAATTCTTATTGATAATCGCTTGGATCTCTTTTTGGACTAATGTTGTAATTTCTTCCATCCCTTGTTTGAACTGAGGACCACCACCAAAACCATTACCTTCATCAACAAATTTAATAGGAGGAAGCTTTTTACTCATACCCCATTCGGTAATCATCTTTGTTGCTATAGCCGTCGCTCTCTCAATATCGTTAGAAGCGCCAGTAGTAATAGATTCATAACCTGCATATAACTCTTCTGCTATCCTACCGCCATATAAAGAAGAGATTTGACTTTCTAATTTAGTTTTAGACATAGAAACAGAATCTCTTTCTGGTAAAAACATAGTAATACCCAACGCCCTTCCTCTAGGCACAATAGAAACTTTATATATTGGGTCGTGTTCTTTACAGTAGTATCCCACGACTGCATGCCCAGCTTCATGATAGGCTGTCATCCTTTTTTCTTCGTCAGACATGGCAAAGGTTTTCCTCTCTACCCCCATCAATACTTTATCTTTTGCCCGTTCAAAATGTTGCGATGTTACCTCTTCCGCATCATCCCTAGAAGCAAAAATTGTTGCTTCGTTAACTAAATTAGCCAATTCTGCCCCAGAAAACCCAGAAGTTCCTCTAGCAATATGTTCTAGATTAACATTTCCGTTTAATGGTATATTCTTTGTGTGTACGTCAAGAATTTGTTTTCTTCCGTTAAGGTCTGGTAAACTAACAGAAATTTGACGATCAAACCTTCCGGGTCTTAATAAGGCTTTGTCTAAAATGTCTGGTCTATTAGTAGCGGCAATAACTATAATTCTTGAATTGGTACCAAATCCATCCATTTCTACCAATAAAGCGTTAAGCGTTTGATCTCTTTCGTCGTTGGAAACCATTCCAGCACTTCTAGACTTACCAACAGCATCAATTTCATCTATGAACAGAATAGCTGAGGTATTTTTCTTTAGTTCTGCGAACATGTCTCTAACCCTAGAAGAACCAACACCAACAAACATTTCTACAAAATCAGAACCAGAACAATAATAAAAAGGAACACCAGCTTCGTGAGCAACAGCTTTTGAAAGTAAGGTTTTTCCGGTTCCTGGATCTCCAGTTAATAGAACTCCTTTAGGAACCTTTCCGCCAAGTTTATTGAACTTTTCAGGGTTTTGTAAGAAATCAATAATTTCTTTTAATTCCTCTTTTGCTTCATCACAACCAGCAACATCAGAAAAAGATACAGAATTATTTTCGTCTTTTTCTAGAAGTTTTGCTTTAGAGTTACCAATAGAACCTAATCTACCGCCAGATTGCTTACGAGCAATCCAAATCCAAACAGCAATTAACAATAATACCGGAAGAAGACTAAAAAATAAATCAACAAAAAAACTCCTCTTAGGAGGGTCAAGAACTAAAACGTCTACATTATGCGCCAACAAATCGTTAATCAATTGTTGATCTTGATCGGGAGCATTTACGGTAAACTCTTCTCCAGTTTTTGTAAGTACATGGATATTATTTCCTTGCATTCTTACTTTAAAGATTCCGTCGTGTTTAACGATATTAATAAATCTAGTATAAGAAGTAACGTATTCTTCTTTTTCTTTAGGGGATGTAAGGTAATTGTATATTGTCACGGTAGACAATGCTACAGTGAATATAATTAACACTTTCAATAAGGTTTGTTTATTCATTAGTTTCTCCAAGAGATTGTTCTATAATCTCGTCCATGAAAAGTTCTACACCTTTCGTTTTTTCGCTTAGGGGTTTCTTTTTAAATTCTGTTTCTTCGTATTTTTCTATAAAGTCATACATATTTTCGTATACTTCTAATTGTTTGATTTCTCCATTACCCAATTCCAATAATTCTCCTTCGTCTAAAGCTCCAAACGATTCAGTAACTTTATACTTTATATATTGTTGCTTTTTTTCTTTGGCGATTCTCCGAACAAACGCATACCAAGAAATTTGAGTGAAATATGCAAAAGGATTTTTAGACTTATCAGGATCAAAATTCTCAAAATACATAAGCATGTTTTCTATTGCATCAGAAACCATTTCTTCTTTGAATGTA
>Ga0207940_1000791_pt1 | contig 10263 bp, 10 predicted proteins | sample LakMenEpi06Jul12_FD_150676 | JGI IMG/M metagenome (GOLD analysis project Ga0207940, IMG submission 150676) | Freshwater microbial communities from Lake Mendota, WI - 06JUL2012 deep hole epilimnion (SPAdes) | ecosystem: Environmental > Aquatic > Freshwater > Lake > Epilimnion/Euphotic zone ... | reverse complement strand
AAGAATGGTTACTTGCGAACCGAGGTCAGCAAATGTCGAAGCAAACTCGCAACCAATTGCGCCACCACCGATAACCGCAATGCGTTGTGGAATTTTGCTTAACATCAACACTTCATCAGAAGTCATGATTGGGCCGCCAGGTGTAAACCCTGGAATGGTTCGCGGAGTTGAACCTGCCGCGATCACAATGTTTTTGCCCTGGAGTTGCTGAGTGCTGCCATCAGCCAACTGCACAGTCACTGTCTTGTTCGGACCAAGCGAACCCGTACCCAACAAGTACGTCACCTTTTTTGTCTTCGTTAAACCTGTCAACCCTTTAACCAAACCATTCACAATGGTTTGCTTTCGGGTTTGAGCAACACCAAAATCAATTCCGTTTACCGTTGCGCTAATTCCAAAATCTCCAGCGTGTTGCACGTGTCGATTTGCTGCTGCAGTCTCGAGGAAAGCCTTCGCAGGAATACATCCGCGGTTCAAACATGTTCCGCCAATGGTGTCGCGCTCAATCAGCGCCACCGTCATGCCTGCAGAGGCAGCATAGAAAGCAGATGCGTAGCCACCAGGGCCGCCACCAATGACCACGAGATCAAATTGCTCAGCCGTACGCACCACCTCTTTCAATTGCTTGTGGATAACGATAACGGTTCAAGATTACGGTGCCGTAGCCCACTGTTCTTGCTGTCCTGCGCGAATGTAGGCAATGGTTGGCGTGCCTTCAGACACAGGAAATGCAACCGTGCACACTGTTAATTCAGCAAGTTTCGTTGTGGCGCAAGGGGTACCCGAGCCATCCGACAATGGTTGCGCTTCGCTAATCACTGCGCCAACCAACATGCGCCAACCCGACAAGGCATCTGCGCCTTCCACACCTTGCATTGATACTTCAACGAGGGTTTGCGTTGCATTCTTCGACACGGAATTTACCGACACCGTCATGTCGCCTAACACCGCCGCATCGCCAAGTTGCAGAAGTTGCACCTTCGCTCCGTCGCCCGTGGTTTGCCACAGTTTGAACAAGCCAGCTCCAAGGATCAACACTCCGCAGAACAACGCCCACATAATTAGTTTTCGGGTACTCATATGTACGTCAGCCTAGGATGAAACTAGTCATGGGACTCAAGGATGCGTTCAATTCAAAAGTAAAACCTGTACGCGAACTTGATGCCGATCGCCTTGTCGATCGCTTTGCCGAGCTGCGCCTCCAACCACTTGGCGAACTTGAGGCGCGTGACCGAACAAAGGTGTGCGGCGAAGTAAAGCGCATGACCATTAAGCCTCGATCAGGTATTCCATCAACTGAAATTGTGATCAACGATGGAACGGGTGACGCAACAGTGATCTTCAGCGGCCGTCGCCATGTTGCAGGAATTGAACATGGTCATTGCATAGTCATTGAAGGCGTGGCATATGCCGACGCAAACCGCCTGGTATTCCTCAACCCAAAGTATTCGCTGCTACCAATTGGACCAGACTGATTTAGCCAATCAGTATTTGCTGCACTGCAGCTTCGGCGTCTTCAGTAATGAGCGCCATCACTTCATCGCCAGCACGCAACACAATGTCCGGTGTTGGCATTAACACTCGGCTGTCTCGAACAATTGCAACAACACTCGCGCTGCGTGGCATATGCAAGTCGCCAAGCATCTTGTCGCGTGCCGGAGAGTTGTCTGCAAGTGTCACCTCAACGAGTTCAGCTTTGCCGCCCTTCAGCTGCATGAGGCGAACCAAGTTTCCAACAGCAACGGCCTCCTGCACCAGGCTGGTGATGAGGTGTGGCGTTGAAACCGAAACATCAACACCCCACATGTCATTGAACATCCAATAGTTATTTGGGTTATTCACTCGAGCGATCACTCGCGGCACACCAAATTCTTGTTTCGCCAACAGCGACACCACCAAGTTGTCTTCATCGTCGCCGGTAACAGAAGCAACAACATCGGCCATGGTCACTCCAGCGGCAGCAAGCACAGCAACGTCGCATGCATCACCACGATGCCACTTCAATTTTCCCGACGGTTCATTTTCTGCGTATTCAGCAACTACTGAACGGTCATTTTCAATAATGGTTACTTCGTGACCTGCAGCAACGAGCTGCTCTGCCGTAAATCGGCCAACACTTCCTCCACCTGCGACAACTACTTTCACGACTAGTGACCCTTCCCGCTTGTTGACGCAAGTGATGCATCAAAGGCTTCTAGCGACTTCACTTCAACCGCCACATAAGCGACGTCACCTTCTTGAACCACTGTGTCTGCAACCGGAACAATTGCAGCGCCTAATCGGCGGATGGAAACGATTCGTGCAGTTGCACTATCTAACGACAGCACACGAGTTCCGACCAACGTCTTTGGAAGTTCACGCTCCACAAGCACCACTTTTGCACTCGGGTCAGTCCACTCAACTGCAGGCAGCTCTGGAAGTATGCGACGCAAGATTCGTTCCGAAGTCCACTTCACTGTTGCAACCGTGGCAATCCCGAGACGTTCGTAAATTTCTGCACGCTTTGGGTCGTAAATTCGTGCGACTACTCGCTCGATGCCAAATTCTTCACGCGCAACGCGGGCAATCAAAATGTTCGAGTTGTCACCATTGGTAACTGCAGCCAGTGCTCCTGCCTTTTCAATTCCAGCTTCAATCAAGATGTCTCGGTCAAAACCAATTCCAGCAATCTTCTGACCACTGAATGATTCGCCCAGTCGCGAAAATGCTTCAGACTTTCGATCAACAACAGCAACCGTGTGGCCAACAGCAACAAGTTCCCGACCGAGCGTCGAGCCAACTCGCCCGCATCCGACAATTACGACGTGCACTGTTTTCTCCCTTGTGGCATGGGCACAAACCGCCCGAAATGCCTCTGTAGTACTACGAGTCTCCAGCGTAGGCGGTCAAATCACCTCATACGTGGTCAATGTGGCAGGCTTCTAGGCGCACATGTCTACTCAAAAACAAAACTCAAGTTGGTTAAAACGATTCGTTATTGGTGCGCCGATTGCAACCTCAGAGGACTCCCACCAGCGCTTGTCAAAAAAAGTTGCACTTCCAGTATTTGCAAGTGATGCGATTTCGTCTACTGCGTATGCAACACAAGAAATTCTGATTGTCTTTTTGTCGCTTGCAGCAGTGGGAACTGCTGCGTACAGCAGGTTGGTGCCCATTTCATTAATGGTGATTGGACTGCTTGCAATTGTTGTCTTCAGTTATCGCCAAACAATTTATGCCTACCCAACAGGTGGCGGTTCATATGTTGTTTCCAGGGAAAACCTTGGAAAATACCCTTCGCTTGTTGCCGGTGGCTCCATGCTTACCGATTACATCCTCACCGTTGCTGTTTCGGTTTCAGGTGGCGTTGCAGCAATCATCTCGGCATTTAGTCATCTAGCGCCGTATCGCGTGCACATGGCAGTTGGCTTCGTATTGCTCATCACCCTTGCCAATCTTCGAGGCCTCAAAGAATCTGGATCACTCTTTGCTCCGCCCACATACCTCTACATCATTTGTCTTTTCGGACTGATCATCTATGGACTGTTTCGAGTTTTCATTCAAGACCTTGGTCCAATTCCGCACACAGAAGCGTTCGAAAACGAACTACTAGGCGGCACGAATACCGTTACGTTGTTTTTCTTCCTGAAAGCGTTTTCTTCTGGAGCAGTTGCGCTCACTGGAGTTGAAGCAGTTGCCGACGGAGTTCCTGCCTTTAAAAAGTCTGAATCCAAAAATGCGTCACGAGTGCTTATCTGGATGGCTGCAATTCTTGGTTCAAGTTTCTTTGGTCTCAGCATTCTCGCGCAACACATCAAGCCTCTCGCCGATGAAGAGGGAGAAATAGCACAAACTGTGCTGGCCCAAATGGCAGAACATGTTTATGGCGGAAGAAACATTTTCTTCTTTGTCACACAATTTGCAACATTTGGAATTTTGATCCTTGCCGCCAATACCGCATACGCAGACTTTCCGCGACTTTCATCAATCATCGCAAAAGACAACTACATGCCACGACAATTCATGAATCGCGGAGACCGCTTGGTGTTTTCAAACGGAGTTATTTTCCTTGGACTCGCAGCGATTGCACTCATTGTTGTGTTTAGTGGGCAAGTGACTTTGTTGATTCCGTTGTATGCAGTTGGAGTGTTCACAGGCTTTACGCTCAGCCAAACAGGAATGGCCGTTCGCAACTACAAGTTACGAGAATCGGGTTGGCTGTTTAAAACAATCGTTTCTGGTTTCGGTGCAACTACAACTGCATTCGTAGCGGGAATTGTGGTGGTGGTGAAATTCACTGACGGCGCATGGATCCCTGCAGTGGTCATTCCAACGCTTGTTCTCTCGTTTAATGCAGTGAATAGGCATTACACACGAGTTCGTTCATACTTGCAACCGACGGATGGATACGTGGCGCCATTCCGAACACATACGGTCGTTGTGCTCGTTGGTTCGGTGAACGAAGGAGTACTGAAAGCAGTCAGATACGCCGAGAGTCTTCGTCCCGACAGACTTCTTGCGCTTTCTGTTATCGAAAACTCTGACGATCGCCAACGACTACAAGATCAATGGGACAAGCATGGTCTCAGCATCGAGCTTGACACCATCGTTTCCGAATACCGCGACCTCACCGAACCGATTCTGAATCGCATCAACGAACTAGACAATTTGGATAGTGATGACCTCATCACCGTGATCATCCCAGAGTTCGTGACCAGCATTCGTTCTCAGTGGCTGCATAACCAGTCGGCACTCTCCATCAAGGCACGGCTCTTGTTCCGCCCAAATACCGTGGTTACTTCAGTGCCAATCGTCATTCCATAATCGACGCACAACCTCTCCAAGGGGGTCTAAGCGTCATAAGGTAAGGGCATGAAGATTGTTATCTCTGGAGCAAGTGGTTTAATCGGAACGCAACTCGTTGCCAAGCTTTCACAAAGTGGTCACGAAGTAATTCGTCTCGTTCGCAGATCGCCGAAGTCCGGCGAAATTCAGTGGAATCCAAAATCGGGAACGCTCGATGCTGCTGCACTTGAAGGTACCGATGCAGTTATTCACTTATCTGGCGCTGGCATTGGAGACAAGCGATGGTCAGCCGCTTACCGCAAGGAAATTCTTGACAGTCGCACCGACACCACAGCGCTTCTTGCAAAAACAATCGCGTCACTCTCGCGCAAGCCTTCAGTGTTTCTTTCAGGTTCCGCTATCGGAATTTACGGTGCGCGCAACGACGAGCAGCTCACCGAAGTAAGCACGCATGGAACCGGATTCCTTGCCGAAGTATGTGAACAATGGGAAGCTGCTGCAAAGCCGGCAGTTGATGCAGGCGTTCGCACGGTGTATTTGCGCACGGGAATTGTTCTCTCTCCAAAAGGTGGAGCACTCAAGAAATTGCTACCGCTCTTCAAGTTGGGCGTAGGCGGAAAATTCGGTAATGGCAAGCAATGGCAAAGTTGGATTTCCATCGATGACGAAATTGGTGCGATTGAATACTTGCTCACTGCAAATGTCAGCGGCGCAGTCAACCTGACTGCACCGAACCCTGTAACCAATGCTGAGTTCACCAAAGTGCTTGCATCAGTTCTGAAGCGTCCGGCCATTGTGCCAGTTCCTACTTTTGCTCCGAAGATATTGCTTGGTGGCGAACTTGCAGATGCACTGCTGTTTACCGGTCAGCGAGTAATTCCAGCAGCGCTGAATGCAAGCGGGTACACGTTTAAGCACACCACTCTAGAAAGTGCGCTGCGCTCACTACTCTCTAAGTAATGTCCCTTCCATCACAATGTGACGTAGTGATCGTCGGCGCTGGCCTTGCAGGACTCTCAGCAGCGCGCGAGATACAGCGACATGGGCTTTCGGTCATCGTGCTCGAAGCCAGTGACGCTGTTGGCGGAAGGGTTCGCACCGACATCGTGGATGGTTTTCAACTAGACCGTGGTTTTCAAGTGATGCTCACTGCGTACCCAGAACTGCAGACACAAGTCGACATGCGCGCGCTTGATCTTCGACCCTTTGATCCCGGTGCACTTGTATGGCGAAACGGCAAAGGACATGCAGTTTCTGACCCATTTCGCAAACCTCAAACACTTGCCACTACGGCATTCGCCCCAATTGGCAGCGTGTTCGACAAGGCGCGAATTGTGGTGCTACGCGCACGTGTTTTGCGCCGCAAGTCTGCGGTGCTGCTTGGCGGTCAAGATGTTTCTACAGATGTAGCACTTCGAGCATTTGGTTTCTCTACCAAAATCATCAATCGATTTTTCAGACCACTATTTGGCGGCATCCAACTCGATCCGCATCTCGCCACGTCGCGACGCATGTTTGACGTTATTTTTCGATCACTGAGCGAAGGCCAAAGCGTGCTGCCATCGCGCGGCATGCACGCACTCCCATTACAAATGGCAAGCAGGCTTTCCGAAGGAACCATCCATCTCAACAACCGTGTAAGCACGGTTGATGGCACAAAGGTCACGCTTGCATCTGGCGAAAGCATTACTGCTCGCGCAGTTGTCGTCGCCACAGACGGACCAACTGCTTCTTCGCTGCTTGGTATTCCAATAGTTGAATCGCGAAAAGTTGGGTGTGTCTACTTTTCAGCCGATGCTCCCCCAACAAAAGAAAAGTATGTAGTCCTAGATGGCACTGGAAACGGACCAGTTCTCAACGTTGCAGTAATCAGCAACGTTGCGCCGTCGTACGCGCCTGCAGATAAGCACCTCATTGTTGCTGCACTTCCGGGAGTTACCGATGGCGACCTTGAAGCAATGAGCCGCCAACAACTTCGTTCATGGTGGGGGCCGCAAGTAGACAGTTGGAAACACTTGCGCACCTATGTAATCAACCACGGCGGACCAGTTCAGAAACCACCGTTTTCGCCGAAGCAACGCGTCGATCTTGGCAATGGACTGTTTGTTTGTGGTGACCACAGAGATACGGGCTCAATCCAAGGTGCGATGTTTTCTGGACGACGCTGTGGTGAAGCCGTTGTTCGGTCTCTCGCCTAGCCTGAGTGCATGACTCACGACACAAAAACCAAAATCGTCTCTGTTGAGCGCTTTATTCCTGCGGCTCCTGGTTTGATTTTCGAGATTCTCGCCGACCCACGCCAGCATTCAAAGATTGATGGCTCGGGCAGTGTTAAAGATGCACAGGTTTCTGCTCCTCCACGCTTATCCCTCGGTGCAAAGTTTGCGATGAATATGAAGATTGGCGTTCCCTACAAAATGACCAACACTGTTGTTGAATTTGACGAAAATCGTCGCATCGCTTGGCAACATTTTGGTGGTCATATTTGGCGCTACATCCTTGAACCTGTCGATGGCGGAACAAAAGTTACTGAGCAATTCGATTACAACGGGAGCAAGTCAATTTTCATTCTCAAACTGCGTGGTTCAATGAAGAGCAACGAGAATGCCATGAAGAAGACTCTCGAAAACATTGAGCAGCACTTCGCCGCATAACCATGGCCATTTCGCTTCCTCAGGGATTTCGCGCTCACGTGACAAACGTGGGCATTAAAGATTCCACAGACGATTTCACGCTTGTAGTTGCCGACACGGTGTGTTCGGCTGCCGGCATGTTCACACAAAGCCGTTTTGCTGGACCCAGCGTTGTCGTCAGTCGCGAACACATTGCCAGCCACAAAGCCAAGGCAGTCGTTGTCATTTCAAAGAACGCCAACGTCGCTACCGGCGAGTTGGGAATGAGTAACGCACGAGAAGTAGTTGCAGGCGTTTCCTCTGCTTTGGGCTGTGAACCAACTGACGTTCTGATTGCCTCTACTGGGGTAATCGGCCGTCAATACCCAATGGACAAAGTTCGAGCCGGTCTTGCCTCGCTTCCTGCACAGCCGCAGGGAACATCAGCAGACGACGTTGCCCGCGGCATAATGACCACCGACACGGTAAGCAAAGTTGCCGAATGCGTTGTGGCCGGGTCAAGCGCACGCGTGGTTGGTGTTGCAAAAGGTGTTGGAATGATTGAGCCAAACATGGCAACGCTCATCACCATGATGTTTACCGATGCCGATATTGCACCGAGTGAGTTGAATAGCGTTTTCCAGCGCGTCATTGCAAAAACATTTAATTGCGTTTCAGTAGACACCGACACCTCAACAAGCGACACAGCAATCGTGATGGCAAGTGGAGCTGCAGGAAATGTTGATATCTCAGCATTTGAATCTGCGCTCTTCGAAGTTGCGCTGTCGCTCACCAAGCAAGTTGCCCGCGACGGCGAAGGCGCGGAGAAGTTGATTGAAGTTCATGTCGACAATGCGCATGACTACGAACAAGCCAAAACTATTGCCAAGGCCATCGTCAACTCTCCTCTTGTGAAGACTGCGGTGCATGGCGCCGACCCAAACTGGGGTCGCGTGGCTATGGCAATTGGCAAGTGCAGCCAATACACCGATGTAAATCAAGAGCAAGTGGTCATTCGCTTTGGCACCCAAGAGGTGTACCCAACACAAGTAAACGAGCAGGGGCTAAGAGAACTCAGCGCATACATGAAAGGCGCTGATGTTCGAATTCACGTGAGTTTGAATACTGGGTCTAATGAAGCAACCGTGTGGGGCTGTGACCTCACCGATGGCTACGTGCGTATCAACGCCGATTACACCACCTGATTATTTTGTAAACGGTTCAAGCCACGCGAGCAATGCCTCGCGGTAATGCAACAAAGATTTGTATTTCGCAACATCGTCAGGCAAGCGCTTCACCAACGAGTACAACGTTGTCGCCACATCTTTTCCACGTGCCACATATTCCGTAATTGGTTGCTGATATGTGCGAATAGTGAACATCGAGCCGCCGGTTTGTGGCAATGCGCGAAGCGTTTGTCGCTCCATTCGAATCCATAACTGCGTTGGGTCTTGCACTAATGGCCTACTCGGTGCAACAGGTTGGAACAAGGCACAGTGGTCCTCAATAGTCCAATTCGATCGAACCATTGGTTGGTCAGCGCGCAACCTTGACAACGTTGTGTCAACGGCTTTACCAACGTGATCTGCGTATTGCGGTACTGGCACATGCACGGCCATCATGTTGTTGTTGAGTTTTGTTTGAATGCTCCAACGACTTGGCGAGCACACCACACCTGCAACAACCACTAATTGCTGTTCGCTACCTTCAACACTCTTTGGCTGCATCACCACGATGTCGTCGGCGACAAGCAATGCGGCTTCAACTAACGCATCAATTCCACGTGCTTGTAATGGCGCTCCACAGAACCCAGCAATGAGCGTCGCTGCTTCTTCTGCCGCGTCGCTTCCGTCCTCAAGTAGACCAACCACTTCGTCTCGCCGATTGCTCAACAGTTCGCGCTTCATTGCAATGGTCGGCGCAGTTTCTTCATCACTTGGTAGCCATTGAGCTACATCTAATGGCTTCGTTCCCATGCGATGGCGAAACTGATCACCAACTTCACTTGGCAAGATCTCTTCGGGTATCGCTAAAGCACGGAAAGTAGAGACGTCAGCGTTGGGCAACTGATCACATGGCGTAAATGGATGCTGATGCAGAACGTGGTTCATTGCCACGCTGCTCGCTACATCACTTAGGCGGCATGCGAATGCCACCGTCGACGCGAATCGTCTCGGCATTCATGTAACTGTTGGTGATGGTTTCAACAACCATCGATGCAAGCTCTTCTGGATAGCCGAGGCGTTGTGGGAAGAGCACACCCTTTTGCAAGTTCTGCTTGAACTGCTCGCTGTTTTCGCCTTCACCGTAAATTGGCGTATCGATCAAACCTGGAGCAACGGTGTTCACGCGAATACCAATTGCTGAAAGATCGCGAGCGATTGGCAAGGTCATGCCCACAACTCCACCCTTCGAAGCCGAATACGAAGCTTGACCAATTTGACCGTCAAATGCTGCAACCGAAGCCATGTTGCAAATTGCACCACGTTCTCCGTTGGCTAGCGGCTCGTTGGTGCTCATTGCAGTTCCAACGATGCGAATGCAATCGAATGTGCCCACCAAGTTGATGGCAACAACTTTCTTGAACGCGTCCAAGTTGGCTGCCGACTCGTACGAGCCATCTTTGCCAACTGTGCGCTGTGCCCAACCAATTCCGGCTGAGTTCACCAAGGCGCGAATTGGACCCATGGACTTCGCCATTTCGGTGGCGTTGATGATGTCTTGGGTATTGGTGACATCAACTTTGCAATATGCGCCGCCAACTTCCTTGGCTAATGCATTGCCCTTTTCTTCTTGAATGTCGGCGATAACTACTTTTGCGCCACGCTTGGCCAGCAAGCGAACGCATGCCTCACCAATTCCCGAT
>Ga0207940_1000785_pt1 | contig 10289 bp, 12 predicted proteins | sample LakMenEpi06Jul12_FD_150676 | JGI IMG/M metagenome (GOLD analysis project Ga0207940, IMG submission 150676) | Freshwater microbial communities from Lake Mendota, WI - 06JUL2012 deep hole epilimnion (SPAdes) | ecosystem: Environmental > Aquatic > Freshwater > Lake > Epilimnion/Euphotic zone ... | reverse complement strand
AGTAAACCCAAGCTGTTCGCGTTGCGCAAGGCTGTCGAGCTTTACTACTGCTCCGTCAATCTCGTAGTCAAGGTCGTGCCGATGTGCTTCCCAGTGATCGCAGAAGGCTTTCACTTCACTCATGTTGTTCACCAACTTGCGTTCTGGGTTGCTTGGTAAACCCAGTTGCTTCAAGTAGTTCAATGTTTCGTGATGGCTGGTTAACTCGGGAACACCTTGCGTTTCTCCAAGTTGATACGCCCAAAACGCAAGGTTTCGAGTGCGAGTAATTGCCGGGTCTTTCTGTCGCAAACTTCCTGCACCAGCGTTGCGCGGGTTTGCAGGAACAGACTCTGGTTTCTTGCCTTGCTTCACGCGTTGTTCGTTGTCGCGTTCTTTGTCGGCTTTGAATTGTTCAAAGGCTGCAATTGGCATGTACACCTCGCCACGAACTTCCAACACGGCGGGAATGGTTCCGCCCTTTGGTGCAGTCAGTGTGTGCGGAATGCTTTTGATGGTCTTGATGTTCTCGGTGACGTCTTCACCAATTTTTCCGTCGCCACGAGTAGCTGCTTGAACCAACACTCCATTTTCATAACGAATGCTGATTGCAAGGCCATCAATCTTCAATTCGCAGATGAACGCCATGTCTGCGTTGTCGAGGCCCTTCACCATGCGCTCGCCCCAGGCTGTTAATTCGTCTGGGCCCATGGCATTATCCAGACTGGTCATTGGTGCGCGGTGTGTAACCGGCGCAAACGTGGTGATTGCCGGCGCACCAACATTCAACGTTGGCGAATCGAGTGTGACCAATTCAGGAAATTTTGCTTCAAGTGCCTCAAGCTCGCGCTTCAATTCGTCGTATTCAGCGTCGCTTACTTCCGGAGCATCGTGAGCGAAATAGCGCTCGTTATGCAGGTTGATGGCTTCGCGCAACAAGGCGGCGCGGTCGCGATCTTTCTTTGTTGCTTTTGCGCCGCCAGCCATAGGTGCAACATTACTTGCGGGCTGCACTACGGCTCTAGGCTCGTGTCGTGATTCAGCGCCTACTTACGCACATTGCGTGGCCCATTCGGGTGCTGTGGATCTTCGTTGCTCTATTCCAACAAAGTTTTTCAATAGGAATGTGGATTCTGTGGGCTATTGCTGCATTAGCAAGCTGGATCCTTCACCCAATTTCACTGAGCGCGATTCGATTAAGCAGCCCCGTGGTTTTCATCGCTCTCATAGCCCAATTGCCCTCTGAAGAATTCGGGGTTCTCCCTGTTGCTGTTGTAACCGCTGCGCTCGTGGCACTACTCCTTATATATACGTCTGATTTTGGGATGACCCAGGTTCAGGCTGGGGCCTACGGAAACGAACGTCGATTTCTACTTCGAATACCTGTCAGTCTGATGCTCCCCTCGCTTCTTACGTGGGCCGTACTAGCCACATTGTTTGTTGTTGCAGACAACCTTCTTGGCAACGAACTCTGGATAGGTGGGTCGATCGTTTCTATCTGTGCCGCAGCAGCAATATGGAAGTTTGCACCTCAACTACACCGCCTATCTCTTCGCTGGTTAGTGAGAGTGCCTGCAGGGTGGGTAATCCACGATGGAGTGTTGCTCGCAGAAAACCTTTTGCTGCGAACTCACAACATCACAGCCATACAATTGGCGCCTGCAGACACCGAGGCAATCGACCTCTCTGGCATTACACAAGGCATTCCTTTAGAGATTTCACTTCGTGAAATGACCGATGTGCGCCTCACTCCGTTGCTGAGCAAAGTGACAAAAACTGTTGATGCTTTGCACGTAAAACAGTTGATGGTTACTCCAAGCCAGGCTCAACGCGTTCTCAGTATTTAAAAGGCTTTCAAAAAACTTCGTCACACCTTTCCTTATGTTGTGCGGCTTGTCAATTACGACTTGCCAAGGAGGCACAACATGGAACAATCACCGAAGCGAACCATTCACTGGAAATGTCCGCATTGCAATAACCAGATCACATTGCATGTTCGGGTAACCCACTCGCCCACCTGCCACAACCTTGCTAGCCACAGCGCAAAAGTTGTGGAGATGGTACGAGTGAAACCCGAGAAATGAACCGTTACGACGCCGGCCCAATGGCCTTTTGCGCGCGCTTCTTTGCATCGCTCAAACTGCGACTCACCGTCTCTCGACGCTTGCCAACAATCTTCGCAACCTCCGTAACGCTCAAACCTTTCACGTAGACCAGATTAAAAATGCGCTGCTCTTCTGCCGTCAACACTGTTTTGACCTTCTGCACAAGTGCAATCTTGTCAAGATGGTCTGCGAGATCAAATGAGTCTCCCCACACAACCTGTTCAAGTTTTCGTGCAGTGTGCTCTTCGTTTGCTGACGCAACAGTGCGGTCAAATCGCGCACCTTCCCCGCGTTGTGCCCCTTGACGACGACTGTGGTCGGTGACCACGTTTGACAAACGTGCGCCAACATAATGCGCAGGGTCTGGGTACTTGCTCATGATGAATGTGATTCGCCCAAGGAGTTCGACGATTGTGTACTGAATGACATCTGCAACTTCTTGCCCCTTGTAGGTGACACGATTGCCCAAACGGGTCTCAAGTGCGTGATACACCCCTAAGACATACTCGTCTTGACGCTTTTTGGTCCGGATTGTGAGGTTGCTTGGTTTGTTGTGGTTGCGCTTGGTGGTCATTGGATCCCCTTTCGAGAGACGTGCGGTTGTGGTAGCTGGCGGGTCGGACTGGATAACTGTTAAAGTGACAACTTGCTGTCTCACGGTCTGTGGATCGTGAAATTGCTGTTTTTGTTGGTTTTTTGCGTTTTTCTCCTTTTTCATTTCTTGCGGGGTAGCGAGTATAGCACATGAGTATTTGTTCGCAACACCAGTTCTTCCCTGCTTTATAGTCATAATGCAATTTACCTAGAGGGTGTTGCACAGTAAGGAAACCCTTTGCCCGTATGGGATTAGTGACATCCAGGTGTTGGCTCTTCAAAAAACGGGGCCAAGCGCTCTGGGGCATAGTAACAAGCCAGATATCAGAATTACAAAGGGTGTCAACCCCTTTCCAAACCTTTATGTAGGATTACACATAAGCCATAAACGTGCGTTTATGGAGGTACATATGGAATACACCGCAAAGCCCGCAACTCCCGACTTCCCGACCTACTTCCACGTAGCGGTTGATGTCGTGGCCCTCACCATTAAGCGCAATCTGCTTCAGGTGGCCGTTGTCCAAAGAAAGGGACCCAAGTCCTGCATTGTGGACCAAAAGACCGGCCTTGTGCGAGAAGTGCCTAGAGAACCATTCGACTATGCCCTACCCGGAGGCCATGTGAACTGGCAGGGCGAAAACCTGGTTGAAGCGGCCTGCCGTGAACTCTTTGAAGAAACTGCGATTCACATCAACCCCCAAGACTTAGTTCAAATTGGTGCTTACGGAGACGTTGGTCGAGATCCACGGCCAGGACGAACCATTTCAATTGCGTACGTGGCATTTAGCCCCGACTTCGCTTCGCCATTTGCAGGCAGCGATGCCGCAAATGCAAAGTTCATGGATGTTGTTGAAGTACTTGCAGACCCCAACCGTTTGGAGTTTGACCACAACCAAATTATCCGCGATGCCATTTCGCGAGTACGCGAACTTATGGAGCGAACTCCTATCGCTTTGAAATTCTGCGATGAAGAATTCACCCTTGGCGATTTACGACACGTGTATGAAGTGATGTTCCATCACGCGTACAACCCTGACGCTGAAACCCTCCGATTTGCGGATCGAATTCGACGCGAGGATTCACGTTCGGATTCAATTACTACTGAACAACAGATTCATGTGCTTTCAAAAGCCTTTAGTGAATCAAGCAAAAACGAGCTCATGATGACGATGCCGATGAACGACATGCCAATGGGTCTTTCAAGTGGCAGAAGAATGACGCGCGATCAGGATGTTTACGCAAAGGTGCAAAACCTGCTTAAAGAGGAATACCGCAGAGCTTCACGAGTCTCTACACCTGGCGAAAAGTCGGCACGGGAAAAGATGAAGCTTTCTTTTGATGCTGCGAACTTTGCACGCAAAGCAGAAGTGATCGAAGGATTCATCGAGAGAGTTCCCGGCAGAACTCGACACTCATCTTCTGGAACCGGCAAACCTGCACAGCTTTATCGACGCGGCAAAGCAGAGAAGCTAGACCCGCCTCTGATTATCCCCCGCCGCGCAACAAAGCCCACCAAGCGACCCGCAAAGTAGAGAGAAGGACTGACCGTTGTTTACTTACTCATGGCAAGAGGACTCCACCGACGAATGGTCTACAGATGCAGAGAATTATCTCGCAATCAGTATCAGACTTCTTGACGATGGCACCCCTGAGGTGCTGTTTGTAGTTAGCGAAACGCCAGGTGATCTTGAGGTCTACGAGCTTCCCGGAAAAACGCTTGACCAAGCAATTGTTTGGAGTGAAGAGAAAGATCAACGCAAAGGTAAGTAGTTAGAACACGAATTCGCTGATCGTGAGAAGGTGCAAACGTGCCACTCCTTCAAGATCTAATTTCGGTCCTGCATAACCGCCTGCAAGTACAAACAACACCGGAACGTTGTTCTCCCTGCACCAATCTGCAACCAGTTTTTCACGACGTTGCAAAATCTCGCGTGTGATTCCAGTTAAACCGCCGATGCTGCAACCCTCGAATGGGTCCATTCCTGCGTTGTAAATAAGAAGTTGGACGCCGATGAGATGATTGAGTGCTTTCTCTACTTCATTCAAGTAGTTGTTTGCATCGCGCACGATTTTCAAATGGTGTCGCAACTCAAATGATTTCCAACTGTCATACGAGTCGGTGCTGACATCTGCCAAACGCACTCGTGCGTCATTTCCAATGAGTTCGAACGTGCCACCTCCACAATGTGCATCAAGATCAAGAATGCCAATATCGGTCAATTTATGAACGTGCAATGCACGCAGCGCCGCAATGACCAACCCATTGATAAAGCAGAAACCCTCTTCGTGGGTTCGCTTTGCATGGTGCAAACCGCTCGACAAACTTGCAGAAAACCCGTCAATCAGTGCTTGATCAACCGCGTCCAATACGCCGCCAGTGCTCGCCAACAGACTTTGTAATAAGTCTTGAGCACCATTCCACAAACTGTCCAGATATTCAGGACTGTGAACTTCTTCAATTTCTTGTCTGGTTGCTTTTCTCGGTGAACACAATTCCACGCCCGGAACACCCTCGGAGACGATCAATTTTGCAATTGGTTTTGCCTTCGTGCGTGTTTCTCTACCTGAGTCCAATACATAGTCGTCGTTGTAAAAAATCTTTGTGAGTGGTTTTGTATTCATAACTCTTATTACGCACCGAATGGCCCACCTCGTGACACCCATTTGTCATACTGAAACTGTCCACAAGCACGTATTCACCCTGGTGAGTACGTGCTCTTTTCTTTCTATGGGAGGTTTCAATGAATGTCCGCGATGCGCTCAGCTTTTCACAAGAATTGGCAAAGGTGATTTCTGCAATTCACCAGCCAAATGGAATGACCATTGATCCCAGGTGTATTTCATGCGATCAGGAATATCCATGCCTTACACAACAGAATGCGGCATCCATCCAGATGATTTCGGTCGCTGCATCACGAGAATCACGCCACAGCATGCCCATCCCCCGTCTCCGGACACGGGAGGAGTGGATGATTGACGCAATTCAGAATATTGCCGCGAACTGTCGCGTGTTATTTGATGAGCGAAGCGACGAGTACTCCGGCATTTTTGAACAACTTGCCGTATTGCAAAACTTAACTGGCATTATTCAGACTGGAATTGGCGAAGAAGCCCACAGCATGATCAAGGTGAGTCTCATTCATCCACATGCAGCAGAACCCATTCCTCTGTGGGCCATTCGTTCAGATATCTTCCATCACGAACTGAAAATCAGTTTGTGGTTGAACCCAGGCGACACCACGTACCAGCGCTCGTTTCTCGTGGACATCATGTGCAAAGTGATGCAACCGCTCGAGGTGTCGCAGTTGCTGGACTGGTGGAAAGAGCCCGACATTGCCCCTGCCTGCGTGGTGGACTTCCTGCTCCCCAACAACGGCCAGGTCGTGCTTGACGTCATTTCCAGCCTGGTCTCAGCCACGGTCGAGGCGGCCTCCCAAGTGGACGCTGACAGCGTTGTGGACTGGGATGATTGGGCCCAGGACTGGGAATAGCCCAGATTCGGGCACATTTGTAACAAGTCTGTGCGTTTATCAATATCGGACCCAAATGCCGTGCATACGAACCTGTGTTCGCCTACTATCTCTGACCCACCCGTGGGATAAAAACCGACCACACCTACCCGCAAGGAGCGCACCATGAGCAACGAAACGAAGTTGGCAACTAGTCCAACACCTGAACGCACCGAGACAAACTCACCACAGGTGAACGCACCCAGCGCACAAACAGAAAGCACCCCACGCGAAGACCTTGCATTGTTGTTCGAAGAAGTGCACACCATTCCAACTGGATACACACCAGTCAAAGTTCTCAAGAAGTTCCATGTAAAGGATGCAGCATGAAAGTAAACATCGGAGACATTTCCGAAAGCGAACTCGACCTCGTCATGTCGGCAATCCGCATGTCTGTACTCGAAGAAGACAAAGGTCGAGGAGTTCTCGTTACCTGCGTCAACGGTATGCGCACGTGGCAAATGAATAGTGATGACACATGGATCACCATTCCGGGTGACCATCATTCTTTTGAAGGGTCATTCCAAATTCCAGGTCGACTTATCCTCAGCGCAAACACCCTCAATAGCGCAGGTGGAACGTGCAATCTCTCAATCGATCACGACTCAGCAAAGATCACGTCATCAAACGGCGGCGAGATCCAGATGGGAGTTTGCAAGAAAACTCCAGAGTTCAAAACCTTTTCTGATGAACCAAATGTCACTGCAAAGATTCAGTATCGAGATTTTCAGCGGATCTGTAGTGTCCTCGCGGAAATGCCAATTGATATCGAAGACTTCATGTCGTTTTTCTCACAACCACCACTTGGTCAGGTGATCATTGACAAAAAGAGCATCACCTTGCGACGCAGCTGGTCTTACGTCGGGTGTCCTGACACAGTTGTAAAGCAACCTGCACAAACAACCGGCACGGGTTCGTTTTCTCTTAGTCATCTTCTTCTTGACAACCTGATGAATCGATTGTTTATCAACTCGGATCCAGAACTCACAATCAGTTTCAACTCGGAAATTGGTCAGCACCTCCAAATCCAATGCGATCAATTCACAATCAATTTTGATCGTCGACTGAGTGGCGCAGAAATCTACTTCCCGCAAATGATCGAGTATTTGGAAGAGAAGAAAATCTCCCACCTTGTCCACGACAATGGACTCATCGCAGCAAAATACAAGGATGTCAACGTTCGGATTCAACTGTTTGATGGAACCGAACCAGTTATTCGCGCAACTTCAACTGTCCTCCACAATGTCACACAAAACGTGAAGTTACTCCGTGAAATCAACCGTTTGAACACCACCCGAGTTGGGGTTCGTGTGTGGTGCGACAACAACATGATTGTTGTGGGAGCAGAAATGCGTTGTGAGCATTCGAAGGATATGACCGGATTACTTGACGGTCTGGTTAAAGAAGCGCAACACCTGGGCGGACTGTTAGGACCAATGTTTGGTGGAAACGCACCAGCAAAAGCGGCCTAAACCAGGCCTTTACTGCTGCAGCTTGTACATGGCTGACCACACTGCTCCAAGAGCGTTGTGGAATTCGTCGCCGCGTGTGTCCCATACTCGGTTTTTGAAGTTGTCGTAATCCAGCATGTCAACCGAAGTCAACAACCAGGCCTTGAACACCTCATCAGTGACTAGTACTCGATAGGCGTAGTCACCGTATGGCGTGTCAATAATTGGCTTTTCAGCCAGCTCCGAAAGTACTTCAAGTGATTGTTTTTCACGTGCACGCACGGTGATGTACTTCGGCTCTTCTGGCTTTCGAACTGCACTGACAAATCCTGTTTCAGTAAAGACCCACATCGTTATTTGCCTCCTACAGCAATGAAATACTCTGCCCACCAATTTTGTGCCTCTTGCGGCACCTCGTATAACCACTCAACGTTTACGATGAAACCTTCTTCCCTCTGGTTTCGTGCATATCCGTGCACAGCTTCAATAGGAAATATGTTTTCAAATGAACCGGAGCTGTTTTCACACTTCACACGTGCAAGGACCGGGGTCGAAACCCCGGTCGCGTCCACTCCAGTGATGATGTACCTTGCGGGTTTTTTCATCATGAATTGTCTTCTGCATCCTTTCCAGTTTCGAAGAACTCGCGGGAATCAAATTCCTCCATGCGACGCTTCTTATCGCGCATGTTCGACATGTTCCTTGACATGCTCGTGAATGCTTTTCCTGCGCCGTCTGCAGTTGCTGCAAAGTGCTGCGTTGAACCGCGGTCGTAACCCATTGCTGCTGCGTCCGCATATGCATTGAGGTCTGCAGACATGTAGACAAAAGTCCAACCAGCTGCTTTGCACTCATTAATCAACTGAGTGATCTTCGGAAGGTTGTACTCGCGACTCTGGTTTTCCTGGCCATCAGTGATCGTGATGAACACCACGTCTTCTTCTGCCAGACCATTTGCGACTCTTGCTGCTTGCTCAACACGAATACGACCGATCAAGAGACCGGTCGCATCCAACAATGGAGTTCCACCCCGAGGTTGATACGTCGAACGATCAAGACGATTCATTTCCAAAATTGGAATGCCTGCGCACATCACTGCCGCTGGGTCTTGCGAATCGAATTGAATGACCGTGAGCTTGGCGTCCGGACCATTTGCCTGCTGATCAGAGATGGTGGTGTTGAATCCACCAATTACGTCATTTGCAATTGATTCCATCGAGCCTGAACGGTCAACGAGGATGTACATGTGGGTGATTTTTTGGTTAGGTATGTTTGTCATACCTGCTATACGCACGCAGGTCCCAAATGTGTGACATTGGGACCTGCCGCCGATTTATGCTGCGTATCTATTGCCAATCTGCTGGATGCAATACACCAGATCTAAAGGGTTTTCCACGTGCCAGTCGTAGACCGCCTGGAACAGGTCCGCCACTTCCTGTTCGGTCTTGCCCTGCCTCTGCGCAAACCACTGCACTGCATCGAAGGAGTACAGAATTGCCGCGACCGGCCGTGCTGAACGGATTTGGGTAAGTGCCTGGATCGGGTCGACTCCATGCGTGATCAATGCAGTGAACGCCGCCGAAGGACCTCGGTTCACACCCATGTGACAGTGGATTACCACTTTGCGACTTGGGTCTTGCAACACCAATTGCGCTGCTGCCTCAATTGCTTCAAACCACTCGTCGCTTCTGCGATCGCCTTCGTCGTCTACGCCTAACCAGTGGTACCTGATGTGTGGTGCATGTTGTGCAACGAATTGCTCATCGGATGCCTCGCCCCGGAGGTCAATAATGTCGGTAATTCCTTGATCAATCCATTCGTTGAGTTGAACAAGTGCCTCAGATTCGAAGTTGGAGAGATCTCCACTGATTGCCACTTGATCGTTCACCCAACACAGGGTGCGCCAAATTGCGCCTGCATTTTTCGGACGTGCCTGCAGATTTGAATTGAATAGGTGATGGGGTGTCTGTCGGTATTTCATCTGTCGTGTAACAGCCTTTCTGTGAGTTGATGTCTGTATTACGCACAACATGAACAAAGTGTGCGTATTGCATTCATGACAATTCGTAAACGGTTTTCTCGAAAAGTTCGCCGGTCCTATTGCAAGGTGCGGCGAATACCAATTTCCTACTGGGACCTCACGTACCAAGAGAAATACGAGCTCATTCGAGGCACACTCCGCGACATGGGCCCACAGTCACAAGACTGACCGTCACACTTTTGACTCGTACGTGCGTAAACGCAGCATCACCTGAAAATCACTCGAAAGGATTTACCTATGTCAGTTTCAGTTCTTGAATTCGCAGCCGTCGGTCGACCTATCCACCGCCTAGGCGCTGCCATCTACCCCGTGTACTTGCCGGGCCAACACCTTGGATTTGGATTCGCAACCGGCGCTACGGCTGGATTGACCGTCTCAGAAAAATCAGACGCCGAGGTTCCCACTTTGCAAGTCACCAATTCAGGCGCAACCGCAATTCTGATTCCAGAGGGCCAAGTGCTTGATGGTGGTCGTCAAACCCGCACAGTGAACGTGAGCATCCTTGTTCCGGCTGGAGCCACCATTGATATTCCCGTTAGCTGCGTAGAGGCCGGTCGTTGGTCTGGTGGAAGTGAATTCACTCGCGCAAATCGTTATGTGAACCGCCGAG
>Ga0207940_1000782_pt1 | contig 10325 bp, 9 predicted proteins | sample LakMenEpi06Jul12_FD_150676 | JGI IMG/M metagenome (GOLD analysis project Ga0207940, IMG submission 150676) | Freshwater microbial communities from Lake Mendota, WI - 06JUL2012 deep hole epilimnion (SPAdes) | ecosystem: Environmental > Aquatic > Freshwater > Lake > Epilimnion/Euphotic zone ... | reverse complement strand
CTTATTAAAAAAAGAAAAAGAAACCTCTTGAATTCTTAGTCTAGAGTTTCCTACAATTGAATTTTCTAGTGATACCCACCCGCTGTTATGTACTCGTTTCTTCTTATTGTAAATTTCATTCCGATCGTTAATATTTAACCAAGGACTCAAAAAACTGATATGACAGCTTTTACAAAAAAATTCAATTTGACTTTTACGAAAATCGGTAATTGAATTATCAGATAACAAAACAGATAAATAAGAAATTCCTTCGAAATGATTTTGACTAAATGAGCCTTTTTGAGGTTTAACAAAAGTAGAATTACAGTTTGGGCATTTCATAAATATTAATTTAATAGTTTTACGGTAATCAAATCATCATTTCTTTTTAGTGTATAAATTGGATAATTGGTATAAAAGTCATTAAAACGGTGAGATACAATTAGTATACATTTAATATGATCTAATTTTAATAGCAATTTTAAAAAATAGACTTCTTGTACCAAGCTAAATGATGCAAATGCTTCATCAATAATTAGCACATTTGGTTTATCTCTCAATACATCGAAAATACCTAATCTAACCCTTTGACCAGAACTCATCTCAGATGTATTTTCACTTAATAATTCTGTTAATTCTAAATTATGAATTAAATTTAATAATTCAGGCCTTTCTGAAATCGGTGCGAAGTCAACAATATCTATGAGTTTTTTATAAAAAATATTTTGATCTTTACTTAAATAACCAAATTTAACATCAAATGGGGCCAAAATCGAAATACATCCAGAAAATTCAGTCAATCCCAAAACACTTTCAAATAAAGTCGTCTTCCCTAAACCACTTTCACCCTGAAAAGATACTAGTCTAGAATTTAAATCTATATCAATGTTTTGATATAGAACTTTTCTTTCAAAAAGACAAATATCTTTAAAGCTTAAAAGGAATTTTTTGCTATTAATGGTTTCTATTCTACTTTTTTCTTTTTTTAATATCGGATTCTCAACTAGTATGCTATAAAATTCGGTAATTATAGAATTGTTATATAGGAATGTTTGATAAACCGTTGATAAATTATTCAATGTCATCAATCCCCTTAAAATTAATATAAATACAGAGGTAAATTCTACATTCGATACTTCTAAAATTGATCTTAAAGAATAAGCAGCTATAATAGAAAAGAGAATTATTAGCTCCATAAAACCTGAAACCAAGTTTGAAGTGAAGGTCTTTCGAAAATTAAGTTCTTCGCGCGCTTTTCCTAATGCTTGAAAATTTAAAAAAATAAAAAAATTTGGGCTTAAAATATATTTTTTGAAGCCTTCTATCAATAGCCTAAAATTTGCAATTAATTCTCCTTCGTAGAAGACTCTTTTTTCACCCCACAGCTTCAATCGTTTTCCTAATATATAACGAACAAAAAAGGTAATCGAAATAACTACAATTAGAATAAATAAAGAAAGTTTAAAACTTAAAACAAGTGCAGATGTAATATAAAATAAAAAAATAAAAAGATCGTTTCCGCCCTGGACTGTTATCGAAAATGTATCGACAAATGCTTTTTGACCGGTATCTGCCATTTTGTAATAGAATTTTACTGGATATAAACAAAATTTTGGATAAGAAAACCGAGAAATATTATCTGCAAGTCTCTGAAATATATTTTTTTGAAATTTTGAAACCAAGTCTGCTAAAAAATATTTATTTAAACTAAACACGAAAAATTTAATAGCAATTATGAGAAGTAAAAAAAATAATAGTATATTATTTTGAATTTTGAATCCAAAAATATTAACTCCGGACTCATTAAATAAAGAAAAAATAAATTTTATTACGAGTAAATCTAGTAATACAATGACTAAAGTTAAAATCGGCATCAAAAAAAACCTATTCTTGATTTCACTAAAGACAAATTTCAGAAAAAAAAGATATTTCATAGTATAGACAAGGCGATTAAATTCATTTTTGTATAAAAGCAAAAAATATATACTGAATTAAGAAATTGATTGGATCAATAAAAAAGATGATCAATCAATTTTTTTTAAAAAAGAAAGAAATAATTATAAACTTTATGAAGGGACCTTATAATGAATTTAAAATATTATTACTATATCAAACTAAAAATAATTATTTTAATAATATTATCTAATTTGAAAATTATGTTTGTTGGAAGGGAAGTTAGAATTATAGAATACGTGTAAAATATTTTGTGCTAATGAGCTATCATTTGCAAAGGACTTAGTACCATCCAATCCATTCGAACTGCACGTCCTTCAGAACATAAAAGCCATTTATCATTATCAGAAAAATTATTCAATTCACTGAATTCATGAGGATTCCTAAATCCAGGACTGATGAAATTAACATTGTATAATTTTTCAGCTCTTTTTATCAGATTTAAAAGTTCAGCTTCTCCGTTTAAATTCATATGTGGATGAAGTTCAATAATTATTATTGCATCCATAATTGACCTTAGTGCATCTTGCGTAAGTAATTCAAATTCAAAGCCTTCTATGTCAATTAAAATTATGGCACTTGTCAAATCATCAGGGAGGTCTATGTGAAATCCTGGACAAGCCTTACCCCTGATTATAATTTTACTATTATCAATATGATTTAATTCACAATTTAATTTTATCGAATCCCTTCCCTCCTTGGTCAATTCATAACAAATTGATTTATCAACAAAACTATTTTTCAATAATCCCACGGCGAAATATCCATCGGCAGCACCAATATTAATAAACAAGTTTTTATTTTTATTAATACATAAATCTACAATGACATCAAGTACTTCACGCTCATACAAACCCAAAAGAATTGATGGATGGTCAATAGAATTCCAAAATGAAGTTTTAGGCAACCTCATTTTGACAAAATGGCCATATAATATTCTTTCCCCATTGACAGCTTTAAATCGCTGAGAAATTATTTTTCTTCTAAATGACAAGTAATCACCAAAAAAAATATTTGATAAGATCAAAAGAAAACTGTTTTTTATTCCGTGATCTTTAATTGAATTCAAAATACGTTTAAATATCATGCTTAAATTCATTAAATTTTAAAATCTGAAGCGCATATTCAGCTAATTGTAAGTCTTTTTGTTCATGAATGTCGATAGAGGTAAAATCATTATCATTTAATATGATATCAACATTATCGCCAATTCTACGTCCTTCTCTCCAGAGCCACGCTCGGCTCGCACAAGCAATACCAGTATCTTCTCTAACAATTGCCTGCCTAACTTGACGAGAAGAATAATTAGACATCCAAGGACGTAATCTTATCCATTTGCCATTAATGTCTTTTTCCCAAAAATTTTTATGTGTTGAATGCCCAGAAAAAACACTTTCTAGCTCTGGTCTATTTCGCAACGTGTTCACAACTTCTTTTATCAAATGTGAATCACGAAACACATCAGTTGGAGTTAAAAAAACTGCAACTTCAAATTTTTTATTTATCAATTTTTCATAGGTAACTAGTGCATATTTTAATGTTTCTTCAGTTGTGGTCATATCTTGAGCTAATTCTGAAGGACGTAAAAAAGGTACAGATGCTCCATATTGCTTTGCTATATCAGCAATCTCATTATCATCTGTGGAAACTAACACAGTGCCAATAACACCCGATTCAATGGCTTGAAGAATGGGTCTTGCCACTAAAGGTAACCCATCTAGCATCTTTACATTTTTTCTAGGAAGCCCTTTTGATCCTCCCCTTGCACAAATAATACAAATCACATCGTCTTTTGTAAAACTCATTCTGGTCGTTTTAAAATTGTTACAAGATTATTTCTTTTTCTAATCGTCCAGTCTTTCTCCAACAATACAATTTCAAATCCTGCATTAAGTGCTAGTTTTTTGAAACTTTCTAAACCAAAATACCAATTGTGTTGCATTTTAAAACGATCGTGCTCTAGTGGCAAAATTTGGAAATCACTTTCATGTGGACATTCAAGGTAAAGATAACCACCAGGCTTAAGATCATCTAGTATATCTTCTAGGAATTTTTTTGGATCTACAGTATGTTCCAATACATGATTGAGTATTACAAGATCGAAATTCTTACCACAGATACCACGCTCATAGTTGCCTGTTTTAACATCGCTTTTAAGCCTCCTTGCTGCAAGTTCAGCAAAAGCAACAGTAGGTTCAATACCATGTGCTGTCCAACCTTTAGTTTTTGAAAGAAATGTGTGCAAAAACACGCCTCCGCCACAACCAATATCCATAATTTTACCTTCTTTAGTAATAAAATGTTTTAAATTATTTAAAATTCTATTTACTTTAGAAGCATTTTCACTTTCCTCATCAGGAAGAAAAGCAATTCTGTCAAAATATTCATCCGGTGTTTCATTACGAAAAGTAGAGTCTCTGAATTTTTCATATAATACCTGCATATCATTTGAATCAAGTTGAGGATCTTGATATATAAACTCACAATCACCACAGGCTACCCATTGCCTTTTGATTTTTTTATACTCCGGATTAACGAGTTCTAGGTAATAATCTTCAGTAATATTCTCCATGATTAGTTTCTTAACATTACTTCCACATAAGTAACAATTTATATTTTTCATAATTTAGATTTTTGAGTTTAAAATTTTCAGCATTGCTATTTTAGTTGTTCGTATATTAATATTTACTTCTTTATTGACATTACAAAATGCAATAACAGCTTGTTCAATATTCATATCTGAGCCGTCTAAGGTTAGTAGTTTCTGATTATGACTAGAACTTAATAGCTTATTTGGATTAGCTTGATAAATTATGTCGAAAATAATACTATCTCGTGGTAAAAGCGATAATTCTTCATAACTAAGTGGTGTTTGATCAGATTCTACGCCGTATCCAACAGTAGTGCAATTAACCACAATATTTGTTTGAGATAACACGGAATATATGTTATTCCATTCTATCCATTGTGCGTTTATTTTATCTGCAAACACCCTACCTTCTTTTGACCTAGATGCAATAGTTATTTTTCCATTTGGGCCTATATACTTTTTAAAATATGTGGAAACTGCTTTTGCTGATCCTCCACATCCAAGGATAAGAATAGATTTTCCTAGTACAGAGCCGAAATTATTTTCAAATGACAAAATTGAAGCTTCTCCATCTGTATTATACCCCCACAAATTGCCATTCTCATTTCTAGCGATACAATTCACTGCACCGATTTTAGCTACTTCTATTGATTGATTACTTCCTAGCCACTCTGAAACTTTCTCCTTATATGGAACCGCTATTGCACCGCCTACAAATTCAGGCTTTTCATTAAGATAATCAAGTAATTTAAAAAGGTTTTCTGATAAAACATCAAATGGATACATAATTATATCCATTTGATAATGATTAAATGCGGCATTCCATAATAATGGTGAGCGAGCGCCCTTAGACGGATTAGCTCCAATAATAGAGGTATATTTTTTACCTGGTTTTATTTTAATTAGGTTTTCAATTAATGGATGGTTCATTTCAATTATTTAATTTTAAAAAATCCATTTATGCTACAAAAAAACATTTCTTGAATAACTTGCTTTTGCAACGCTGTCCATTTTTTTCATCAAAGAATGAAATTCAGCATAATCAATAGGTTGTAGTGGATCAACAGCTGCATTTTGAGGATCAGGATGCACTTCAAGCATTACCCCATCTGCTCCTGCTGCAATACCAGCAAGTGCCATTGGAGCAACCCAAGGTCGCCAAAAAGTCGCATGTGAAGGATCAATAACAACAGGCAGGTGAGTTATCTCTTGTGCAGCTGGTATTACTTGCAGATCAAGTAAAAATCTTGAAGTAGACCTATGTGTATGAGGTACACTTACTCCTCTTTCACATAAAATTAATTTTTCATTTCCTTCAATTAAGATATATTCAGCAGCGCCAAGCCAATCTCTTAATGAAGCCCCATAATGTCTTTTCAACATAATCGGCTTTCCAGTTTTTGCACATGCAGTAAGAAAGGGGAAGTTTTGCATATTTCGAGTGCCAATTTGAAGTATATCAGATACTTCAGCAATAGCATCAATGTATTTTTCTTCCATGACCTCAGTTATAACTGGTATTCCAACTTCTCTTTTTGCATCTGCAAGCCATGAGAGCCCCTGCTCTCGTGTTTCGTTATATTTTGGACTCCGATATGGAAATGTTAATGGTTTAAAAGCTCCACCTCTAAGAAAATGAGCACCACTTGCTTTTACATTTTTAGCTATATCAATTATTAGCTCCTGTGATTCAACCATATTTGGACCAGCAAATACAGGAATTGTTTCACCGCCAAATTCAACACCTGCAATTACAAATCGAGTTTTGTGATCTTGCGTTTTTTTAGCAGCTAGTGGGAATTTTGTTAACAGGTCATCCTGAGAAATATCTTTTCCCGGAAATTTATTTTCAACTTTCATAGATCTTATATTTTAATTTTATTTCCTAATCTTGATGAAATAGGTAGATCTTTCAAATGTACCCATCCATTTACCTCTTCACTTTTATAAAGAGCGTGAATAAGCTCCGTAGTAGATAATGCCTTTGATCCTGAAACGTCAGCCAAAATGCTTCCATTAAGTAGTGCATCAAATGCATTTTGAAGAATTTCTTTATGACTTAACCCATATCCAGTAGGAACTTCTTGAGAGTATTGATCAATAACATTTTCATCTTCTGGAAACTGTTCTATAAATTTCCAGGTTTCAATTTTATTTAAAGCAATACCGCCAATCACAACAGAACCTTTTTCTCCAATAATAGAAATCGACGCTTCAAAATCTTGCGGACGAGCCGCTGTAGTTGCTTCAATTGTTCCAAGAGCTCCATTTTGAAATTTAATTATTGCCACCATTGTATCTTCAGCTTCAAGTTTATTTAACCTGTTACTACTTGCAGAACAGACCGATTCAATTGGCCCCATCAACCAGTTGATCATATCTACATGATGTATTGCTTGCTGATTAATTACACCACCATCATTTTCCCATGTTCCATGCCATCCATCATTATAATAATCTTGATAACGGCACCAACGCAATCTTATAGTTGATGTAACTATTTTACCAAAACGATTTTCATTAATGGCTTTTGCTAATATTTTTATTGCAGGATTAAGTCGATTCTGGAATGTAACGGCATACATGAGGTTCCTTTTTTGTGCCAATAACACTAATTCATGAGCCTGTGAAGGTATCATTGTCATTGGTTTTTCTACTAATACATGGACGCCTTTATTGAGTGCTGTTTTAGCGTGTTCGTAGTGTAAGCCTGAAGGAGTGGCAATAATCAATAAATCAGGTTTTATTGATTCAAGCATTTCTATGTATGAAACATATGCTTTACACATAAAATCATTGGCAAACTCTTCTGCTTTTTCTGAAATAAGGTCACACACCCCAACAATTTTGAAACCTGTAACTTCTTTTGACAATAAAATTCTTCTATAATGATTTGCAACACGTCCACACCCAATAATTGCAACATTTAAAAAAATATTTGACATAATAAAAAATTGAATTATAAAAATTATGATGAATAAACTAAAATACTTGTTCTATTTAAAAAGATTACTCAAAATAGGAGTTGTTGATAAAAGTTGATGTGGAATGCTTGATCGTATCTCTAACGTTTCAAGATAGTCAGAAATTTCAAATACACCTATTTTATTATCAAATATTTGTGACTTCCTAACCGAACTTGGACGAGAGATACATGCATATCCTATCATACCAATAATTAGCTTGCTATCTTTTAAACCCCTCGGCATAAAGCCTTGCTCAATGAGATTTATTCCGCTTTCGCTTTGTATAAATCCACCTCTATCTTCTACCCTTCCCGCAATTAGTGTATCTAATCCATCAATAACGAATTTTGATAACATTTCGTCTATTACACCCACACGTCTAAATGGATAATTTTCTGTCATTATACAAACAATATCATGATATATAGACTTTTTTTCAAGTTCACTTAAAAAGTAGCCCACAACATCTAATATATCGACACAATCTGACGAATACTCTAATGAACGTAAAAATGGAACTCTAAATCCTAGCTTTTCGGCAAGATCGGCAGTTTCAGAATCATCCGTAGCCACAAAAATATCCGAGAGATAAGTTGAATTTTTAATTGATTCAGCTAAGTACTCAAGCATAGTTTTATTTCCAACTCGCTTAGATTTGCCTTTTATTGGAATAATCAAACAAACTTTATGTTTAGATATTGATATATAACTATCATCAGTACTTAATTCTGGCAAACTCTCCATAATTCGTACGATATTTTTGGCTCTGGCAGGATTTGAATCATGATGAACACCATGCCAATGATAAACACTAGCTTCTGGTTCGTAAATTATATGCAATCCAGCTTTAATAATAATATTACCCCATAATCTATCTTCAATATTAGAAGCATTTTCATCAAATGGATATTTTTCCCAAATCTCTCGTCGGAAAGCACTATTTGCATTATGAAAGAACGAATCTTTAATTTGTACTTTTTTATCAAACCCAAAAAGATTAAATAAATCTCTTTTATCAATGTCAGAACTAAATGACATTGCTTGTTGTCTTCCATATACACCTGCAACAACTTCGTCTTCTAGGTTTCTTATAATTTTTTCTAGCCATACTTCATTAACTGGAATACAATGCCCTGATAAACAAACAATAATATCACCATTTGAAGCACGAATTCCATCATTAATTGCTTTGCCTGGTTTAAATTCAGAAATTTGAATGACATTAACTTTAAACTGTTTTGCGATATCTACAGTTCTATCGAATGAGTTATTGTCTACAAGAATTACTTCGAAATTTTTATAAGTCTGAGCAAAAACAGCTCTTAAACAACTTGAAATCCATTTTTCTTCATTTTTTGTTCTTATTATAATTGAAACTTTTGTACTCATTGATTTAGCTTTTATTGCTTTATAATACTATAGATAATATGATTTATACCAGGAAACATATTTTGTAAGCCCATGAACTAGAGTAGTCTCAGGCACTAAACCTGTAATTTCTTTTAATTTTTCAACATTTGCAAAAGTTTGATACACGTCACCCGGTTGCATTCCGACATTCTCTATAATTGCTTTTTTACCCAATATATCTTCAATTGCATTCACAAAAGAAATTAAACTTACAGGGTTTGAATTTCCAATATTAAAAATTTGATGATTTGTTTCTTTGGTAATGATATCAATTTTATTTGAAAGTATCAAAACACTATTTACAATATCATCTATATAAGTAAAGTCACGTGACAAATTACCGTAATTAAATAATTTTATAGCTCTTTCAGAAAGAATATCTTTAACAAATGAAAAATACGCCATATCGGGCCTACCAAATGGGCCATATACTGTAAAAAATCTCATACCAATTGCATGAATACCATGTACTTTGGAATAGGATTCTGAAAATAATTCATTGCATTTTTTTGTAGCTGCATAAAAAGAAACAGGATGATTTGTATAACTTGTCTCAACAAATGGCACTTCCGAACTATTCCCATATACTGAACTGGAAGACGCATAAATAATTTTATTTATACCTGTCATTCTTAAAGATTCTAATAAGTTAAAATAACCAATTATATTTGACTCAAAATATGCTTTTGGATTTTGTATACTATAACGAACACCTGCTTGTGCGGCCAAATGAATTACCAATTCTGGTTGGAACGATTTAAGTAAATTATAAATAGAATCAAAATTTACAAGATCCATTTTTACAAATTCAAAATTTGAATACAACTCGCTTACTGATATAGTATTTTGAGGATTATTTATTCCTAGTATTTTTAATCTATCATATTTTAATTTTACGTTATAATAATCATTGATATTATCTAAGCCTAATATTTCATGCCCATCTTCTATTAGCTTCAATGCAACACTAAAACCTATAAACCCACCCACACCGGTTATAATTATTCTCATCTATTCGATTATTTATATTTTAAAAAAAGATAATTTTTAATTGTAAATTTTTCTTCCAATAGAAATATATTTGAATCCAATTTTCTCCATTACTTTACCATCAAATAAGTTTCTTCCATCAAATATAATCTTGTGCTTAATCACATTTGCCATAAGGTCAAAATCGGGGGTTCTAAACTCACTCCATTCTGTGGCAATAATTAAAAAGTCAGCACCGTTCAATGCTTCGTATGGACTACTTGCATACACTATTTTATCGCCTATTTGCGCTTTTACATTCGGCATAGCTTCAGGATCAAAGGCAGCAATAGTAGCGCCCATAGTAGTTAAAGCGTCGATAATACTTAAAGCAGGCGCTTCTCTAATATCGTCGGTATTCGGCTTGAAGGCCAAACCCCAAAGGGCAATATGCTTAC
>Ga0207940_1000775_pt1 | contig 10380 bp, 10 predicted proteins | sample LakMenEpi06Jul12_FD_150676 | JGI IMG/M metagenome (GOLD analysis project Ga0207940, IMG submission 150676) | Freshwater microbial communities from Lake Mendota, WI - 06JUL2012 deep hole epilimnion (SPAdes) | ecosystem: Environmental > Aquatic > Freshwater > Lake > Epilimnion/Euphotic zone ... | reverse complement strand
CGGGGATTCGAACCCCGGTACTCACCGTGAAAGGGTGATGTCCTAGGCCTCTAGACGATAGGGTCATAACCTGGACTGTTATGAAATGCTTCGCAAGCAAATCAAAACATTTTCGACACTTTGGTGGAGGTAAGCGGGATCGAACCGCTGACCTCTTGCATGCCATGCAAGCGCTCTCCCAGCTGAGCTATACCCCCCTTGGCAACTTTGTGAAGCCTTGGAAGGCAACCCTCGTTGGTGTCGAGAAATGGATTATAGACAGGTTTTCAAGCGTTTTTCAAGCGTTCTAAAACTTTTTGCTTCTCACACAGTGCAAGTACCGCGTCGAGCGAAGGGGTCTGAGCCGTACCCATCACCAGAACCCGAACGGGCATGGCCAACTGTGGCATCTTCAAACCTTGTGCCGTTAAAACCTCTTTGATCACCGACGAAATAGCAGCCTTGTCCCAGTCACATACCGAGAGTTTTTCAACCAGCAGCGCCAATGCCGGCTTAACTGCGTCGGTCACATGTTGGGCTTTTTCATCGGCTTTGGGCGTCACATCGCCATAGAAAACGGCCACCCAATCGGCCAACACGCACAGGGTGTCGCATCGGTCTTTGAACAGTCCGCAGATGGCTGGCAAACGGTCGTCTGAGGCAATGCCTCGTTGGCTCAAGATGTCTTTGACCCAAAGCGCCAGCTGCGAATCGTCAGAGACCTTCAAATGTTGGGCGTTCACCCAGCGCAGTTTGGCATCGTCAAACTGCGCAGCACTTCGGCCCAAATGGTCGAGGTCAAACCAATCTAAAAACTGCTGACGACTAAAAATTTCATCATCGCCGTGGCTCCAGCCCAAGCGCGCCAAGTAGTTCACCATGGCATCAGGCAAATAGCCTTCATCACGGTACTGCGTGACGGGCTTGGCGCCATTGCGCTTGCTCAATTTCTCGCCCTGCTCGTTGAGCACGGTAGGAAGGTGCGCGTACACAGGCACTTCGTGCCCCAAGGCCTTGAAAATATTGATTTGACGCGGTGTGTTGTTCACATGGTCGTCGCCGCGAATGACATGGGTAATGGCCATGTCGATGTCATCCACCACCACGCAGAAGTTGTAGGTGGGTGTGCCGTCAGGTCTTGCAATGACCAAGTCGTCTAGCTCTTGGTTGCTAATTTCAATGCGGCCCTTCACTTTGTCGTCCCAAGCCACCACACCGTCCAGCGGATTTTTAAATCGCAACACAGGCTTCACGCCTTCTGGAATGGGCGGCAGTGTTTTGCCAGGCTCTGGCCGCCAAGTGCCGTCATAGCGCGGCTTTTCTTTGGCTGCCATTTGTTTTTCACGCAGGGCATCAAGCTCTTCAATGCTCATGTAGCAGGGATAAACCTGACCTGTGGTTTGCAGTTTGGCCAACACTTCTTTGTAGCGGTCCATGCGCTGCATTTGATAAAAAGGACCTTCATCGGGGTTCATGCCCAACCAAGCCATGCCCTCTAAAATCACATCTACAGACGCCTGATTCGACCGCTCTAAATCGGTATCTTCAATGCGCAAAATAAAGGTGCCGCCTTGCGCCTTGGCAAAGGCCCAAGGGTACAAAGCAGATCGAATGTTGCCCAAGTGGATGAATCCCGTGGGGGATGGTGCAAATCGTGTGCGAACTTGTTTTTGAATTGAAGACATTTGTAATTCGAATTAGAGTGCCTGAAAACCACGCAAGAAATCAGCTTTCAAGTCTTCCAGATTTTCAAGGCCTACCGCCACACGGATCAAACTTTGCTGAATCCCCGCCACTTGACGCTGCGCTTCCGTAAGGCGGCCATGGGAGGTGCTGGCTGGGTGAGCCACAAGAGTTTTGACATCACCTAAGTTGGTACACAAAGAAACTGTGCGCATGGCGTTCATCACTTTGAATGCATTTTCGCGGCCCTGCTCTGCCGATTGGGCTTTGACTTCAAAAGAGAACACCGCGCCACCCATGCCCGATTGTTGCAGCATGGCCAGTTCATGTTGAGGATGACTTTTCAGGCCGGGGTAATAAACACGCGCCACAGGATCTTGCGCTTCTAGCCACTCCGCCAAGGCCAAGGCTTGTTCAGATTGGGCCTTCATGCGAATGCCCAATGTTTCCAAACCTTTTAAAACCACCCATGCATTGAAAGGCGCCAATGTCATGCCTGCGCTTCTCATGACGGGGCCAAACACATCGTCAATCAATGCCTTGGAGCCGCACAAGGCGCCTGCCATCACGCGGCCTTGGCCATCTAGATATTTGGTGCCTGAGTGCACGATCAAATCTGCGCCCATGGCAATGGGTCGCTGCAAGATAGGCGTTGCAAAACAATTGTCCACCACCAGCAATGCATTGCATGCATGGGCAATGTCGGCCAGTGCTTTGATGTCACACACTTCCGTTAAGGGGTTGGTCGGTGTTTCAGCAAACAACAATCGGGTGTTGGGCCGCATGGCCGCTTGCCACTCGGACACTTGGGTTTGCGACACAAAAGTAGATTGCACACCAAACTTGGCAAACTCACTGCCAATCAATTTGATGGTGGAGCCAAACATCGAGTGGGAGCAAATGACATGGTCACCACTTTTGAGCAAGCCCAAGCACATGAGCAAAATGGCAGACATGCCGGTAGAAGTGGCAATACAAGCCTCAGAGCCTTCAAGAGCCGCCAAGCGCGCCTCCAAGCTGGCCACTGTTGGATTGCCAAGACGGGCATAGGTGTAGCCTTCTTCTTCCCCCGCAAAGCGCCTGGCCGCTGTTTCGGCGTCGGGCTGAACATAACCACTGGTGAGGTACAAGGCCTCCGAATTTTCACCATACTGGCTGCGGTCTACTGCAGCCCTCACCGCCAAGGTATCAATGTGCAAGTTGTCGGGCAATGGATGCTGGCTCATATGGATCTCAAATTCTTTTCAAGAATATTTTTTCGATGGTGCTCAAGATGCATTCGGCAGTGCCAAACGCGAGAGGTCAGAGTCGGCCTCTGAGTCATCTTGTTGGGAGGGTCGGTTTTCATTCAAGCGCACAATGTCTTCAGCAGACACATCGCCGGTGACATAAACGCCGTCAAAACAAGACGCGTCGAAACCTTGAACCTTTGGAAAACCTGGCAAAACAGCATTGGCAACGGCCAATTTCATGGCATCCACATCTTGGTAAATGAGCGCATCGCAATCAATGATTTGGCGAATCTCATCTACCGATCGGTTGTGCGCCACCAACTCATCTTTGGTGGGCATGTCAATGCCATACACATTGGGATAACGCACAGGCGGCGCAGCACTGGCCATGTAAACCTTGCGTGCACCCGCTTCTCGCGCCATCTGCACAATTTCACGGCTGGTGGTGCCTCGCACAATGGAATCGTCCACCAACAGCACATTGCGACCTTTGAACTCGCTGGCAATGACGTTGAGTTTTTGCCTGACCGATTTCTTGCGAACAGCCTGTCCCGGCATGATGAAGGTCCTGCCCACATAGCGGTTTTTCACAAACCCTTCGCGGTATGGCAAGCCCAACAATTGCGCCAATTGCGCAGCACTTGGCCGGCTTGATTCAGGAATGGGAATGACCACGTCAATATCACTTGGAGGCACGGTTGAAATGACCCGCTTGGCCAATGTTTCACCCAAGTTCAAACGCGCCTGGTATACAGAGATACCGTCCAAAGTAGAGTCTGGTCTAGCCAAATAGACGTATTCAAAAATGCAAGGATTCAATTGCGGTTGGTCTGCACATTGCTGACTGTGAAGTTGCGTTTGCATGTCGATGAACACCGCCTCACCTGGCGCCACATTGCGCTCAAACTGATGCAGAGTTCCTTCTAGCGCCACCGATTCACTGGCCAGCATGTAGGTGCCATCCTTGGCTTTGCCAATGCACAATGGCCTGATACCAAAGGGATCTCTGAAGGCCAGCAATCCATGACCTGCAATGAGGGCGATGACTGCATAAGAGCCTTTCACACGGCGATGCACACCTTGCACGGCTTTGAAAACATCGGCGGGAGTTAAAGGCAAACCGCGTGTGGTTTTTTCCAACTCGTGGGCCAGCACATTGAGCAAAACTTCAGAGTCACTCTCTGTGTTGATATGGCGATGGTCGGTCGAAAAAAGCTCAGCCTTCAAGGCTTTGGCATTGGTCAAGTTGCCGTTGTGAACCAGTACCAAGCCAAACGGTGCATTGACATAAAAAGGCTGCGCCTCTTCTTCGCTGAAGGCATTGCCTGCAGTGGGATAGCGCACTTGTCCCAAGCCACAGTTGCCCGGCAAAGAGCGCATGTTGCGCGTTCTAAAAACATCTTTCACCATGCCTTTGGCTTTGTGCATGTGAAACTTGCGGTCGAGTTGTGTGACGATGCCCGCAGCATCTTGCCCACGATGCTGCAGGAGCAACAGCGCGTCATAGATCAGCTGATTCACCGGTGCGTTGCTTGCAACGCCAACAATTCCACACATAAGTTAGTCCAGTCAGTTGGGCAAGAAAGCCCCAAATTTTTCAGGCAACATTGGTTTCAAGCCCTTGAGCAAGGTCATGAGCATGGGTGCGCCCTTGGACTCAAGCCACCAATCACTTTCTTGCAAAGCCGTCATGTGCACCACAACGCTCAAGGCCAGCAACAAAATCAGACCTCGAAACAATCCAAAGACAGCGCCCAGAATTCGGTCAACAGGCCTGAGCCCCACCACAGAAATGATTTTTTTCATGAGCGTAGAAATGAGGCCCGCCGCAAAAACACTCACCACAAAAACCAACACAAATGCAGCGGCAAACTTAAGTGTTTCGCTTGAACTCTGCATAGGCAATTTTTCTGCAACATCGGGGGCAAACCACTGCGCCAGCAAAAATGCAGCAATCCAGCCTATGACAGACAGTACTTCGTAGACCAAGCCTCGCCATACGCCCAACAATAGGGATGCTGCAAGCACGGCCAGAAGAATCCAATCGGTGGAAGCCATGTGTTTGACCTCCTTAAAGTTTTAACACCGAAGTCTGCAAATTCAGTTTCCGAATTTTTTCAGCTGTTTTTTCAGCTTCTTCCTTAGACGGGAAAGGACCTACTCGAACGCGAATTCGTTTGCCGTCTTTGGTTTCTACTTCTTGGGTATAGGTTTTAAAGCCCGCACTTTCAAGCTTGGCGCGCACTTCCCTGGCCTTGGCCAATTCAGCATACGCGCCCACTTGAACCACAGAACGAACTGGCTGTTCAGACTTAGGCGCTTCTTTGCCATCCGGCTTGGCATCTGTTTTCACCTCGGGCTTGGCTTCAACTTTGGGCTCAGGTTTGGGCTCAGGTTTAGGCTCAGATTTAGGCTCAGGTTTGAGCTCAGGTTTGGTGGTCTTAGAAACCACTTCCTCGTTGGGATCAAGTCCTGCCGGATTGGCAACTGCACTTTTTGCAACAGTTGCAGTTTCGGGAGGTGCTGGTTCTGCCTGTACCGGCGTTGGCTCTTTGACCGTGCCTGTTTTAGGGGCCACTGCTGCCGTTAAGGGCGCCACCTGATTTCGATCGGGAATCACGATAGGTGTATCGATGGCCACAGGTCTGGGTTGGCTGTCAAACAACAGCGGCAATCCAACCACTGCGCCCAAAACCAAGACCACAGAGCCCATGAGCCTGTGGCGAGCACGCTTGCGAATAACCTCGACACTTTCTGCGGGGGTGTTGGATAACGCATCGGCGCCAGTGGGGCCCGATGAAAGTCGTCCAGGAAGTCGTAGCTTGAAGAATGCCATGAGGTGGAGTCTCAATTACTCAGGTGTTTGGCATGCAATTTGGGAATGCCATTGTGCAAAATGCCGCCCACCGTATAGAACGAACCAAAGACCAAGATTCTATCAGCGGGTCTTGCTTCTGTAATGGCTGCTTCGAGGGCTTTTTGAGGCGAGATGTGCTGGCTGGTTTTCACGTCTTGGCGTGTATTCATCTGCCGCCAAGCGTCTTCCAGTTGGGCTGCCGTAGACGCCCTGGGCAATGGCAGATCTGTGAAATACCATGCATCAACCATTGGCAGAATTTTTTGAAGCATGCTGGCAAGGTCTTTGTCGGCCATGGCCCCAAATACCGCGTGGGTGCAAGGGTAGAAACCCATCGCATCCAAATTGGCCGCCAAAGCCGCCACAGAATGCGGGTTGTGCGCCACATCAAGGACCAACACCGGCTCGCCCGGCACAATTTGAAACCGGCCCGTTAATTCCACCATGGCCAAGCCATTGCGAATGGCCTGCGCTGTGACTGGCAATTGGGGTCGCATGATCTCCAAAGCTGCCAAAACACCAGAGGCATTGAGCAATTGGTTGGCCCCCCTGAGCGCGGGATAGGCCAGACCACTGTAGCGGCGCCCCCGGCCGGCCCAAGACCACTGCAAGGGATCGCCTGAAAAGTTGAAGTCGCGGCCCATCAACCAAAGGTCTGAGCCCAGGTCCTTGGCGTGCTGAATGATGGAATTGGGGGGAACTGGGTCGCTCAAAACAACCGACTTGCCTGAGCGAACAATGCCAGCTTTTTCAAAACCGATGGTTTCACGGTCGTTCCCCAAAAGAGCTGTGTGATCTAGGTCGATGCTGGTGATGATGGCGCAATCGGCGTCCACCAAATTGACGGCGTCTAGGCGGCCGCCCAAACCGACTTCTAAAATGACCACATCCAAATTAGCGTCTGCCATCATTTTTAAAATGGCCAAGGTGCTAAATTCAAAATAAGTGAGGGAAATCTCCCCCCTGGCTTTTTCAACCTGCTCAAAAGCATTTGCAAACACAGCAGCAGATGGCGACTCCCCTTGCAAGCGACAGCGCTCTTCAAAGTGCACCAAATGGGGCGATGTGTAGACCCCTGTTTTGTAACCAGCCTGCAAATAAATGGCCTCCAGCATGGCGCAGGTTGAGCCTTTGCCGTTGGTGCCCGCCACGGTAATCACAGGCACTTTCAGAGCCAATTGCAGCTTTTGGGCAACTAGGCGGACCCGGTCCAAACCCATGTCAATGGCATGGGGATGCAAGCTCTCGCAATGTGCGAGCCATTCACTCAATGTTTTCATAAGGATAAGATTGTCGCTGAGTCCAGCTCTTTCAATGACAAATGATGAAATACACCTTGATCACTGTTTATGGTATTCCCAATTGCGATACGGTTAAAAAAGCACGTACTTGGCTGAGCGAGCAAGGCATCGAGCATGTTTTCCATGATTTCAAAAAACAAGGCTTGCCTGAAAAAAATCTTGATTCTTGGCTAAAAGAGGCAGGCTGGGAGGCAGTTTTAAACCGGAAAGGCACCAGTTGGCGCAAACTCAGCTCAGAAGAACAGCTTAGCGTGATCGATGCGGCTACGGCTCGGCCTTTTCTCTTGGCCAATTCCAGCCTGGTCAAACGGCCCGTTATTGAGTGGCAATCCAGCAAAGGCATTGAAATCACGATAGGCTTTCAACCAAATCAGTGGCTGCTGCGTTAAGTCTTTAAGTAGGCTTTCAAATTTTGTTGAATCTAAACTCTAAAATCTAGCCATTGTTTTGTTTTATCGGAATTGAACACCATGACAAACTCAGTCTTTAACCGTGCACTAACTTCCACGCTCTCCGGCGGTTTGTTGGCTGGACTCACTGTTTGCCTGCCCGCGCAAGCCCAAGAAATTGGCAATGTCATTAGCCGCACCCCTGTTTACCAACAAGTTTCTGTGCCTCGCCAAGTTTGCACCCAAACGCAAATCACTGTGCCAGGTCAGACTTCTGGTGCTGGAGCGGCAATGGGCGCTATCGCTGGTGGCGCAATTGGCAATGCCATTGGCAAAGGCGAAGGCCGAGCTTTGGCCACCATGATTGGGGTGATTGGCGGCGCCATTGCTGGCGAAAAGGTTGAAGGACCTCAAGCAGCCCAAACCCAAACTCAACAAACCTGCACCACCCAGCAAGTCTTCGAAAACCGCCTTATGGGTTACAACGTGGTCTATGAGTTTGCTGGCAAACAGTACAACGTGCAATTGCCCAAAGACCCAGGACCTACTATCAAGTTGCAAGTCACACCCATCAGTGCGGCCCCCTTGGAAGTACCCGGCTCTGAAGCCACAGTCATGGCAGAAACTTCCAATTTACCCATCGTGCCGCACCAAATTTTCACCGCATCACCCCAGGTGGTCCGTGTGTTTTCTCCCTATTTCCGTCCCAATATTTACTCACCCTACCCTGTGTTCACGCACGTTAACTTGGACATTGGGGCGGCACCCCGTCATCGCCACTGGCGTTAAAAAAGGGCCTGCAATGGCCTAAAATCATGGGTTTTGTGCCAAGTCTATAAGCCGCCCCTGTGTGGCCCAGACACCCTACCCTTGATTTCTCTATGACCACCGAAAAAATCGACAACATTTCCGTCACCACCCAAGCCAACGTGTACTTTGACGGCAAGTGCGTCAGCCACAACATCACTTTGGCGGATGGCACCAAGAAATCAGTGGGCGTGGTGTTGCCCTCCACCCTCACTTTCAACACAGGCGCGCCCGAGGTGATGGAGTGCGTGGGCGGTTCTTGCGAGTACAAACTCAAGGGAAGCTCAGAGTGGCTTGTGTCAAAAGCCGGCGAAAAATTCAACGTGCCCGGTCAATCCAGTTTTGAAATTCGCGTCACCGAGCCTTATCACTACATCTGCCATTTCGGTTGATCCCCTTCGCATCTGAAAGAACTTCCATGGCTACCATCCTTCAACACATTCCTGCAGGCCAAAAAGTTGGCATCGCTTTCTCTGGTGGCTTAGACACCAGTGCCGCTTTGTTGTGGATGCGCCAAAAAGGCGCTGTGCCTTACGCCTACACCGCCAATTTGGGTCAACCCGACGAGCCAGACTACGAAGAAATTCCGCGCAAAGCCAAGGAATACGGCGCTGAACTGGCTCGACTGATTGACTGCCGCAAACAATTGGCCCACGAAGGCATTGCTGCTTTGCAGTGCGGTGCTTTCCACATTTCCACAGCGGGTGTAACTTACTTCAACACCACCCCCATTGGCCGCGCCGTTACTGGCACCATGTTGGTGGCTGCTATGAAAGAAGACGACGTCAACATCTGGGGCGACGGTAGCACCTTCAAGGGCAATGACATTGAGCGCTTTTACCGCTATGGTTTGCTCACCAACCCTTCTCTCAAAATTTACAAGCCCTGGTTAGACCAGTTGTTCATTGACGAATTGGGTGGCCGCGCCGAAATGTCGGCGTTCATGACGCAACACGGTTTTGGCTACAAGATGTCGGCCGAAAAAGCCTACTCTACTGACTCCAACATGTTGGGCGCCACCCACGAAGCCAAAGACCTGGAGCACCTGAGCAGCGGCATGAAAATTGTGCAGCCCATCATGGGCGTGCCCTTCTGGCGTGAAGACTGTGTGATCAAACACGAAGAAGTGACGGTGCGCTTTGAAGAAGGCCAACCCGTGGCTTTGAATGGCGTGAGTTTTTCCGATCCTGTTGAACTCATTTTGGAAGCCAATCGCATTGGCGGTCGTCATGGTTTGGGCATGAGCGATCAAATTGAAAACCGCATCATTGAAGCCAAGAGCCGCGGTATATACGAAGCGCCTGGTTTGGCTTTGTTGTTCATTGCTTACGAGCGCTTGCTTACCGGCATTCACAACGAAGACACCATTGAGCAGTACCGCGACAATGGCCGCAAGCTAGGCCGCTTGTTGTACCAAGGCCGTTGGTTTGATTCACAAGCTTTGATGCTGCGTGAAACAGCCCAGCGTTGGGTGGCACGCGCCATCACAGGCGAGGTCACCATTGAACTGCGCCGTGGCAACGACTACTCCATTTTGAACACCACCTCGCCCAACCTCACGTACCACCCCGAGCGTTTGACCATGGAAAAGGGCGAGTCTATGTTCACACCACTCGACCGCATCGGTCAACTCACCATGCGCAACTTGGACATCGTGGACACACGTGCCAAATTGGGCATCTATGCACAAACAGGTTTGTTGTCTTTGGGCGAAGGCGCCGAAATGCTCAAGCTTGAAGGTGGCAAATAAGTTTTAAATCACGACCGGTTCGGGTTCCAAGCGAATGCCGAACCGCTCGTACACGCTGGTTTGAATGGCTTTGGCCAGCGTGACCACTTCACCGCCCGTTGCGCCACCTCGGTTGACCAACACCAAGGCTTGTTTTTCATACACAGCCGCATTGCCCACACTCTTGCCCTTCCAACCACAGGCATCGATTAACCAGCCAGCGGCCAGTTTAATGCTGCCATCGGGCATGGGGTAATGAACCACCTTAGGGTCACGCGCAATGATGTCGGCACATTGCTCTGGGGAGACCGTGGGGTTTTTAAAGAAGCTCCCCGCATTGCCTAAAACTTTGGGATCGGGCAATTTGTGACGACGAATGGCACACACCCAATCGTAAATTTGC
>Ga0207940_1000771_pt1 | contig 10417 bp, 7 predicted proteins | sample LakMenEpi06Jul12_FD_150676 | JGI IMG/M metagenome (GOLD analysis project Ga0207940, IMG submission 150676) | Freshwater microbial communities from Lake Mendota, WI - 06JUL2012 deep hole epilimnion (SPAdes) | ecosystem: Environmental > Aquatic > Freshwater > Lake > Epilimnion/Euphotic zone ... | reverse complement strand
CCCCAATGGTAATAACTTCTCCTGTTGCAGGATATAATTCGTAACGTAAATCTAAATTGGTAATTTTTGTACGCTCAATAGTTGGTAATCCTTGAACTGCAGCATTTAAATCAAAGTCATAATACTGGAATGTTGCAAGCTCTCTAAACTCAGGTCTAACCACTGTTTGAGATGCAGAAAATCGAAGATTGGTTAAATTATTGAGTTTATACGTTGCGTTCATGCCAGGTAAGAAATCTGTAACTCTTGTATAGTTATGACGTGGGTCGTTTTTATAAACACTTCCTACTAATTGATCATAATCTTCTACACGTAAGCCCCAAATCACCCTTAGTTTACTGCTAAACTGGTTGTCTAACTGAAGGTAACCAGCATTTAAAATAGTATTTGCTAAATAACGGTATAGATTTCCTTTGATCGCATCAAATGCAAACTGAGTACTGTATACTTCACCTCTACCAAAATTACTTGGAGCAAAAATAGATCCAGGACCTAATAATCTTAGGGCTGCATTATCTCTAGGTAAATAAATTGAAAAAGGTTTTGCATCAAATAAACGGTCTTTTACTTGGAATAAGTATCCACCCTTTAATGTTTGCTTGCTACCAAGTGCATTAAACGTATAAGACAAGTCTGCACCAGCATTATAGATATAATCACTTAGATTTTGATAAAAACGGTTACCGCTTCTTTGTGATAATACGTTAGACAATAAGGCTACATAAGGATTGGTAGCTACATCATTATTTTTCAAATAATACAATCTACGTTGATCAGGAACATAACCATCCAATAATGTAAATGAGCCATGCCATTTAAACTTTAAAACGTTTGTTTTTAAATTGTGCTCACCATTGATTTGTGAATTCCAAAATGTATTTTGCTTAAAACCATACTCATAACCACGAGCACTATCCAAACGTTGGTTACCATTACTTTCTTCACCAGTTCTTAGTGTAGTAAAATCGTTAGAAGTAACGTTAAAAAGTGTTTTTGCAGAAATTTTGTTATTGTTGTTTAATTGTAGAGATACGTTAGCAAGTCCACCCCAAAGTAGGTCTGTGCTATATCTATTATCAACATAATTAAAATCAGGTGTGTAAGTTCCATCACCAATAAAGTTAAATCCACTATTGGTACCTTTTGTTAAACGTACCGATCTATTGTAGTTAAGTGCAAAAATAGCACCCAATTTTTTGTTGTTTTTGAAGTCCTTAACAAAACCGCCACTTGTTTGGAACTGACCATTAATTAGGCTAGACTTGTTAGCTGTCATTGGCGCCCAATCATTATTCATAGTAGAACCAATGTATGTTTTGTCTGCTGAAGCTAATGCATCAAACTTAGATTTTGTAGTATAAGTAGCAGGTAAAGATCTACTTCCATCATCAATACCTAGGTAGTCTGTTTTGCCGCCTTTGTATTCGTAAAAATTATTACCAACAGCTTGTGTGTTAAATCCAGAACCAACTTGAATGGTAAAAAAGTTTTTAGTAGGAATATCTCTTGTATTAACTTGAATTAAACCACCTGCCCACTCTCCCGGAAGTTCTGGAACAAATGCTTTATTGATAACGATGTTATCAATCATATTTGCAGGGATCAAATCAAATGAGAATGCTTTTCTATCAGGCTCTGTGCTACCTAATTGTATTCCATTTAATAGGGCTAAATTGTAACGCTCCGCAAGTCCTCTAATAATCAAAAACTTTCCTTCTTGGATACTTGCACCCGGTGTACGCTTAATAACTTCACCTGTGTTTCTATCTGGAGAACGCTTAATAGCTTCGGCAGAAATTACAGAAGCAACCGTGTTTGTGTTTTTTTGAAAAGTGATAAGTGCATTAACAGTTTCACCTTTTGCAGTAGTATTTCTGGTGGTAGCTTTAACAGAAACGTCAGATAATACTTTACTACTTTCATTAAGAATAATATTAACGGTTTCATCTTCGCCTGCTTTTGAAACAGTTACTTCGTCAATTATTTTTTCTTGGTAACCAACATAGCTTACCGTAAGTGTATATTTTTTTTGCGTTTCTGCAACAAAGCTAAAACGACCTTCAACATCTGTTCTGGTCATTGCAGTTGCAGCTCCCGATAATTTAACGGTAACACTCGCTAAGGCCTCGTTTCTACTGTTGGTTACTTTACCAACAATTCTAGATTTTTGAGCAGATATTGTTGCACTAAATACAAGTAAAAAAAGAATAGATAATAATTGCTTCACTGGGTATTACTTTTATGAAGCAAAACTACCCTCGCTATGTTACGGGAACGTTACCGATATGTTAACGCAATGTTACCTATATGTTACCGCAATGTTACCAACCTGATCGTATAGGTGGTGAATGAGGCCGTCTACAAGACCTATCTTAGGTACATAAATGGCGTCAATATTGGCCCATTTCATGACCTGAATATATATAAGTAAGGCTGGCACAATTACATCGGCCCGGTCTTCTTTGAGCCCAAATAAACGCATCCGCTCATCTAGTGAAACACTTGATAATTCTTTGTAATAGTCTTTTAAGAGGTCTAAACTCAGCGGTTTCCCCTCTTTTAAACGGCTCATAGATAAAATCTTTGTAATATTTCCGCCACTACCAATAGCTATGGATGGAAGGGCACTTTTAATATTCTTTTTAACGTAATCCTTCATTTCATCCCAAGTGTTTTCCTTGATCTGATTTTTGAGGAGCCGGATGGTGCCAATGTTAAAAGATTCTTTAGAAACGAGTGCGCCATTGGCAAAAAAAGTGAGCTCGGTACTACCTCCACCCACATCAATATATAAATAAGAGTGATCCGAATCTAAATTTTCGGCTACATGGTTTTCATAAATAAAAGAAGCCTCTTCTTGCCCCGATATCACCTTAATTTCGATGCCCGTTTCAAGCTTTACTTTTCTAATAATGTCTTTGCTATTTCGCGCATCACGCATGGCACTGGTAGCACAAGCATATACATGCTTAATCTCGTAGGCTTGCAATAAATGCTGATACGCTTTTAAAGTTTGCATCAGCATTTTAACCTTGGCTTTAGAAATTTCTCCGGTTTCAAATACATCAAAACCTAGCCTTAATGGTACACGTACTAAATTAATTTTATTAAATACAGGATCCTGCTTTGGCTGTTTGGTTACTTCACTAATCAATAATCTTGCTGCGTTACTACCAATATCAATTGCTGCTAACTTCACTTTTTAGTATTCGTTTTCTGTTGTAGGTATAAATAAGTTTCAATTTGTGAACGTAACTTTTTCTTAGAGCCTGAAGGTACATAGTTATTTAATAAATCACTATCTAATACCCTAGCCTTTACGTTATCCTGCAATTGAATGTGGATAATATCCTGTAATTCTGCCTGTATTGATTTGTCTAAAATAGGAACAGCCGCTTCAATGCGGTGATCAATATTACGCACCATCCAGTCAGCACTGGAAATAAACACTTTTTCATTACCACCATTGTGAAATATCATAACCCTTGCATGCTCTAAATACTCATCTACAATACTGATAGCCCTTGGTTTGGTATTAAACTTTTTATGATCTACTAGCGCACAAAATATACCTCGTACAATCATATTAATTGTAACGCCTGCAACAGCTGCATCATTTAATTTTTTAATTAAACTTACATCACTGAGTGAATTTAATTTAATGGTGATAGCTGCTTTTTTACCAGCTTTAGCCTGCTTAATTTCATGATTGATTAAACCTTCAATTCCAGTTCGCATACTAATGGGCGACACCATTAAAGTATTACAACGTTCAAGTGGTCCATATCCTTTTTCGGGATACTCCAAAAACTGAAATATCTTATTGATATCCGCCATGACATTTCGGTTGCTGGTTAATAAGCAATGATCACCATAAACACGTGCTGTTTTTTCATGCAAATTACCCGTGCTTACAAAACCATACTGTAATGTTTTATTTTTCTCACGCTTTTTTATCACACAAATTTTAGCGTGCACTTTCATATTTTGTATGCCATATAATACCGTAATACCTTCCTGCTCCAATACATCTTTCCATTCCAAATTGGCCTCTTCATCAAACCTTGCTTTAACCTCGAGCATCACAGTTACCTGCTTTCCATTTCTTGCCGCATTAATAAGTGCATTGATTACTTTAGATGCTGGCGCCAAACGGTAGGCCGTAATTTTTATTGAAACCACATCTGGATCCATCGCAGACTCACGGAGTAAATCAATAACTGGGTTAAAACTGTGGTATGGAAAATGAAGCATTACATCTTTTTTGAGTACCACATCGGTTACACGCAAGCTTCGGCTTAATTCGGGGTGGATTAAAGATGCTTTTCTAATACTTTTTTGCTTCACAATATCTGGGAAGTCCATAAAATGCCTAAAATTATGAATGCGACCCCCCGGAATAATATTACTCTTTTGATTTAGGTTTAACCTTCTAATTAAATAGTCGAGTAAACCCGCGTCCATTTCCCTGTCATACACAAACCTTACCGGCTTTCCCTTTCTTCTATTTTTTAAGCCCTTTTCAATTTTTTCGATAAGATTACTGCTCAGGTCATTGTCAATATCAATTTCAGCGTCTTTGGTGATTTTGAAAATAGCAGACTCAAAATAATCGTATCCAAAATAAGAGAAAATAACAGGCAGGTTAATTCTGATAATATCTTCTAGTAAAATAATTTGATGACCACCAGTTTTAGTAGGTAGCTCCACAAATCTACCTACCGCCGATACCGGAACTTCAATTAAAGCATACTTACTTTTATAGGCGCTATTTTTTTTGCGCATCACAATACCTAGGTAAATACTTTTATCACGCAAATAGGGCATTTGAGCAATAGACTCCACCATCAGTGGGATTACGTTACCACGCACCTGTTGTTCAAAAAATTCTTTTACAAAAACAAGCTGCTCTCTCGATAAATGCTTTTCATCAACAAGTGCAATGTTTTCTTTTTTTAAATCCCTTACAATATTTTTCCAAATTCTGTTAAACTCATTTTGTTGTTCTAATACAATGGTTTGAATGGCGTCTAATATACTTTGAGAATGGGCCTCCAAATGCATGTCTAATTTTTTACCCTTCCCCTTCAGTTCAATCATACGCTTTAAGGTAGCCACACGCACCCTAAAAAACTCATCGAGGTTATTGGAAAAAATACCTAAAAAACGAATACGCTCTTTTAATGGAACAGATGGGTCATTGGCTTCTTGTAAAACCCTTCCATTAAAACTTAACCAACTAAGGTCGCGAGGTATATAAGTAAACTTAGACATAGTATATGAATTTATGCAACGCGATATTACAAAACAAGCAAAGTAATGAAACCTGTATGAGCTTAAAGTTACAATTTGTTAACAAAGGCGTAAAGATTTGTTCATATTAGAATCCTTACTTTGACAAACTAACCCCATGGAAAAAAGAGACATTGACGTCCTTGTTCTAAGTGATTTACACCTCGGCACATTTGGCTGCCACGCCCAAGAAATTGTAACGTATTTAAAAAGTGTAGCTCCCAAGGTATTGGTCTTAAATGGCGATATCATTGATATCTGGCAGTTTAAGAAACACTATTTTCCAGCTGCACACATGCAGGTCATCAAACAAATTTTTAGTTTATTAAGTAAGGGCACCAAGGTATACTACATTACGGGTAATCATGACGAAGCCCTTCGCCGATACACCGACCTTGAAATGGGTGGATTTACCTTAACAGATAAAGTGGTACTGGATTTAGATGGTAAAAAAACCTGGATTTTTCATGGTGATATTTTTGATGCCACTACAAAAGGTAGTGCAAAAATTATTGCAAAGCTTGGCGGTCACGGTTACGATTTACTTATCATGATGAACAGTGCCATTAACTGGGCCCTTAAACTAATGGGCAAAGAAAAAATGAGCTTTAGCAAAAAAGTGAAAAATAGCGTTAAAAAAGCAGTGTCTTGGATTGGTAATTTTGAACAAACAGCTGCAGAACTCGCCATAGAACAGGGGTATGACTATGTGATTTGTGGCCACATTCATCAGCCGCAAAAACGCATGGTAACCAACGAGCACGGGTCAGTGATGTATTTAAACAGTGGCGATTGGATAGAAAATTTAACATCACTTGAATTTGTAAATGGTGAGTGGAACATCCATCAATACAATGAAAAAGAGGAAGCGGCAAAAGTAGTTCCTATTTCAAGCAACGAAAATAAATTACCTGAACTTAACGTACTTACCAAAGACGTTGCTTTATTTTTTAATAGTTTAATAGCGCAGTAATTGAAAATTTTATACGCGGTACAAGCAACAGGAAACGGACATATAAGTAGGGCTGTAGAATTACTACCTTACCTCGAGCAATATGGACAAGTAGACGTTTTTTTAAGCGGCGAAAATTGTCATTTACCTACCACTTTGCCAGTTAAATATAAGAGCAAGGGGGTTTCTCTATTTTACGGTAATAGAGGTGGCTTAAACTACTATAAAATGTGGAAGAAGTTTTCTATTTCCAGAATCTGGAAAGAAGCCAAAGCCCTTCCAGTAGAGGATTATGACATTGTAATCAACGATTTTGAATGTATAACTTCACTAGCTTGTAAATTTAAAAATAAACCGAGTATACAGTTTGGTCACCAAGCAAGTTTTAGAAGTCCCTTATCACCAAGGCCTAAAAAAAGAGAATTTATTGGTGAATGGATTTTAAAAAACTATGCAACGGCTACGAGCTATTTTGGCTTACACTTTAATGCGTATGATAACGGCATTTATAACCCGGTGATCAAAGCAGATATTATTGCAGCCCAGCCTATTAACAATGGTCATGTAACAGTATATTTATCGCACTATTCAAAAAAAGTAATTACCAATCAACTACATAAAGCGCCAGGTATCAGGTTTGAAGTTTTTACCAAAGATGTAAAAACAGAAACGATCGAAAAAAATATTAGGTTCATGCCTATTTCAAACGAAGGGTTTACCAAAAGTATGATTGAAAGTGCTGGCGTAATTACGGGTGCAGGTTTTGAAACACCCGCCGAGGCTTTGTACTTGGGTAAAAAATTAATTTGTCTTCCTATCAGGGGCCAATACGAACAACTTTGTAATGCTGCTGCACTAGAACAACTAGGTGTACCTGTTGTACACAAAATGCATGCAACATTTTTTGTAGACATTGCCAAATGGTATGATTTACCAGCTCCTACGCTTTTAAAGCTTACTTATAGCACTTATCAACTCGTTCAAAAGGTCATTGAACAAGCAAAGGCATTAAGCCCGTCAAGCCAGCCGGATACACAAAATGAAAGCTTAAACAGCTTTGCCGTTTAAAAAATTTCTAAACCAATAGCCCGAATTTTTTACGGTGCGTAATTGTGTTTCAAAATCGGTGTGTACCAGTCCAAACCTTGTACTATAACCATAAGCCCATTCAAAATTATCGGTAAGTGTCCAGGCGTAATAACCTCCAATAGGCACACCTTCTTTTTTTGCTTGCAATACAGCGCCCAAATACGCTTTAAAATACTCAATACGTTCTACATCGTCTACTACCCCATTATGCAAATGGTCTTTAAAGCAAGCACCTCCTTCTGTTACAATAATTTGTTTAACACCATCGTAAGATCCAAACCTTTTAAGCATCCCATAAAAACTTAAGGGATCTATTTCCCATCCAATGGCAGTATGCGGTTTTCCTCTTTGTTTAGCACTTACTTCGGAGGCCGAAACATACGGTACTAAAGGGTTGTGCTTGATGGTCACTGAAAAATAATTTTGAAGTCCAATAAAATCAAACTCAAATTTTAATTTATCAATAAAGCGCCAAGCCGTTGTAGCTATTTGTAACTTATCTAAAAAATCAAATTGATCCATTTGCGGAAACCCCATCCCTAGTACCGGCTCAATAAACAAACGGTTTAAAAGCGCATCCGCTCTATTTGCAGCAGCAATATCTTTATCGCTACTGGTAAATGGTTTGGTTTCAGAAATAGAAAAACTAGTGCCAATAAGCGCATGTGGGCAGTGTTCTCTAATAATTCTACCACCTTCGGCAGTACACAATGCTGCGTTATAAATAGCTGGATAAACATTTGCTGTACCCATTTTTCCTGGAGCATGCATACCCATCATATAACCAAGCGCCGTAAATGCAAAAGGCTCATTCATTACAATCCACTGCTGTACTTTTTTGCCGTAATGTTCGGTTAATAATTTGACGTATTTAGAAAACCATTTAACCATATCACGGTTCGTCCATCCACCTTGCAATTCAAGTGCATGCGGTAGGTCCCAATGATATACAGTCACAACTGGTTCCAACCCATTTGCAATACATTCATCTATAACGTTGTGGTAAAATGCAATGCCGAGCTTATTTACCTTTCCAATTCCTTCAGGTAATACCCGGCTCCAAGCAATAGAAAACCTAAACACTTTAAACCCTAGTGCCTTGGCGAGTAAAATATCGTCTTTGTAGCGGTGGTAAAAATCGGCAGCAACGGTGGGCCGCGCACCACCTTTAATTACATTTCTTTTGCGCGCAAAAACATCCCACACAGAAAGCCCCTTGCCATCTTCAAAAGCGGCGCCTTCATTTTGAGGTGCGGCCATGCCCACACCCCATTTAAAATCAGGTCCAAAATCTTGTGCAAAAAATGTTTGTTTATGCAACTGATTAAATTTTGTCTAAAATTTCAAGTAAGTCATCTACAACAGCAGTAGGATCCGCTACCTGTATTTGCTCCCTAGTTTGCGCACCGGTAGTAACGCCAAAAGTTTTTCCACAACCCGCATTTTTTCCTTCCTCAATATCAATCGCAGAATCTCCCACTTTTATAACTGTTGTTGGATCTGTAATGGCAAAGTGCTTGATGGCATAGTCAATCATATCAGGCGCTGGCCTATTATTAGAAACATCAGATGCAGTTACCAATAAATCAATATCATCTCCTATTTTCCAGTTTAATTTGCTCAATAAACCGGTAGCAGTAGCCCTGTTATATCCTGTATTTAAAACAACTTTAATTTCCTGTTTTTTAAGCAAGGCAAATACTGTTTCTGCATTAGAACAAGGCGTTACCTCCAAATTTTGATACGCATTTTCTAAAGCTTTAATAAAAAAATGATAAATATCTTGTGCATGTGTAGTTTCATGACCTTGCGATGCCAATACATCCTTAATAGCTTGTAATTTTTCTTTACCAGCACCATGCAACAAAACGTCATCTAATGTAACCTCTATACCTGCGTTAAGGATAGCTGCGTGTAATGTTTTATACACAACATTATTTTCATCTACCGTTGTACCTGCCATATCAAAAACAACCATACTTGTTTGCATAAACTTAAGATTTAAGTGAGGCTGTAATGTAAGATGCAAAAGACTCTATCGGCTCTGTTTGCATAGTTGGGTCTTTGGCTAAATCGTCCCAAGTTCTTAATAAAACGGCTTCTTTATAATTAGAATAGGTTTCAAATTGTTGCGCTTCATTTGCGTCCATAACACCACCTTGCAAAGCCAAACTTTGGCGTGACGGTTCACTTAAGGTATCATAGTAGGCAGGGTTAACATAACATAGATACCTTTTTGCTTGTACATGCAGTTTAGCCGGCTCAACCACTTCTTTTACAAAATATTTATCTAAAAAAAGAGCAGCCAACTCCTCATGTAAATCATCTACACCATGATCCGGTGCGTCATCTGGAAGTTCATGTAATAAATGACCTATGTCATGTAATAAACTAGCTGTAATTAAAGCAGCAGAGGCATTGTTGTTTTTTGCAAACGTAGCCGCTTGTAACGCATGCTCTAATTGCGTTACAGCTTCTCCACCATACAATGAATGTCCTTTTTGATTGAATAAATCAATAATTTTTTGAGTCATATACTTAAATTGTATTAATCATTTCTTCGGCAAATCCAAAAGACATGGTCATACCATGTCCACCAATGCCATTTAAAATATATACACCTGGCTCGATGGTTATAAATAAATCGGTAGCTCCGTTTTTCATAACAGGATAAATACCATTCCAGGTTTGGGTAATTTGCCAATCATCAATATGCATAAGCTGCTTTAAATAATCAAGTACCAATTGATTTTGGTAATGATTGTCAAATGGATCAAAATCCAATCCATATTCGTGGGTATCTCCCACCGTTAATTCACCTTGTGCATTTTGTGATACCATAACATGAATGCCATGCTTTACATATTCAGACATGTTTTGATGTATTCTTGTATGAAGCGCCTCTAATGACGACGCTACTGCAAAACTCTTATAATGTAGTAAACTTAACCCACCACACACCGATGTGCCAATTTTATAGTCTGATTTTTCATGCTTAAAACGCATCATTTGCAACCTGCTTTTGGTGATGGGCTGTGCAGCAAATACTGAAGGAAAAAGTGTTTCAAAATCGGCACCAGAGCA
>Ga0207940_1000769_pt1 | contig 10436 bp, 6 predicted proteins | sample LakMenEpi06Jul12_FD_150676 | JGI IMG/M metagenome (GOLD analysis project Ga0207940, IMG submission 150676) | Freshwater microbial communities from Lake Mendota, WI - 06JUL2012 deep hole epilimnion (SPAdes) | ecosystem: Environmental > Aquatic > Freshwater > Lake > Epilimnion/Euphotic zone ... | reverse complement strand
GAGGCAATGTTGATGTACTTGCCCACCAAGTCGGAGTTGACGCGGGCCATGAAGTCTTCGGGGTTGAAGTCAACGTCTTCGTTGCGGCCATTGAGTTTGGCAGCAATGTAGTAGCGCAGCCATTCGGGGTTCATGCCCAGTTTCAAATACTTGAGGGGGTCAAGGCCGGTGCCGCGGCTCTTGCTCATCTTCTCGCCACTGACGGTTAAGAAGCCGTGCACATACACCGCATTGGGCGTTTTGCGACCGCTGAAGTGCAACATGGCCGGCCAAAAAAGCGTGTGGAAATAAGTGATGTCTTTGCCAATGAAGTGGTACTGCTCAACGTTGGGGTTGTTGATGTAAGCGTCGTAGTCCACACCGATCTTGGCCAAATAATTTTTGAGCGATGCCAAGTAGCCAATGGGTGCATCGAGCCACACATAAAAATATTTGCCGGGTGCGTCTGGAATTTCAATGCCGAAATAAGGCGCATCGCGGCTGATGTCCCAGTCTCCCAAGCCGCCTTGACCTTCTTCGTCTTTGGCAAACCATTCTTTGATTTTGTTCAGTACTTCGGGTTGCAGACGACCTGTGTCGTGCGTCCATTTTTCTAAAAACTCAACGCAACGCGGATCAGACAATTTGAAGAAGTAATGCTCGGATTGTTTGAGGACGGGTGTGGCACCCGACAAAGCTGAGTAAGGATTTTTAACTTCGGTGGGCGCGTACACCGCACCACACGATTCGCAACTGTCGCCATATTGGTCTTTGGCGCCGCATTTGGGGCATTCGCCTTTGATGAAGCGGTCGGGCAAGAACATTGACTTTTCGGGGTCAAAGAATTGCTCGATGGTTTTGGTGGCAATGAAGCCGGCGGCTTTGAGGTCGCGGTAAATCTGTTGGGCCAGTTCGTGGTTTTCAGGGCCGTCGGTGGAATGCCAGTTGTCAAAGCCGATGTGAAAACCATCGAGGTAGGGCTTGCGACCCGCCGCAATGTTGGCCACAAACTGCTGAGGGGTGATGCCTGCTTTTTCGGCGGCAATCATGATGGGGGCGCCATGCGCGTCGTCGGCACACACAAAGTGCACCTCATGACCCTGCATGCGCTGCGCACGAACCCAAGTGTCGGCCTGGATGTACTCCATGATGTGACCGATGTGAAAATTGCCGTTGGCGTAGGGCAAAGCGGTCGTGACAAATATTTGTCGCTTGGCAGCAGGAAGGTTCGAAACGGTCGAGGCAGACATGAGGGGGCAGTTTGTAGGGGAATCCTCGATTTTATGGGCTTCGGCCCCCCGATGTCGCTAAACTTCCTGCCATTCGCAGAAAGTTTCACATGTCGACCCCAGAACAACTCCAAAAAGCCCTCGAATCAGTCATCGACCCCAACACCGGTAAAGATTTTGTCTCCACCAAAGCCCTGAAAAACTTGGTGGTAGATGGCGGCAATGTGGCCTTTGATGTTGAATTGGGCTACCCCGCCAAGAGCCAAATTCCTGCAATGCGCAATGCCTTGATCGCTGCGGCCAAGCAAGTGCCGGGCGTTGTCAACGTGTCGGCCAATGTCACCATGAAAATTGTGGCGCACTCAGCGCAACGTGGCGTGGCCTTGCTGCCGCAAGTGAAAAACATTGTGGCTGTGGCCTCTGGCAAGGGCGGTGTTGGCAAAAGCACCACGGCCGTGAATTTGGCGCTGGCGCTGGCAGCAGAGGGCGCCAGTGTGGGCCTGCTCGATGCCGACATCTACGGCCCCAGTCAGCCCATGATGATGGGCATCGAAGGTCGTCCTGAAAGCGAAGACGGCAAAACCATGGAGCCCATGGAAAACTATGGCGTCCAAGTGATGTCGATTGGCTTCTTGGTGAACCAAGACGAAGCCATGATTTGGCGCGGCCCCATGGCCACGCAGGCGTTAGAGCAGTTGCTGCGTCAAACCAACTGGAAAGATTTGGATTATTTGATCATCGACATGCCGCCTGGCACCGGTGACATTCAACTTACACTCAGTCAGCGCGTGCCCATGACCGGCGCCGTGATTGTGACCACGCCACAAGACATCGCTTTGCTCGATGCCAAGAAAGGCATCAAGATGTTTGAAAAAGTGGGTGTGCCCATTTTGGGCATTGTGGAAAACATGGCAGCTCATGTCTGCACAAATTGCGGCCACATTGAACATATTTTTGGCGCTGATGGCGGCAAGAAAATGGCCGAGAATTACCAAATGGATTACCTGGGCGCATTGCCATTGAACATGCAAATTCGCTTGCAAGCTGACAACGGCAAACCTACGGTGGTGGCCGATCCCGATGGCGAAGTGGCGGGCATTTACAAATCGGTGGCTCGCCAAGTGGCCATCAAGATTGCAGCCAAGGCCAAGGACTTCTCTGCGAAGTTCCCTACCATCACAGTGTCCAAGAACACTTGATAGAAAAAAGCAGTCCAGACCTTGGACTACTTATCAAAGGCTTGAAATCTTCAAGCCTTTTTGTTTTCTAAATCGCGCAAACGGAAACGTTGAATTTTGCCGGTAGCCGTTTTGGGAAGCTCAGTGATGAACTCTACAAATCGTGGGTATTTGTAGGGCGCCAATCTCTCTTTCACAAAGGCTTTGAGATCTTCTTCTGTCAGGCTTTGTCCTGACTTCAGCACGACGAAGGCTTTGGTTTTGGTCAGGCCATCGGCGTCTATTTTGCCAATGACGGCTGCTTCCAAAATGGCCGGATGTTGCACCAAAGTAGACTCCACTTCAAACGGCGACACATAGATGCCACTCACTTTGAGCATGTCGTCGTTGCGACCCGCATAGGTGTAATAGCCGTCCAAGTCGCGCGAGTATTTGTCGCCACTCTTGGTCCATTCGCCTTGAAAGGTATCGCGCGTTTTTTCTCGGTTGTTCCAATACATCAATGCTGCGCTGGGGCCTTTGATGTACAGGTCACCAATCTCGTTGTGGCCCGTGATCACTTCGCCTTGCTCACCGCGCAATTGCACTTCGTAGCCAGGCACAGCTTTGCCTGTGGTGCCGTAGCGCACATCGCCGGGCGCATTGGACAAGAACACGTGCAGCATTTCGGTGGAGCCGATGCCGTCAATGATTTCGCAGCCAAAGCGGGTGGTCCACCTTTCGCCAATGTCGGCGGGCAAGGCTTCGCCTGCTGAAGAGCAGAGTCGCAATGCCAATTGGTCTTTTCTGGGTAAGTCAGGGCTTGCTAACATGCCGCCATAGCCTGTGGGCGCACCATAAAACACGGTAGGTTTGTGATCGACCAAACGCTTGAAAGTGGCTTGCGGTGTGGGGCGCTCTGCCATCAACACCACGCTGGCGCCCACGCTCAAAGGGAAGGTGAGGGCGTTGCCCAAACCATAGGCAAAGAACAACTTGGCTGCAGAGAACACCACGTCGTTGGACGTCAATGCCAAAACGCCTTTGCCATACAACTGCGCGGTCCAATACAAATTGCCTTGGGTGTGCACGGTGCCTTTGGGGTTGCCGGTGGAACCAGATGAGAACAACCAGAAAGCGGGTTCGTCGGCATGGGTTTCGGCAGGTAGGCTAGGGCCGGTGGCAGATGCGAGAAACTCTTTAAAGTGCATAGTGGGCGCAGGCAAGTCGCCCTCGTGGCGCGTGACCACCACGTGTTTGATGCTCTTGGTGCCTTGTGCAAGGGCTGTGTTCAATGTGCCCAACAAGGCGGAAGACACCAAGGCCGCTTGCGCGCGGCTGTTATTGATCATGAAGGCGTAGTCGTCTGCCGTTAACAGGGTGTTGACTGCAACTGGCACCACACCTGCATACAGGGCACCTAAAAAAGAGACCACCCAATCGGTGCTGTCTTGCATCAGCAAGAGGACGCGTTCTTCGCGCTTGAGGCCCAACTTACGCAGGCCCGCCGCACACGCTCTAATTTGATCGCCCATTTCTCCATAGGTGAGGCTGCCTACATCGTCAATGAGGGCCGTCTTGTCTTTGCGGCTGTTGTTGGCAGCGATCAAAAATTGCGCGAAGTTGAATTGCGCGGGTGGGGCTGAGGGCAGAGCCATGGCGATCTCCGTGATCTAGGTCAAAAATTTAAGGGGTCTGCACTAAAACACTTGGGCTTTAGGGCAACTCGCGGTATAAATGCACTATCTTGCTTGCGGACGAGTATGCAATAAAGTGCATGTTTTGTCTGTAGACTAAATCTAGGGTTTTCCCTTGATTTTGTGGAATTCAGCATGCTTAATTAATTGTCTTGGAGACTTCGGTGACCGAATCATCGACTGCATTTGTAGAAGTGGGTAGCTCCCTGGAGCCATTGCGCAGCCCATTTTTGATGGCGCTGGGCGAGCGCGTGCGCAACTTGCGTTCTCGCAAAGGCATGACCCGTAAAGCGGTGGCTTTGGCGGCCGATGTGTCAGAGCGTCACTTGGCCAATTTGGAATATGGCACCGGCAATGTTTCTGTGTTGGTGTTGTTGCAGGTGTCTCACGCATTGCAGTGTTCCTTGGCAGAGCTGTTGGGCGATATCAGTACCAGTTCACCTGAGTGGTTGCTGATTCGTGAATTGCTAAGCAAGCGCACTGAAGCTGACTTGCGACGAGCACGCGTGCAGTTGACTGAAATGTTTGGTGAGAGTGGCGATGCCACAGCGCGCCGCACGCGCATTGCACTCATTGGTTTGCGCGGTGCCGGCAAAACCACGCTGGGTCAGCGTTTGGCCGACGATTTGGGTTTTACCTTCATTGAGCTCAGCCGTGAAATTGAAAAGTTTGCAGGCTGTCAAATCAGTGAAATTCACAATCTGTATGGCGCCAATGCGTATCGCCGATATGAGCGTCGCGCCCTAGAGGAAGCCATCCAAATTTACCCAGAGGTGGTGATTGCTACGCCTGGCGGTTTGGTCTCTGATTCAGCTAACTTCAATTTGTTGCTGACGCACTGCACCACCGTTTGGCTGCAAGCCAATGCCAACGACCATATGTCGCGGGTTGCAGCTCAGGGCGACTTGCGCCCCATGGCCGCCAGCCCCGAGGCCATGGAAGATTTAAAGCGCATTTTGGAAGGGCGTTCTGCGTTCTATTCCAAGGCCGATCTGAGCTTTGATACCAGCGCACAAGATGCTGAAGAAAGTTTCCAGCGCTTGAAAACGGAAGTTCGCAAAGTCATTCAGTGGGTTGAGTAAGGGCAGAGGAAATTTCTCAAAACATAGGGTAAATACTTAATAATTGCATTAAATTGCATGTTGAGTGGCTGCATCTAATGCAATAAACTGCATGTCAACGCGGTTCGATTGATTTCAAAGTCTCGAACCAGAGATACAGACCCTGCAAAGACCTTCATTGGAGACCTCCATGACCATAGCGCCCATCGTCAATTACCAAACCACACCAGAAAACTACAAGCACATCAGCTTGGCCTTTGACGGTGCTGTGGCAACTTTGTCGATCAACATCGACGAAAACGCCGGCATTCGCCCTGGTTACAAACTCAAGCTCAACTCTTATGACTTGGGAGTGGACATTGAATTGCACGATGCTTTGCAGCGCATTCGATTTGAGCACCCCGAAGTTCGCAGCGTGGTGGTCACCAGTTTGAAAGACCGCGTGTTCTGCTCAGGTGCCAACATTTTCATGTTGGGCGTTTCCACACACGGCTGGAAAGTAAACTTCTGTAAGTTCACCAACGAAACACGCAACGGCATTGAAGACTCCAGCAAATATTCAGGTTTGAAATTTGTGGCCGCATTGAATGGCGCTTGCGCTGGCGGTGGTTACGAATTGGCTTTGGCTTGCGACGACATCGTGTTGGTCGATGACCGCTCTTCTTCTGTGTCATTACCCGAGGTGCCCTTGCTGGGTGTGTTGCCAGGTACGGGTGGTCTGACTCGCGTGACCGACAAGCGCCACGTGCGCCACGACTTGGCCGACATTTTCTGCACCAGCGTGGAAGGTGTGCGTGGTCAAAAAGCCGTTGACTGGCGTTTGGTCGATGCCATTGCCAAGCCCAACCAATTCCAACAAGTGGTGCGCGAACGTGCAGACAAATTGGCTGCAAAAAGTGACCGCCCAGCGACAGAAAAAGGCGTGGCACTGACACCTATTCAGCGCATCATTGCCGCAGATCAAATTAGCTACAACAACGTGACTGTTGACATCGACCGCGCCAAACGCTTGGCCACCTTCACAGTCAATGCGCCCACCACAGCACAACCCGCCGACATCGCAGGCATTTTGGCCGCTGGCGCTCACTGGTGGCCACTGCAAATGGTGCGCGAATTGGACGACGCCATTTTGCACATGCGCACTAACGAACTCGACATCGGCACTTGGTTGCTCAAAGCTGTTGGCGATGCCAAAGCTGTGTTGGCCAGCGACGCTACTTTGTTGGCGCACAAAGATCACTGGTTCGTACGCGAAACCATTGGCCATTTGCGCCGCACTTTGGCTCGTTTGGATGTGTCTTCACGCAGTATTTTTGCCATCGTCGAAGAGGGCACTTGCTTTGTCGGTACGTTTGCCGAATTGGCCTTCTGTGCAGACCGCACTTACATGTTGGCCTTGCCCGACGATGCAGACAAAGCCCCCACCCTTCAGTTGAACGAATTCAATTTTGGCTTCTACCCCATGGTGAACGACCAGTCTCGCTTGGCCCGTCGCTTCTATGAAGAAGTGCCGGCCATGGAAGCGGCTCGCGGTGCCATTGGCAAAGCCTTGGATGCCGACGCAGCCTTGGCCTTGGGTTTGGTCACTGCCGCACCCGACGATATCGATTGGGAAGACGAAATTCGCATGTGCTTGGAAGAGCGCGCAGCCATGTCACCCGACGCCCTCACAGGCCTCGAAGCCAACCTGCGTTTTGCCAGCCAAGAAAACATGCTGACCCGTATTTTTGGTCGCCTCACGGCATGGCAAAACTGGATCTTCCAGCGCCCCAATGCGGTGGGAGAAAAAGGCGCCTTGAAGGTGTACGGCAAAGGCGAAAAAGTGCAGTTCGACATGAACCGTGTTTAAGCCTTTGAGTTACAAAAAGTTTTGAAAGTGTTGTGCAGCAAGGTTCCCGGTGGTCTTTGCTGCAACCCAAATTTGACCCCACCGTTGCTTTAATTTCTGGAGACTCTCATGTCCGGTATCAACTACAGCGAAAAGATTCCTAACAACGTCAACTTGTCTGAAGACCGCACTCTGCAACGTGCGCTTGAGCAATGGCAGCCTAACTTCATCAACTGGTGGGACGACATGGGCCCCGAGGGTTCAAAAGACATGGACGTGTACTTGCGTACAGCCGTCAGCGTTGACCCACAAGGTTGGGCACAGTTTGGTCACGTCAAAATGCGCGACTACCGCTGGGGTGTGTTTTTGAACCCAGGCGAGCAAGACCGCAAGATTCACTTCGGCGATCACAAAGGCGAAAAAGCCTGGCAAGACGTGCCTGGTGAGCACCGCGCCAACCTGCGCCGCATCATTGTGACCCAAGGCGACACTGAGCCAGCATCAGTTGAGCAGCAACGCCACTTGGGCCTCACGGCACCTAGCATGTACGACCTGCGCAACCTGTTTCAAATCAACGTGGAAGAAGGCCGTCACTTGTGGGCCATGGTGTACTTGCTGCACAAATACTTTGGCAGAGACGGCCGTGAAGAAGCCGATGCTTTGTTGCAGCGTAACAGCGGTAACGAAGACAATCCCCGCATCTTGCAAGCCTTCAACGAGAAGACGCCCGACTGGTTGTCCTTCTTCATGTTCACTTACTTCACAGACCGTGACGGCAAGTTCCAATTGTGTGCTTTGGCCGAGTCTGCATTCGACCCATTGGCACGCACCACCAAGTTCATGTTGACCGAAGAAGCGCACCACATGTTTGTGGGCGAGTCTGGCGTGAGCCGCACCATCCAGCGCACCGTTGATGTGATGAACCAACTCAAGACTGACGACGTGGCCAAACTGCGTGCTGCTGGCGTGATCGATTTGCCCACCATCCAGCGCTACATCAACTTCCACTTCTCAGTCACCATCGATTTGTTTGGTGCCGACGAGTCTTCCAACGCTGCTACTTTCTACAGCTCAGGCCTCAAAGGCCGCTACGAAGAAGGCAAGCGCACAGACGACCACGTGTTGAAGGGCAACACTTACAAAATCTTGGCCGTTGAAAATGGCAAGTTGATTGAAAAAGAAGTGCCCATGTTGAACGCTTTGAACGAAGTTCTGCGCGACGACTACATCACCGATTCCAAAGGCGGTATTGAGCGTTGGAACCGTGTGATTGAAAAGGCCGGTATTTCATTCAAGTTGACAGCGCCTCACAAAGCTTTCCACCGCAACATCGGTTCTTTGTCTGGTTCCAAAATCACGCCCGATGGCCGTGTGGTCACCAGCGAAGAGTGGATGTCCAAAGTGGGCGAGTGGTTGCCTACCAACGATGACCGCGCCTATGTAGCCAGCCTGATGGGCCGAGTCACTGAGCCAGGTAAGTTTGCTAACTGGATTGCCCCCCCTGTCATGGGCATCAACCGCCAGCCTGTAGACTTCGACTATGTTCGTTTCAGCTGAGATCTAAACTAGATCCAACACACACGCCATGACCACAGAAGCCGTTTTAATTCAGCAACACCTGATTGATCCCGAGATCTGCATTCGTTGCAACACCTGCGAGGCCACTTGCCCCGTAGGCGCCATCACGCACGATTCTCGCAATTACGTGGTTGATGCTGACAAATGCAATCTGTGCATGGCCTGTGTGCCACCTTGCCCCACAGGCTCCATTGACAACTGGCGCAGCATGCCCAAGGTCAAGGCCTATTCAGTAGAAGAGCAACTTACATGGGATGACTTGCCGGCCGCTTTTAGCGAAGCCGAACTTCAAGCCATGGGTGTCAGCAGTGATGCCGTCGCGGCAACTCCTGCGGCAGAGCATGCACCTGCGCAAGCAGTGAATGCTTCTGGCGAAGCGACATTCAATTCAGCGGCCTATGGTTCAACTTTGCCACCTTGGTCTGCAGCCCACGCCTACACCAACTTGTATGGTCCTAAAACGCCCACGCAAGCCACTGTGGTGGGCAACTTCAAAGTCAACGAAGCCGGTACATCTAACGAAACCCATCACATCGTGATTGATTTCGGCAACATGCCTTTCCCAGTATTGGAAGGCCAGTCAGTGGCCATCGTGCCGCCAGGCGTTGATGCTTCTGGCAAGGCACACCATGCACGCCAGTACTCCATTGCCAGTCCGCGCAACGGTGAACGGGCCGGCTACAACAATGTGTCTTTGACCGTCAAGCGCGTGGTTGAAGACCACGAAGGCAAAGCCGTTCAAGGCGTTTGCTCTAACTACCTTTGCGATGTGAAAGTGGGCGACACCATTCAGGTGATTGGCCCGTTTGGCAGCAGTTTCCTGATGCCCAACCACCCCAAGTCCAACATCGTCATGATTTGCACCGGCACAGGCAGTGCGCCCATGCGCGGCATGACCGAGTGGCGCCGTCGTTTGCGTCAAACAGGCAAATTTGAAGGTGGCAAACTCATGTTGTTCTTCGGTGCCCGCACCCAAGAAGAATTGCCTTACTTTGGCCCGCTGCAAAAGCTGCCCAAAGACTTTATTGACATCAACTTTGCTTTCTCTCGCACGCCTGGTCAGCCCAAGCGTTATGTGCAAGACGCCATGCGCGAGCGCGCCGCCGATTTGGTAGCCCTTCTCAAAGACCCCAACACCTATTTCTATGTCTGCGGTTTGAAGAGCATGGAAGAGGGCGTGGTCTTGGCTTTGCACGACGTGGCCACCCAAGCGGGTCTCAATTGGGATCAGGTGGGCGCCGCGCTCAAAAAAGAAGGTCGATTGCACCTCGAAACCTATTAAGGTTTCGCCCTCCAATTAGGTGGTTTAAAGGCTGACAAGCACCGATGACTAGAATCATTGGTACTATCAGCCCATGAGTTCTAGACCTTCCATCGATGTAGCTGTTGTCATGCGCCGTGAGCGTGTGCAGGGTGACATGGCCAAATGGCAAACATGGCGCTGGGTTTTAGACGATGTGACGCCACAATCAGAAGGCTTTGGCACTGAGCCAAAGTGCTTGCGCGAAAGTGAAGAAGGTGCTCTCTGGCTTTTCCCTCATTTCAAGGTCGAGCTCTTCCCTGACGACGCAGAAGGCTATTTGCTCAATGTGACCTCCCCCGATCCTTGTTTTTTTGTGATGTGGCGCATGGAAGAAGAAGCCTGCCTGAGCGCAGAGCCCATTGCCAAACCTGAACGCGTGTCTTTGAGCTATCACGATGCCGGTCGATGGCTTGATGCGCAGGAAACCATCGAACAAGTGCCAGCTTCGCCCGACATCGTTCAGTGGGTTCGCGATTTTGCCAACGAGCATTACACCCCCGAGGTGAAGCGGCGTCAGCGGCCCCAAAGCTTCCAAACCCTCACAGATCGTTTTGGCCAACCCGCCAAAGTTACCACCGGCGATCGCTCAGGCCGCAAAGTGGAG
>Ga0207940_1000768_pt1 | contig 10438 bp, 9 predicted proteins | sample LakMenEpi06Jul12_FD_150676 | JGI IMG/M metagenome (GOLD analysis project Ga0207940, IMG submission 150676) | Freshwater microbial communities from Lake Mendota, WI - 06JUL2012 deep hole epilimnion (SPAdes) | ecosystem: Environmental > Aquatic > Freshwater > Lake > Epilimnion/Euphotic zone ... | reverse complement strand
GGCCACGAAAGTTGTTCCGATCGAAATTCAAGGTCCAAGGCAGCGCACAGGGCGCGAAAACCCCTCTCTGGATTGGCTAACAAGCCGTCGGAATCCACCACCACGTACTGGGACCCCAGGGATTGCAGCTGGGCCAGGGCCTCGAGTTGTTCGTGCAGCGCCACGTCGCGCAATTGCACTTCGGGCACCACTTTAGCAAACGAGGCAATCACCTTGCGAGGGCTGCGGATCCACAAAATGTGCTTCCAGGTAGCAGCCGGCGTCAGGTCCAATCCGTCCATGTGGTGGGCCATGTTTTTGATGTACAGAGGCTTGTGCTCTGTCGAGAGCAGTGCCCAAACCTCGTCGGGGCGCAAAGGCTGGCTGGCCAAAACGTCCGCCCTGCCGGGGTGGTCAGCTCCCGTCCGCGCCAAGTAGGCTGCGTAAAAGGGCTCGTCGACCACGGACCAGCCGGGCCGCTGGGCAAAGCTGTACATTAACGCCGTTGAAACGTTTCGGGGGCCCGAAAGGGCATGCACGACGTCCATCACTTTTCTCGGTAGGGAATGCTATGGTGCAGAATCAGATTCCACTGGGTTTGAGTCGAAGTTAACGCAGTCTGCGCCATCAGGCCCAAATCAGCGCGAAGGGTCGGGCTCAAGCAGTACCCGAATCCGACATAAAGCCTGTTTCGGTCAAACATCGCTCCGTTGGGCACGACAAAAAACTCGTTGTACGCGGTCACATAAGGAATTCCAGGGCGGAGTTCCGTGCCCCGCAACGGCAGGTTAACCAAGGCAAAATACCGCAAGCGCAAGCGCAGGGTCTGGTCAGAGATCCAGCGCTCCTCTAGCCGAAATCGGTGCGTTAGGTGCACCCGGTTTAAGCGATGCTTCACGATTGCCTGCTGAAAAATTCGAGATTCCGCGACCCACGTCGTCGTCGCCGCATCGAACGTCGGAACCTGAGCATACCCCAGCATGACGCTGGCGCCGGGGGCTAGGTCGCGCTGGACTCCCACCCGGAACATAGCCTGGCGCAACTCCATGCTCGAAGAATTCCGCAATTGAACGTCTACAAATAGTCCATAATTCGGGCGGACTTGAACATTAAAAAAGGAGATACCCCAATAACCCAATGGTTGAGCAGCGGCGTTAGCACCAAGTGCGGCCCAAAGGGCAAGACCAGCAACATGCCTTCTTAATAGAGATGGACTACATTCGTTACTTATACTACTCATGACAAACTTAAAGATACCCACCCTCCTGATCTTTTCGATGGGAATCGGATTCCTCGCTTCGTGCGGATCTGCCAAAACCGTCGTGATTGACGAGCCTGGCCAGGAGTTAATCCTCAAGTTTTTGTACGCCGCGTCGCACTAACGCAGCGGCACTCAGCCCGCCTGGGGTCCGCCCTTGCGGAAGGCCCAGTAGGACGTCATTAAAATTTCATGGTTTGAGCCATTTATTTAGCCAGTCAAAAAATTCGTGCTGCCAGACCAGTGCGTTTTGAGGGCTGCCCACCCAATGGCCCTCCTCAGGAAAGTACAAAAAGCGCGACGGGATTCCGCGCAACTGAGCTGCTTGGTAGGCCTCCATGCCCTGGTTCAAGGGCACGCGGAAGTCATTGCCCCCGTGAATCACGAGTAAGGGGGCAGTCCATTTATCCACGTAGTTTTTGGGATTGAATTCGCCGTAGGATTTGGGCTGGGGCTTGGCCCAGTAGGGTCCGCCCAGGTCGTAGTTGGCAAAAAATAGCTCCTCGGTAGAACCGTACCAGCTCTCCATGTTAAAAAGTCCGCAATGCGAAATCAATGCCTTAAACCGGCCCTCGTGAATGCCCGCGAGCTGGAACACGCTGTAGCCACCGTAGCTCGCGCCCACGGCTCCAAGGCGATTTTTATCAACAAATGGCTCTGCGGCCACTGCATCAATTGCTGAGAGGTAGTCCTTCATGGCCTGCCCGCCCCAATCGCCCGAGATTTGCTCGTTCCACTCGCGGCCAAAGCCCGGAACGCCGCGTCGGTTTGGCGCAACCACCACATAGCCCTGGGCCGCCATCAGCTGAAAGTTCCATCGAAAGCTGTAGAATGCGCTAACGGTTCCCTGCGGACCGCCCTGGCAGTAAAGCAGTGCGGGATATTTTTTAGCCGGGTCAAAATTGGGCGGATAAAACACCCACGTCAGCATTTTTTTGCCGTCGCTGGTGGGAATCCAGCGCTTCTCCACCCGTCCGCGCGAAATTTTGGAGTAGTCGGCATCGTTCACCTTGGTCAGGGCCGTCGCTCCCTTGCTGCCCAGCGTATACAGTTCGTTGGCCTGATTCTGGTCCATGCGCTCAGCCACTAGTGTTTTGCCCGCGAAATCAAAGGCGCCGTAGTCGTAGTCGCCCGAAGTCAGGTTGACGGCACTGGCCTTTGCTCCTTTTAAGTCGATGCGAACCAATTGGTTAGATGCCTCCTGTATCGAATTCACGACAAGGCTTGTTGGGCTTAACCATTTTAGATCATTGACGTACTCGCCGGCTGCGTCAATGCGCTGGGCTTGGGCTCCAGCCACAGTCAAATCGAGCAGGTGAAGCTGCTTCACGTCAGACTCGTAGCCGTCGGTGGGCATAGCCCAAAAAGCCAAAGTGCGGCCGTCGGGCGAAATTCGCGGAGATCCGTCGTAGCCGTTTAAGCCCGGGAGTTCGCTCGTCTTCGCGGTGGCCAAATCGTAGCGGTACAGCTTGGAATTGGTGCTCAAAGCAAAGTCTTTGCCCGTCATGAGCTTGGCCGTGTAGACCAAAAAGCTTCCGTCGGGGCTTAGGTCAAAAGCCTCGGCTCCGTCAAAAGGAGGCAGAGGCGCGTGGCCCCGAACACCCTTTAAAATGTCGGTAAATTCCGTTGCCGGGTTGGGCGCGTCCGGAAAAACCATCGCATAGGCCACGTGGTTGTATTTATAGTCGGTCCAGCTGTCCCAGTGGCGGTACATAAGGTCGTCAAAAACCGCATAATTGGCCTTGGGCTGCTCGGGGCGGCGCTCCAGAGGAGTCTGGTCGAGTTGCTCGCGGGTGATGAAGGCTACCAGCCATTGGCCGTTGGGCAATTCCCTGAGCTTTAGGTCGCCGGCTCCGCCTGGCACATCCAAATGCACCCTGAGGTCGCTGCCGTCGAGTGCTCGAGACTTGAGTTTACCCTGATGAACATAGGCTACACGGGTTCCGCCCTTGACAAAGGTGGCGCCCACTTCTGAGCCCGGTTCAGCGGCCAAGCTGCGCGTTTCGCCTGTTTTGCTGTGAACCAAAAACAGGTCGCGGTTGCCTTTATTGGCGTCCATATCGTAGCGGACTACGCCGTAGGCTACCCATCCGCTTTCGTGCGCGTCGTCGAGGCCAACGCGCCCCAACTTCCAGAGCAATTCCGGAGTCATGACCTCTTGGGCTGTCGCCAGCGCCGAGGCCAGCGCTAGGCTAAAAAATAGTGTGTGCTTCATGAGTTCAAGGTAGCACAACCTTCGCAGTTGAAGAACTTGGCCCTAGATTTGACCCGAAATCATGAAAGAAACTGCACTCATTACCAACGAAGCCGTGGTCTTCGGACTCCTCATGGCCCTGCTTGGCCTCATTTTTTGGGCCGCAAGCGAAGCTCGATTTAAAAAATTCTTTAGCGTCATTCCGGCCCTGCTGCTTTGCTACTTCTTGCCCTCGCTGCTGACCAATACGGGGCTGGTTCCGCGCGAAACCGGAATTTACTTCATCGCGTCGCGCTACCTGCTGCCCGCCTCGCTGGTTTTGCTGACCCTGAGCATCGACCTCAAGGCCGTCTTTGGCCTAGGGCCCAAGGCACTAATCATGTTTTTTACTGCCACATTCAGTGTAATTATTGGCGGACCCTTGGCCCTTTTGACGGTGTCTTGGATTTCACCCGAAACCGTCGGAGGCGTGGGGCCCGAAGCCGTTTGGCGCGGACTCTCCACCATTGCGGGATCATGGATCGGTGGCGGGGCCAACCAAGCCGCACTTTATGAAGTATTTAAGCCTAGTGAAGCCCTCTACTCTGCAATGATTACCGTAGATGTGGTGGTCGCCGAAATTTGGATGGCCATCATTCTGCTGGGCGCGGCCAAGTCCGACCGCGTCGACGCCTGGCTAAAGGCCGACAACAGCTCAGTAAAAGAACTTCAAGGGACCATGGACGAATTCCTCAAGCGAACCGCGAAGATTCCCACCCTGGCCGACGCCATGAAGATTCTCGGATTGGCCTTTGGGGCGGTGGCCCTCAGCCATGCCGCTGGCGACTTTTTAGCACCTTGGTTTGCCCAAAATGCCCCCTACACCGCAAACTTCAGCTTTACCAGCGACTTCTTTTGGATCGTAATTATCGCCACAACGTTAGGCCTGCTGCTGTCGTTCACCCCTGCGCGCAACCTTGAGGGCGTGGGCGCAAGCCGTTGGGGATCGGTATTCATCTACATTTTAGTGGGGAGCATCGGCATGAAGATGGACCTCATGGAAGCCTTTAGCCAGCCAGGCCTCATCGCTGTGGGAGCCCTTTGGATGACCATTCACGTGCTCATTTTGGTTCTCGTTGCCCGCCTGATAAGGGCTCCCTTCTTCTTTTTGGCCGTGGGGTCCAAGGCCAACATAGGCGGAGCCGCATCAGCCCCCGTGGCGGCCGCGGCCTTTCACCCGTCCCTGGCTCCGGTCGGGGTGTTGCTCGCGGTCTTGGGATATGCCCTCGGAACCTACGGAGGCTGGGTGTCAGGACTTATCATGTACGCGGTTTCGGGCGACCCAAGCCCGCTCATGCTGCCTTAGTCTGAGCATTTTTTTGTAGGTTTACTGCCGTGAAACAAACTACCGCTCTCTATCGCAAATGGCTGGCATTCGCCATTGTAGGTCTTCTTTTGACCGGATTCGGCCTCTCGCTCTTGGGCGAGGCCATTATTTCAAAAATGAAGAATGAATCCTTCTTCCTTTTGGGCAGTGCTGGGCTTGCCGCATTCAGCGCAGGGCTTAGCTTTTTTGGACAAGCCATCATCTTTCGCTACCGCCTGCTCAAGGCCAGGGGCCGCGAAGATTTTGCCCGCAAAAGCGCTCCGCAGCGCAACCGCAACCGCAACCGCAAGCGCCCCTCGGGAGGCGGCGGCAATCAGTCCCAAGGCGAGGGCGGCAACCGCAGCGGCGGATTCAAATCGCGCTTCGAAGAGTAGGCCTAAGCTTGGAGCCCTGCAAAGTGCTCTAATTTTTAGCAATTCCGCCCTTAAAGCGCGAATTCTGACCTAGATTCACGCTCCCAAACTATGTGTGGAATAACCGGCGTTTACAGCCTCAGCATGACTGCGCAAGCGCGCGAAGCCGCGGTTTCGGCCATGAACGCGGCCCAAACCCACCGCGGGCCTGACGGTTCGCATTGGGCCTCTGTGGGGGCCGTAACACTAGGCCATAATCACCTGAAGATTATGGACTTGAGCGAAGACTCCAACCAGCCCTACCTCTTTGAGCATCTGTCTATGGTCTTCAACGGCGAGGTCTATAACTACCTTGAACTTCGACGCGAACTGCAGCAGCTGGGCTACTCTTTTGAAACCAGCAGCGACACCGAAGTCATCCTCAAGAGCTACCATTGCTGGGGCGAGGCCAGCGTAGCGCGCTTTGTGGGCATGTGGGCCTTAGCAATTTGGGACGACCGCAAAAACCAACTCTTTTGCTCCAGGGATCGCTTTGGAATCAAGCCCTTTGTCTACCAAAAACAGCCCGACGGAACCTTCTCTTTTGCGTCGGAGATCAAGGCGCTCAAAAAGAGTCCGGGCTTTGCCAAAAAACTCAATGTGGACCAAGCCAACCTGGGCCTGGGCCTGGGCTGGGTCGGCTGCGGAACCGAAACCTACTACCAAGGGATAGAGTCCCTCTCGCCCGCCCATAACCTTGTTTTGGACCGCGGCGGCCTGCGAATTGTTCCCTACTGGACTCTTGATCCCCACTCCAAGCGCCAGCAAAGCCCCTTGGAGCTTCAGCGCGAGTTCGCTGCGCTGTTTAACCAGTCTCTTGAAATCCACCTTCGCAGCCAGGTCGAAGTGGGCGCCTGCCTGAGCGGCGGCATCGACAGCTCCGCCATCGTTTCAAGCATTTGTGGCCACCATCCCGACCGCATTCTCAAGGTTTTTCACATCTACTATTCCGACTACGTCGACGAGCGCCCCTTTGCGCAGCACGTGCTCCATAAATATCCCAATACCGAGGCCCACTACTACAGTCCCGACGCAAACGACTTAAGCGATTACTTCGCCGGAGCCAGCGCTGCCGCAGACTCGCCGGTAAACGGTTCCTCCTTTGTTTCGCACTACGCCCTAATGGATTTGGTCAAAAAAACCGGACTTCGCGTGCTTATCGACGGCCAAGGCGCCGACGAGTACCTGGGCGGATACCTTCACAGCTTTTACCCTCACTTTGTGGACCAGCTGCGCGGCGGCCAATGGGGCGCGCTGCTTAAAACCTTTAACGGACACCGCAGCAAGCAGGGTTTTGGCCTAACCGAGAGCCTCATGGTGGCCGCAAAGTCTGCCATGGTTTTGGGCGGAACCCAAAAAATTCACCAGGTCAAGGGCCGTCAGGTGCTTGGTCATGTCTTGCCCGACCGATCGGATTCGATCTCGCTCAGCCTGGCCCCCTACAGCAGCAACTACCTCGATACCTTCCTTTACAATCTGATGGCCACCACGTCGCTGCCGACGATTTTGCACCACAACGACCGCAATTCCATGGCCTTTGGCATCGAGAGCCGTGTGCCCTTTTTGGACCACCGCCTCGTAGAGTTTGCCTTTACCACCCCCAACGAATCCAAGATCTCGCTCCAGGGCGAAACCAAGAGCATTTTGCGCCAGTCCATGCAAGGCATCATTCCCGACGAAATCATGCAGCGCTACGATAAAAAGGGATTTGTCACCCCCGGTGAAATTGCCTGGCTCAAGGGGCCCCTCAAGGACCTGCTCCACACCTCTTTTGACCAGCTGGACTGGCTGGACTCCAAAAAAATGGCCAGGCTAATGCGCGACTACCACGGCGGCGACCTGCGCCAAGCCAAGCTGGTTTGGAAGCTCTGCTCCCTGAACTACTGGCTCAAAAACAACTTTTAAACGGGTCAAATAAACTCGTTAAACTGGAATCCGTTTTTGAGGCGTTCCTTGCCCAACTGCTCCTGCTCGGCAAGGGCCCAAAGCATAAACTCCTTCAAAAAAAGCTGGTCCTTAGGCTCAAATTTGGGCTGGTACTGCTGCATTAAATCCTCAAGGGGTTTAATCTTGTTCAGGCACGAAGCGTATTCTTTTTGGTCGCATTCGTCGTACAAAATGACTCCGCCCTGAGAATAAATGGCCTCTATAGTGCCTGCAAAGGGACTGAGGTCCGCCTTTTTATTAAGCTTCCCGATTTTAGGGAATAGGTTGGGCCAAAACGTCTTGATGGCAGCACCAATGAGCTGCTCCGCCACGAATGCGGCCCCTTCTTGCTCTCCTTCAAACACGAGCTCCACCTTGCCGGTGATGGCCGGAATGATGCCCATAAAATCCGACAAGCGCACGGTGGTGGTCTTCTCTTTGTTGATCAGAGCGCGGCGTTCGGCCGTGCTGACCAGGCTCTCGAGCATAGAAATACTCATCCTCGCGCTAACTCCGCTTTTTTGGTCGATGTACTCGCTGTCTCGGGCCTCAAAAATGATTTGCTCGAGCAGGTTGTAGGCCAAATCGGGAACATACACTCGGCTCGCTTGCGCCTCATTGATTCTGGCTTCTTGGGCAGAAATCTTGCGGGCCACGGCAATGTTGGCGGGGTAGTGCGTTAAAATTTGCGACCCAATGCGGTCTTTTAGCGGCGTGACAATGCTGCCTCGGTTGGTGTAGTCCTCGGGGTTGGCCGTGAACACAAACTGAAGGTCAAGGGGCAGCCGAATTTTGAATCCGCGAATTTGAATGTCGCCTTCTTGCAAAATGTTGAACAAGGCCACCTGGTTGCGGGCCTGCAGGTCGGGAATTTCGTTTAAAACAAAAATGCAACGGTTGGCCCTGGGAATCATGCCAAAGTGAATCACCCGATCGTCGGCATAAGACAGTTTGAGGTTTGCCGCCTTAATGGGGTCAATGTCGCCAATCAAGTCGGCAACCGTAACGTCGGGTGTGGCCAACTTCTCAAAATAGCGCTGGGAGCGATGCAACCAAGAAACCGGAGTTTGGTCTCCCTTCTCGGCGATGAGGTCAATGGCAAAGCGCGAAATCGGGGCAAGGGGGTCGTCGTTGATTTCGGACCCCGTTACATAGGGAATGTACTCGTCCAACAATTCCACCATGAGGCGCGCAAGGCGTGTTTTGGCCTGCCCCCTAAGGCCCAATAGGTTGATGCTGTGCCGCGACAGAATGGCGCGCTCCAGCTCGGGCAGGACGGTATCTTCAAATCCGTGCACTTCACCAAACACGGTGGTGCCGGCCTCGAGGTGCTTGAGCAGGTTTTGGCGCAGTTCGTCTTTTATGGAGGTGCTTTGGTAGCCTGAGGATTTGAGCTCGCCTAAATTCGTAATCATACTATTTGAGTCTTTTCTTTCTGTTGGTTTCATAGTCTTTGAAAATCATTTCTCCCAGGCCCTTGAGTCCCGTGAAAAAGGCCTTGCCTTGGTTGGCCTCGGTAAACTTGTCGATAAACTGCTGCAGATAGGGGTCACGAGCAATCATAAACGTGGTGATGGGAATGTGCAGCTTGCGGGCCTGCGCTGCCTGGGTATAGCATTTCTCGGTCACGTAGGGGTCCAAGCCGTTGCTGTTCATGTAGTAGGTCCCGTCGCGTTCCCTGATGCAGCTGGGCTTGCCGTCGGTAATCATGAATATCTGCTTGTTGGTGTTTCGCTTTCTGCGCAGAATGTCCATGGCAAGCTGCAGCCCAGCAACCGTATTGGTGTGAAAAGGCCCAACCTTGAGGTAGGGAATTTCTTTAATAGAGATTCTCCAAGCGTCGTTCCCAAAAACAATAATGTCAATGCTGTCCTTGGGGTATCGCGTGGTAATGAGCTCTGCAAGGGCCATGGCCACCTTTTTGGCCGGCGTAATTCGGTCTTCGCCGTAGAGTATCATCGAGTGGCTAATGTCAATCATCAGCACCGTACTCATTTGGGAATTGAACTGGCTGTCTTCGACCACAAGGTCTTCTTCGCTGAGCTCAAACTCCCCTACTCCGTGGTTGATTTGTGCGTTTTTAATGCTTTCGGTTAGCGAAATTTTCTCTAGGCCGTCGCCAAAGCGGTAGGGCCGGGTATCTCCCGTGAGCTCGTCGCCCTCGCCCGAACTTTTGGTCTTGTGGTTCCCGGCTCCGCTTTTATTGAGGTTGCCAAAAATTTGGTCCAAGGCGGTCTGCCTTATCGCTCGCTCGGTTTTGGCCGTAATTCCCATTCCAGAAACTCCGTCTCCGTCAACCTCTGGGCGGATGTAGCCCTTCTCTCTGAGGTCGTTGATAAAGTCGTCTATGCTGTAGTTCTCGTCGGTGAGTTCGTACTCTTTGTCGAGCTCTCTAAGCCACTTTATGGCCTCATCGAAGTCCCCCGACACGTGCACTATGAGCTCCTTGAAGATTCCAAATAGCTTGTCAAAGGGCGAAATGCTCTTTGCCTCAAACTCCTTAAAGAAGAATCCTCTGTCGCTGGCCGGTCTATTCACCTTGGTTAAACTTTAGAAGTACCACTATTGTTCCCCTCCCGAAGCAATTTAATGCGGACTTTCTTCGCGACCTTTACTTTAACAAAAACATTTATGCGATGAACAACTTCTTAATCTTAATTCAACTTACCCTCGGGCTTTCGGTTGCCTACGTTTGGACCTTTCGGTACTTCAACGTAGTCAAAGAATTTACGCTTTTTGGCCTTAGCGACTTGACGCGCAACCTCGTGGGAGTCTCTAAAATTGCCTTGGCTACCTTAATAGTTGCCGGAATCTGGTACCCGTCACTGGTGCAAATTCCAGCGGTACTCATGGGCCTCTTTATGGTTGCGGCTCAGTACTTTCACTTCAGCGTTAAGAATCCCTTGGTAAAGCACATCCCCTCCCTTATTCTTTTGGCATTGAGCGCAATCCTCGCATGGAGCGCTAACTAGGGGGTGGGTTCCTCCTTGACGAACCTCAGCGTTCTCGTTTCGAGTCTGTCCTTCTACGCCTACGCCGCGTCCTACTTTCTGTCTCCGCACATGAAAAGCGAATTCAAGCGTTTTAATCTAGAGAAAATCGGACTCCTTACCGTCGTACTGCAAATTTTGGGGGCCACTGGCCTTCTGGTCGGACTCTTTTTTAAGCCCATTCTAATTCTTGCCGCTCTGGGCCTCAGCCTGCTTATGCTCAGCGGACTTATTGTTAGAATTAGAGTTAAAGACGGGCTGCTCGTTTCGCTTCCGGCCCTATTCTTCTTGCTTTTAAATGCCTACATACTTGCGGAGTCTCTAGGCTGGGGA
>Ga0207940_1000767_pt1 | contig 10442 bp, 9 predicted proteins | sample LakMenEpi06Jul12_FD_150676 | JGI IMG/M metagenome (GOLD analysis project Ga0207940, IMG submission 150676) | Freshwater microbial communities from Lake Mendota, WI - 06JUL2012 deep hole epilimnion (SPAdes) | ecosystem: Environmental > Aquatic > Freshwater > Lake > Epilimnion/Euphotic zone ... | reverse complement strand
TTTTTTGATTTTTTTATTAACGAGACATGGCCATCATGCAAGCATCCCATAGTCGGGATAAAGCCAATTTTTTTTTTATTTAATAACTCTAAAGTTATTTTATTTGCTGTTTTAATTATTTTCATTTAAGAAATTAACTATAATATTTAATGATAAAAGAAGCGATAATACCATTAGCTGGTTTAGGCACAAGACTTCTACCGTTTAGCAAAATACTTCCAAAAGAACTGTTGCCCTTAGGAAACAAAACTATTTTGGAACATATTTTAGATGAATGTTTGGAAGCAGGTATAAAAAAAATTATCTTAGTTATCTCGAATAGAAAAGAAGTTATCAAAGATTACTTTTTTCCTGATCATTATTTATTAAATTATCTAAAAAAAAAGAAAGATTTTAAATCAATTCAGAAACTAAAAATTTTAGATCGCTACAGAAGTAAACTTAAATTTGTTTATCAAAATTCTCCGAAAGGTCTTGGAGACGCTGTATTGGCAGCAAAATCAGCAATTAAAAATAAATTTTTTCTTTTGGTTCTACCAGACGATATTATTATTAAAGAAAACTGTTCAAAAAAAATAATTAATATTCATAATAAATATCATTCTTCAGTTATAGCTTCTAAGAAAGTAAAAAAATCTGATATTTCAAGATATGGAATTATAAAATATTCAAAAAAGATTAATAATAATTTATTTATTAGTGATTTAGTTGAAAAACCTAGTTTAAAAAATTCTCCATCTAATTATGCAATTATAGGAAGATATGTCCTGCCAAAAAAAATAATTTCTTCACTACAAAATACCAAAAGTGGATCCTCAGGAGAAGTGCAGATTACAGATGCAATGAAACGTTTAATTTATAACGATAATAAATTTGTGGGACATATATTTTCCGGAACATATTTAGACTGCGGAACTATTAATGGATATAATAATTCATTAAAAAAATTCTAATATGAAAATTTGTTTTATTGGCACAGGTTATGTTGGTTTAGTATCGGGAGTTTGTTTTTCTGATCTTGGCAATAACGTTATCTGCATTGACAAAGATAAGGAAAAATTAAGCAGACTTGAAAATGGAGATATTCCAATATTTGAACCTGGTCTGTCTGAATTGGTTAGGAAAAATTTAGATGCAGGCAGACTTAGTTTTTCTGATGATTTAGTTAGCTCTATTGTCAAATCTGATATTGTTTTTATAGCTGTAGGAACACCAACAGCAAAAGACGGTGTCTCTGCAGATCTTTCACAAGTTTTCTCTGTTGCTCAATTAATTTCAAAAAAAATTAAATCTCATAAAATAATTGTTACAAAATCTACTGTTCCTATTGGTACCGGAGATAAGATTGAAAAAATTTTGAATAAAAATAAGAAAAAGGGATTATTTACAATTGTATCTAATCCAGAGTTTCTTAGAGAAGGAGAGGCTATTAAAGATTTCAAATATCCAGACAGAGTAGTTATTGGTGCAAACGATAAAAGAGTTATAAAAATATTTAATGAGTTATACCGCCCTATAGTCAACAAGGGTGCTGCTTTTGTCTCTTGTTCTAGAAGAGCAGCTGAGCTTATAAAATATGCATCTAATGCCTTTTTAGCTACAAAAATTAGCTTTATTAATGAAATTGCAAATTTATGTGAAAAGGTCGATGTAAATGTTGATGATGTGGCTCTTGGAATTGGACTTGATAAAAGAATTGGTTCAAGATTTTTAAGAGCAGGACCTGCATATGGTGGATCTTGCTTTCCTAAAGATACTAAAGCTTTAGCAAAGGTAGGTAAGAATTATAATTCTCCACTTTCTATTGTTAATTCAGTCATTAATTTTAATGAAAAAAGAAAAATAGATATTGAAAAAAATATTTATAAAATTTTAAATAATAAAATTAAAAATAAGATTATTTGTTTTTTAGGAGTAACATTTAAAGCAAACACCGACGATTTAAGAGATTCTTCAGCAATAAATTTAATATCTAAGTTTATTAAAAAAGGAGCAAAGATTAACTATTATGAGCCATCAGGAAGCAAAGAAGTTTTGAATAAACATAATAACGTAAACTATTTTGATGATCTATATTTAGCAACCAGCAAAGTAGACTTAATTATTATTCATACAGAGTGGGATGAATTTAAAAATTTAAATTTTTCTAAAATTAAAAATAATAATAAAAAAGTCACTATATACGATTTAAGAAATTTATACGATAATAGATCATTTAATACTCAAAAAAACATTACTTATCATTCTATCGGCAGACCAGTAAATGCCTAAAGTTCTTATAAAATTAAAAAAAAATAAGACTCAAGTTAAAATCAAAAAACCTGATTTTTATGAAGTTATTCTTTTAAATGATGATTTTACAACGATGGAATTTGTTGTTAAAGTTTTACAATTATTTTTTAATATGACTAAGCCTAAAGCAAATAAAGTTATGCTTAAAATTCACAACGATGGGAGCGCTGTTTGTGGAGTTTATCCCTATGAGGTTGCTGAGACTAAAGTTATGGAAGTTATAAACTTAGCAAAACAAAATCAGTATCCTTTGAAATGTATTATGAAAAAATCTATTTAAATGGCTACATTTACCAAATCTTTAGAACAAGCAATTTCACAAGCATTTAAATTTGCCACTGAAAAAAAACATCAGTATGTAACTTTAGAACATTTGCTACTTGCTTTAACAGATGAAACGGATGCTCGTAATGTTATGAAAGCATGCAATGTGGATGTTGATTTATTAAATGAGAATCTGGAATTTTATATTGATAATGAATTAGAAAATATAGTTACTACAGATACTAAATTGGAACCCCAGCCAACAGCAAGTTTTCAAAGAGTTATTCAAAGATCTATTGTCCATGTCCAATCTTCTGGAAAAAACGAAGTTACAGGGGCCAATATATTAGTCGCATTATTTGCTGAAAGAGAAAGTCACGCTACATTTTTTTTACAAGAACAAGAAGTCACTCGTTACGATGTAGTTAATTTTATTTCTCATGGAATTACCAAAGTTGATAATTTTGCTTATGGAGGCTCATTTGACAGCTCATCATCATCTAGCAACAATAAAGCGGCTACCAATTCACCTTTAGAAACTTATTGTGTTAATTTAAATAAAAAAGCTGAACAAAATAATATAGATCGTTTAATTGGAAGAACAGTGGAAGTAGATCGTTTAGCTCAAATTTTGTGCAGAAGAACTAAAAACAATCCATTATTGGTTGGGGATCCGGGTGTTGGAAAAACAGCGATCGTTGAAGGATTAGCCTTAAAAATTTTTAATAATGAAGTTCCTCAAGTCTTAAAATCACATGTAATATTTTCTCTTGATATGGGAACATTAATTGCAGGAACCAGATATAGAGGAGACTTTGAAGAGCGTCTTAAATTAATTATTAAGGAAATAGAAAGAAATAAAAATTATATTTTATTTATAGATGAAATTCACACATTAGTAGGAGCTGGATCAACATCTGGAAGTTCAATGGATGCCTCCAATATGCTTAAGCCTGCTTTACAGGCTGGAAATATAAGATGCATAGGATCGACAACTTACAATGAGTATAGATTATTTTTCGAGAAAGACAGAGCGCTACAAAGAAGATTTCAGAAAATAGATGTTCCAGAGCCAACAATAGATGAGGCATATAAAATTATGTATGGAATTCGATCAAAATATGAAAAATTTCATAATGTTAAATTTACTGATGATGCAATAAAAGCATCTGTAGATTTATCAAGTAAATATATTGGTAACAAAAAGTTACCAGATAAATCAATCGATATTATTGATGAGTTAGGTTCTTCAGAAGTTTTAAAATCTGAAAACCAGAGAAAAAAAATATTAGATATTGAAGATATTGAGAGAATAGTTTCTCAAATTACTAAAATTCCAGAAAAAAATATTTCAGTTAATGACAGAATGTATTTAAAGGATTTAGATAAAAATTTAAAAAGAGTTATTTTTGGACAAGATCTTGCAATTGATAGTCTTGTATCCTCAATAAAATTATCAAGATCTGGTTTGAGAGATAGTAATCGTACTATCGGAAATTATATGTTTTCAGGTCAGACAGGAGTTGGAAAAACTGAACTTGCAAAACAACTTGCTAAAGTTCTTGGTATTGAACTTATTCGTTTTGATATGTCAGAGTATATGGAAAGACATTCAGTTTCTAAATTGATTGGAGCGCCTCCGGGATATGTTGGTTTTGATCAAGGCGGATTACTTTCTGAGAAAGTTGACAAAAATCCTTATGCGGTTCTTTTAATTGATGAAATAGAGAAGGCTCATCCAGATGTTTATAATATCTTGTTACAAATTATGGATTATGGAAAATTAACTGATCAAAATGGTAAAAAAATAGATTTCAGAAATATTATTTTAATTATGACGACTAATGCTGGTGCGGAAGATTTGCAAAAATCTCAAATAGGATTCAATAAAAGTATTAATAAAGACGGTGATTTAGAATCTATTAATAAAATATTTTCACCTGAATTTAGGAACAGATTAGATTCTATTGTACAATTTAATATTTTAAACAAAGATACTGTTAAAAAAATTGTTGAAAAATTTGTAATTGAACTTGAAACACAATTAGGCGAAAGAGATGTGATTATTAATTTAACTGACAAAGCTAGCAATTTAATTTCTAAATTAGGCTTTGATGAAAAAATGGGCGCTAGACCTTTAAATAGAGTTATAGATGAAAAAATTAAAAAACCTTTAGCAGACGAACTTATTCATGGAAAATTAGTAAACGGCGGTCATGTTTTAGTAGACGCCAAAAATGATATTCTTGTTTTTGAAATTAATAAAATTGAAAAAACATCAAAAAAACCAGTTAGCAAAACGGTACAATAAATATGTTTGGTTTATTTTCGAGTAAGACAAAAAAAATAGAAGAAAAACTATCAAACCTTGCAATTGAAATAGCAAGTATTCAAAAAAATATCATTATTTATCCAAATGAAAATAATTATAAAAACTTGCATATTAGCAAGACTAAAGAGCTAAATTCTCTTTATAATGAGCTCGAAGCAGCAAAAGGAAAAGATTATCTTAATGAATTTATTAGCAAATTATCTAACGAATATAAGAAATCTAAATATGTCTTATCTAAAGCAGAGCAGAAAATTTTAGATAAAATATTAATTGAGTATAAAGTTAAAGTTAAAATAAAAGCTTAGTTAATCTCAAAAATACTTTCTATTTCAACGCAGGCATTTAAAGGTAGTGAATTACAACCAATTGCAATTCTAGAATGCAAATTCACTGAAAAAATTTTTGTAATTAAGTCTGAAGCTCCATTAATAACTTTTGGGTGGTCCGAAAAATTATCTAAACAATTTACGTAACCACTTATTCTGATGCAACTTTTCACTTTATTAAGATCACCATTACATGCAATCTTTAATTGTCCAACAGCATTTAAAATTGAAATTTCCGCAGCCTTTTGAGCCTGTTCTAAAGAAACTTCTTTCATAACTTTTCCAGTTATTATTTTCCCATCAGCAGTAATTGGAAGTTGTCCTGATATAAATATAAGTTTTTCATATCTACTAAAAGCAGCGTAATTACCAACAGGTTTTGGTGGATTTGGAATATTAATATTTATTTTTTTTAATATTTCTTCAATTTTATTCATCTTTAGCTTTTGCTTTTTTGCTTTTTTTTTTAGTTTTTTTGCCACTCTTAGATTCATCGTAGGCAATTCTTGCTGCTATTAATACCAGAGCTTCTTCCATAGATATATTTTCAGGATCTTTGTCATCAGGGATTGTAGCATTAATTGTCTTGTATTTAATATAAGGACCATATTGACCTTTCATAATTTTTACAGGTTTTTTATCTTCAGGATGCTCACCAAGATTTTTTATTTCATTTGAAGTTCGTCTACCTGGTTTTGCTTCAGCAATTAACGTAATTGCTCTATTTAATCCTAATGAAAATATATCTTCAGGATTTTCTAAAGAAGCTGATTTATTTTCACATTTTACATATGGTCCAAATCTCCCAACATTTAATGTAATATCTTGAGTATTTTCTGGATATTGACCAAGCACCTTAGGAAGTGAAGCTAAAAATTTACATTTATCTAAGTCCAATGAATCCAAAGAAATACCTTTAGGTATAGACACATTTCTAAGATTTTTTTCATCATTACCGATTTGTAAGTAAGGACCAAACCTTCCTTTTTTTAATACAATCTTTTCTTTATTGTCAGTCTCTCCAAATACTTTTGGTTCAGCAAGGAAATCTTGTTCAGCAGCTTTCGCTCTTGATAAAGGTCTTGTAAATTTACATTCAGGATAATTTGAACAACCAATGAACGCTCCAAATCTTCCATTTTTTAAACTAAGTTCTCCGTTGCTACAGTTTTTACATTTTTTAGAAATTTTTCCATTTTCATCTTTATCGAAAATAATATCTCCTAAACTTTCATTTAATAAATCAAGCACAGCTCTTGTTCTTAATTCTTTGACTTCATTAATATTTTTATAAAATTCTTTCCAAAAATTTTCTAAAACTTTAAGATATTCAATTTTTCCTGTAGTAATTTCATCTAAACTATCTTCAAGCGTTGCCGTAAAATTATAATCTACATATTTAGTAAATAACTTATCCAAGAAAGCTGTAATAAGCTTACCTCTGTCAGTCGGTATAAAGCGTTTTGTGATGAGTTCTACATAGTTTCTAGCTGATAATACCGATATAATACTTGCATAAGTAGAAGGTCTTCCTATTCCAAGTTCTTCTAGTTTTTTAACTAAGCTTGCCTCAGAAAATCTAGGAGGGGGTTCAGTAAAATGTTGCTCAGTGTTAAATTTTGGATTTTCTAATTTCTCATTAATTTTTACTTCTGGTAATATTCTTTGATCATTCTCTTCGTCTTTATCAACTTCATCTTCTTCCTTAACATCTTGATATAATTTTAAAAAACCATCAAATACTTGTACAGATCCTGTTGCTCTAAAAGTGATAGACTTTGATCCATTTAATATCTCCAGGGTACATCTTTCATATTCCGCATTTTCCATCTGAGAGGACAGTGTTCTATTCCAGATAAGTTCATACAATCTTGCTTGATCTTTATCTAATATAGATCTCATTTTTTCAGGAGTTCTTAAAATATCAGTTGGTCTAATTGCTTCATGCGCTTCTTGAGCATTTTTTGCTTTTTTTCCTGAATAATTTCTAGCTTCACTTGGTAAGTATTTTTTACCAATCTCTTTATCAATGTAATTTCTACATTCCTTAATGGCGTCTTGAGAAATGTTAGTTCCGTCAGTTCTCATGTAAGTAATCAAACCAACAGTATCTCCTTCAAAATCTATTCCTTGGTAGAGTCTTTGGGCAATTTGCATCGTTCTCGATGCTGAAAAACCTAATTTTTTTGAAGCTTCTTGCTGCATTGTAGATGTAGTAAAGGGAGCGTAAGGACTTCTTCTGTATGGTTTCTTATCAATGCTTGCAATGTTGAAACTTTCTTTTTTTATTTGCTCTAAAGCATTTTTAATTTCTTGTTCATTTTTAAATGAAAATTTTTCAATCTTATTTCCTTTAAAAGAATAAAGTCGTGCATTTAATTCTTTTTTTTGTTGAGTTAAAAAAGTACAAGCAAAAGTCCAATATTCTTGCGGTTTAAATAATTCTATATCATGTTCTCTGTCCACAATAATTCTAAGAGCAACAGATTGAACTCTACCTGCTGATTTTGACCCTGGAAGTTTTGTCCAAAGAATAGGAGAAATATTAAATCCAACTAAATAATCTAATGCTCGTCTTGCCATATATGCATTAACCAATTCAGGATTGATATCTCTCGGATTGCTAATTCCGTTATCAACTGCTTTTTTTGTAATCTCGTTAAATACAACTCTTTCAAATTTTTTATCTTTAATTTTTTTATTTTCTTCTAAAATACATTTTAAATGCCAAGCAATAGCTTCTCCTTCACGATCAGGGTCTGTTGCTAAAATAATTCTTTCAGCATCAATCGCACAATCAGTAATTTCTTTTAAATGTTTTTTAGAACCAGGGTCAATTTCCCAAATCATTTTAAAATCATGCTCTGTATCTACAGAACCATTTTTTGAAGGAAGATCTCTAACGTGACCGTAGCTTGCTAAAACTATATAATCTGAACCTAAATATTTGTTAATAGTTTTTGCTTTTGCAGGACTTTCAACGATAACTAAATTCATAAGTTATTAGTAAAAAGTGAAGAACTGTCAAAATTTGTGACCTTTGTCAAATTTCGAAAATAAATAAACAAAAAAGTCTTTAATTACTTAGAAATTATCCTTTTATTAAAGAAGCTATGTTTTGTCTATGAGTGAAGATTGAAGTGATAAAATAAAATAAAATTAATAAAAATATTTTTTGATCAAAGAAAATAAAAGCTGTAACCGTTGCAACTAAATATCCCGATAATGCCGAGAGAGCTGATATTCTAAAAATAGAAAGCATAATTAACCATGCAGCAATAAATGCAGTTGATAAATAAAAATTGATTACTAATAAACTTCCTATGAATGTTGCAACTCCTTTTCCTCCTTTAAATTTTAGCCACACAGGAAAAATATGTGCAAGAAAAACAATTACAGCTGAGTAGTAAGTTAGTTCATTAAAATACTGCATCGTTAGGAAAACAGATAATGTTCCCTTAAGGCCGTCTAGAAGAAGAGTTAGAGTGGCGATAAATTTATTGCCCGTTCTTAAGACATTAGTTGCACCAATGTTACCAGATCCAATTTTTCTCACATCTCCCAAACCAGCTAATCTTGTAAGAATTAAACCAAACGGTATAGAGCCTAATATATAAGAGTAGAGTGTAACTATAAGTACGTCCATTAAGCCTCAAATACTAAATTTCCGTTGATAAAAGTTTTTTCAACCTTACCTTGCATTTTTCTTTTCTCAATTGCTGTATTTTTTGATTTTGATTTAATTTTCTCTTTTTCAACAACCCAAGGCTTATCAAGATTAACAATTGCTATGTCGGCATCACTCCCAATCGATAAATTTCCAGCATTGATATTTAATATTTTTGCAGGATTGCAAGTTAATGCTTTTATAAGTGTTTTTAGTTCACAAGATTGATTGTGGTAAAGTTCCAATGTTAGAGATAATAAAGTTTCAATTCCTGAAGCACCGGTTGCAGCCTGTTGAAATGGTAAACGTTTTGATTCTTCGTCCTCAGGTTTATGATCTGAGACAATAACATCGATTAATCCCTTTTTAACAGCATCGATTAAAGCTATGCGATCATTTTCAGTTCTTAGAGGAGGAGATAATTTTAAAAAAGTTCTAAAATCTCCAATATCATTTTCATTTAAAGATAAATTATTTATTGAAACACTAGTTGTAAATTCTAATCCCTTTTTTTTATAATTTTCAATTACTGGAAGTGATGCTTTTGAAGATATAGTTGATATATGATATCTGTTTTTATAAAGCTCTAATAAACTTAAGTCTCTTTCTATAATAATTTTTTCAGCAATATCAGGAATTCCTTTTAATCCTAATCTTGTAGAAATTTCACCATCGTTAATAGCACCATTAGCTGATAGTTCGTTGTCTTGAGGAAATTGAATAATTAAGCTGTTTAAGTTTTTTGCGTAATTAAATATTTTATCCATTACTCTATTATTCTGAACGCACTTAATTCCATCGGTAAAACCAATAGCTCCAATAATACCGAGTAAACCAAACTCTGACATTTCATTACCTTCAAGATTTTTTGTAAGAGTTGCAAGTGGGTAGATTTTAATTTGCGACTTATCTTTTGCTCTTCTTTTTGTGAAATCTAATATGGAACCATTATCAATTACTGGCATAGTATTCGGCATTGTTACAACAGAGGTTACGCCACCAGATAAGGCTGCTTCACTTAAAGTCCTGAAATTTTCTTTGTACTCAAAGCCAGGCTCGCCGACAAATACTCTCATGTCTACAATTCCTGGAATTGAAATATTGCCTTTGCAGTCTATAATTTCACACTCCTTAGGTGAGCTATCCTTAGTTACTTTTTTTCCTATTGCTTTTATTTTTCCATTTTCATCAATTAAAATTCCACCCACTTCATCAATATTATTTTGAGGATCAATTATTCGAGTATTAATTAAAAGTTTCGTTTTCATTTCTTATTCCCGCATATGATTTTTAAACAAGCCATCCTAACCGCAACTCCCATTTCAACTTGCTCTTTGATAATGCTACGATTGATGTCATCAGCTAATGTTGTATCAATTTCAACGCCTCTGTTCATAGGACCTGGATGCATAATCAGTGCATTTGGATGAGCTTTAGTAATTTTTTTATAATCTAGACCGTAAAATTCGTAATATTCTCTTGTTGAAGGAACGTAAGATCCTTGCATACGTTCAGTCTGAAGTCTTAACATCATAACAATGTCTGATCCTTCTAGGCCTTT
>Ga0207940_1000766_pt1 | contig 10443 bp, 9 predicted proteins | sample LakMenEpi06Jul12_FD_150676 | JGI IMG/M metagenome (GOLD analysis project Ga0207940, IMG submission 150676) | Freshwater microbial communities from Lake Mendota, WI - 06JUL2012 deep hole epilimnion (SPAdes) | ecosystem: Environmental > Aquatic > Freshwater > Lake > Epilimnion/Euphotic zone ... | reverse complement strand
CCATGCACCCGCCCATGCACCCGCCCATGCACCCGCCCATGCACCCGCCCATGCACCCGCCCATGCACCCGCCCATGCACCCGGCTATGCGCCCGCCAACACTTTCGGGAGCACCAGTGCAAGCGCCGGCACCGGTGCAAGCCCCGCGGCCGGAACCGGTGACGTGCGCGGCTGCTGCGTCGTCTTGTGAGCGGCGCAAGGATGTGCGCACCACCGGCGCACGGATGTGCGCACCACCGGCGCACGGATGTGCGCACCACCGGCGCACGGATGTGTGCACCACCGGCGCACGGATGTGTGCACCACCGGCGCACGGATGTGTGCAGCGTATGCGCGCGATTCAAAACACGGGTCTGCAGACGTCTGTACCCCAGTGCGGCGCGCGGAAAAACTGTGGGTCTGGTGCACCGTCTTTGATGTGGCGCCTTGCGCATTCCCGCTTCACCCAAGCCGCTCGAGCTTGCGTGGAACGCTTGGCCGAGTTTTGCAGGGTGCGCACCTCGGGCACGCTGTGGCGGCAAAGAACATTGCCGCACATCTCGCCAGCCAAGGAGAACGCAGCGTCGAAATGCAATTATACTTTTTTCACAAGAGCGCACATTCTATGCAAGAACACGCAGCAAATCAAACCATGACTGGTTTACGCCGCCGCACACACAAACAGCAGATCTGCAACTTCGCACAGCGCGGACCGTGCGTTACGACAGTATGTATCTTCTTGTTGCCGGTGTATTTTTTGTCCGGTTCCCAAAGATGGCCAGTGGACATGAAAACATGGCAAGTGCTTGCTACACCAAAGAGGGTGCTGCGGCGGCAAAGAAAGACGGGTTCGACACCCTCGTCGCCAAACTTGAGCGTGCCGGGTTCACCGTGACGCTTGCCCCTCGGTCCAAGGTGGCCCGAGTCACGCGCACTTCGGCACGCGGTGCAGAAGCTCAAGGCACCGGGCAGGGCCAAGGGCAGAGCCAAGGGCAGGGTGATGGGCAGGGCCAAGGGCAGGGTGATGGGCACGATGACACAGAGGATTTTTGCAACGGCGCTCGCCCACAGTTCGGGCTCAAATTCTTTGTGCGGTTCCTGCAGTCGTTGACCGAGTCTGAGATTGCGGCTTGGACCGGTCCGCCCAGGCTGTATTTTGCGGCGCAAGACTTGCGCGGGAACCTTGCCATGCTGCACAAGGTCTTTTACAACAGCGAAGAAGACATGCGCGCGGCGCTCGTACGCGACGAAGAGCCGGACGCAGAGTGCCAACAACGCATCCAGCAGCTGTGCGAAGAAGAAGAGCGCGCGGGTACGAAAGTGGAAGAAGAACCAGACGCGGAGTGCCTGCAACTCGTCCGGCAGCTGTGCGAGTTTCCCTACGAGGCGGCATACTTTCTCCCGCACATCGAGTACCCGCTCCTCGACCACGCGGACACGGGCGACTGCGAGCGGTGCGGCGAGCCCGGTTTCAGTTGCAAGTTGTGCGGGTCTTACTGGTGTGAAGACGACGTCCTCCACCGCAACCATTACACGAATTGCAGTCGCGGCTACGACCACATCCGCAGAACCCGCACAGCGTACGGCAGCAACACTTTGTAAGACTCGTTATTGCTGTTGCTACTATTGTTAGTGCCGTTGTTGCTGTTGAAGTTGGTCATACCGCGGTATTTTTTTCGGGTGTTCAAAACTCTGCGTGCCCTGGATACCGCGGGAAAGGGATGACGTCGCGGATGTTGTCGATCCCGGTGGCAAAGAGAACGAGACGCTCAAAGCCAAGACCAAAGCCACAGTGCGGCACGCTGCCGTACTGGCGGAGCTGGCGGTACCACCAGTACGATTCTGGGCAAAGACCGTGGGCACGGATCGCGGCATCCAGTCGCTCCAGGTTGTCTTCCCTTGCCGACCCACCGACCAACTCGCCCACTCCAGGCACGAGAATGTCCATGGCCTGTACAGTGAGGCCGTCGTCGTTGGCCTTCATGTAAAACGACTTGATCTTCTTGGGGTAGTCAAACACAATGGTGGGCACGGAGCCCTCGTCGGGAAACGCCCTCTCCACCAAGTATCGCTCGTGCTCCGACCCCAGATCCATGCCCCACTCGATGGCTTCGACCTCGAACGTGGCTTTGCCTGCGGCGACGTGCTCCGCCAGCACCTTGATGGCATCCGTATAGCTCAGACGGCGAAAGTCTGTGCGCGCCACCAACTCCACGCGGGCCCTCACGTCGTGCACCGGCGCACGCTCCGTAAAGTAGTCGAGCTCTTCACGACAGTGCTCCAGAAGATACTTCAAGCAGTACTGCACGTAGTCCTGCGCGCACCGCATGTTCTCCGACAGCCCTGCAAAGGCCATTTCCGGCTCAATCATCCAGAACTCTGCGAGGTGGCGCGACGTATGCGAGTGCTCGGCACGGAACGTGGGGCCGAACGTGTACACGTTGCCAAGCGCGTGGCAGTAGCTCTCCACCGCAAGCTGGCCGGAAACGGTCAAAAAGGCAGGACGCGAGAAAAAGTCGGCCGCGTAGTTGACCTTGCCCTCGGGCGTGATCTTGCCCGCCTTCTGGAGCGACTCGACGTCGCCGGCACCGGCGTCCAGCAACGTCGTCACTTGAAACATCTCGCCGGCACCTTCACAGTCCGACGCCGTGATCAGCGGCGTGTGCACGTAGACAAAGCCAGCCTCTTGGAAGAAGCAGTGGGTGGCGAAAGCCAGGGCGTTGCGCACGCGCGTGGCGCACGCAATGAGCGACGTGCGCGGGCGCAAGTGCGCGTTCTTGAGCAGGTGCTCACGGGTGTGCGCCTTTTTGGAAATGGGAAACGTCTCGTCGCACGTGCCCACGACCTCAAAGTGAAGGCCTATGAGCTCAATAGCGTTGCCGGCACCTTTGTTCTCCGTCACCAGCCCGCGGACCTTGACGGCCGCGCCCGTGAGCTGCTTGCGCGCCGCGTCGTACCCCGCCGTCGCAGGGTCGGAGCACACCACCTGAGCCGCACAGCAGGTGCGAACCAAGTGCGATGCAGGTGCGATGCAGGTGCAACGCACAAGCAGAGCAACATGACGACGATAAAGGCGACGAAACGTGCGCACATACAAGATCATGCACGCACACGCATATGCACTTGCACATGCACTTGCACATGCACATGCACATGCACTTGCACTTGCACGCGCACTTGCACTTGCACGCGCACACGCACGTGCACATGCCCACACCAATGCGTGAGCGGCGCACGCACCCACCTGCAAGTTGGCGTGACACGACCCGTCGTTGAGCGTGACAAAAAAAGTAGAGCCGCTGGCGCGCACAGACCGCACCCAGCCGCCCACGTCGACCACCTTTCCCAGCAGCGACTTGCCGTCTTCTGGAGCGCGCAGCAACGACTTGATGAGCGTGCGTTGCGAGTACGGATGCTTCAGCTCCTGCGCCACTGGCAGAGCCAGACGCTCGGCGCGCAGCGCATCAAGCTCCCCCTGCCTGTCGCCAGCGGCGCAAGCACCACCCCCGCCCTTGGCCATGCACACTGCGGCCTCTGGAGACGTCGTACGCAGCGCAGCTGCGGCCTCTGCGGCCGTAGTGCGTAGTGCAGCTGCGACCGCCAGGCGTGCCGTCTCCTTCTCGGCGTTCTTTGCCCTGCGGCGTTCCGCTTCGGACCGCTTCTGGAGCTTTTTGCGCTGCGACTTGGGTAACGCGCCTTTTTGGACGTCTGTCATAGCATCAAACTCTTGCAGCGTCACATCCTTCTTGCTTGCGTCGGCCATGGTCGTCGCCCGTACACCGACAGTGGCGGCTATTGCCAAGTGCGGCTAATGCCCAGTGTGGCTACTGCCAAGTGCGGCTATGGCACGTGCGGCTATTGCCAAGTGCGGCTGCGAGGTCGCAATAAATACCCAGCTGTTGCGAGGAAACACATGAACAAAAAAAAATACAAAAGCACACGGACTCGCACCCAGGCTGTGCCGGCGACCCGTCTCGGTTCGGCGTACGAGTTTGCCAGTTGCGCCTTGTCAAAGGCTTTTGCACAACATGCGACCGTTGCCCGTACGCTTTCGACTTCGGCCAAAGCGCCCCCACGCGCCGTCACATTTTGGTGCTCGCCAGACTGCCCGCTCGCTGGTCAAACTGCTTGCCGGACCCTACTAGTTCCAGCAAGTTCCTCGGCCAAACAAAGAAAACGCGGTAGTTTCTTTCACTCTGCTCCTCTGCTCCTCTGATCCTTTGCTTTGCGGAAATGTCGGAAGGAGGCGGAGCAAAGCCGACGGCGAACTACGGGCTGCTCCAGTCGCGCGTGTCTGACGTGAAGGCAGCGTTGGCGACGAGCATGGAGGGCGTGATTCCGTCGTGGGCGATTCCCGCGGCTGCGGCGGCCGCCACCAACGCGGTACTTCACGCGACGGAAGAGCGCGCGAAAAAGGCGGAAGCCGAGATCGTGCAGCTGCGCGAGGCCCTGCAGAGTCTGCGCACCTGTCTTGCGTTTGGCATCGAGCCTCCGCCGCAACACTGCCTCGTCGCGGGTGCTGCGCCCACGCAGCTGGACGGCGCACGTGTGCCAAGTGCCGTGCCCGGAACGCGGCAGCCTGCAGTTCAAGGCGCAGCCGACTCGGCAGCGTCTGCCAGTTCGCCCAAGCTCACCTATCCGAAGCACATCGTGTACATCACCGGAACTGGCGTAGTGGGCAAGTCGACGTTGGCCCATCAAATGGCTGCAGCAGTGAAGACAATGACGGACGGGCGCGTGCTCGAAGTGGAAGGATGGGACGCGTGGTCTGTCGTGCAAGCGGCTGTGGAGACAAAGCCCTCAAACGGCATATTCTTTGTGGTCAACTCGCAGCTGCCGACGGGTGAATTCTTGGCACAGTGCCACACGCACTACTGCAAAGTGTTTGTTTGCCACGTGCGCACTGGCGCAGTGGAAACTTCGAAAGAGACCGCGGCGCTTTTTGCCCACGATCATCTTCTGGCGGGCCAGTTTGCCATGTATCACCACGAAGACTCGGCGCCCGGCAAATGCATGTGGCGCTTGTCGCCGTGGACCAGCGGCGAGCTGCCCAACTGCCTGCCGTGGGTGCATGGGCAGAAAAGTATGTAACAGAGCAGCGAGACACGTGACGCGTGATGCGGCCGTGATGCGCAATTGACGTTTTTTGCGAGACTTGTCGTCGACGCGCGTAACATTTAACCTTAGCAACCGCGATGGCGTCGCGGCAATGCACGGTCGTGTAACTTCACATGAGCCGCAAATAGCTACTACAGTTAACTGTAGTGCTGGGGCTTTGAAGATTAAGATTCGTCGTCGAAATCATCAGAGTGGGAGTATTCGTTATCATCGTAGACGAGCGGCGCGCTCCTCTCATGCCTAGTCTTGATTTCTCGCAAAATGTTGATCAGGAGGGACATGCTGCCCACAATTACGGCCGCCGTGAGCGTGTACGTTGCAATGTCTTCCCGCGAAGCCGACGTGTGCCACCGCCGCGACCGACACGCCACTCCTGCTTGACGCCAAGTCCGACGGATCGCCGCGTGCTTCAACATTTTTTGGAGTTGTTAAAAACCGTTGAGCACACACGGCAGTAAGAATACGCACGCTGCACTGCGTTTCGGTTTTCGTCGGTGCGAGCGCCACTGCAACGTTACGTGCGCGCACGTTGGCAGCTCGGATACGGCTGTGGCGCGCCTAGACGTACTGGTACGATGTCCACAAAAAACCACAAGTGCACCCTGCGAAAAACCACGTTGCAAAGTCGCCGTGTCCCAAAGTTTGACGTACGGCCTGATCACCGCGAACGGCGTCGTGGTCGCCGCGAACGGCGTCGTGGCCGCCGCGAACGGCGTGGTCGCCGCGAACGGCGTGGTCGCCGCATACGGCCCAGCATACGTGCCGAAAGACCCGCTAATGCATGCCGAAAGACCCGCTAATGCATGCCGAAAGCCCTTTCGCCGTGAACGGCATGGTCGCCGCGAACGGCGTGGTCGCCGCATACGGCCCAGCATACGTGCCGAAAGACCCGCTAATGCATGCCGAAAGCCCTTGCGACAAGTATGGTGTTTTTTTTTCGAAAACACGCTGCGGCCGCAACGCGCCTGGCGAGTGCGTACACACACATATAGAAGAAGCACAGAGACCCCTGCACATTTGAAACAAAAAGTGCACGGCCGCTTGGGCACCAGCCAGCATGTCGGCTCGGGACGCGCCATCTGATGTGGCGCACGCGTTGACGAGGTTGATGGTCGACGGGCAAGTTCCTGGTTCGGCGCATATCGGGCGGGTCGCGCAAATCGTCTTGGACGTGTTGTTTGCACAAAACACACCGGTTGCCGACCGGTGCCGCGGTGCAATTGCAGCAACGCTGCGTCTGGTAGTCGACACGCAGGCAACCAGTTTGGCCGTGCGTGCGGTCCAGGCACTCCGGTCAAATCCGTGCGTGCCCGTCGCAAAGATCCTGGCTGCGCCCGACGACGCGACCGCCGGCGTGCTGACACGCGCACTCGACCGGTTTGCCGTCGAGGGCCAATGGGACGCAGTGCACGAGACGCTGACGACGGTCGGTGCGCTCTTTGCCAACTACGCCCTGCCACAAGCACTGCTCCATGCCGGCATACGTGCCCTACAGAACCACGCCGGACACCACGGCCGTGGCCACACCGACGTCGTGTGTCGCCACCTGACCATGCTTGCGCACAAAGACGTGCACGACGAGTACCTTGGGGACTTGTGCGAAGCGTGGGTGCACGCGGTGCACCGCATGAGCCAGAGAGCCGCCACTCCACAAGCGGCCGACTTGCACGCGCTCGACACAGCAGTGCTCGCCATGTACCGCGGACCAAACGGCCCCAATGGCCCAAGCGGACTTTGCGGGCCCAATGGTCCAAGCGGACCCAATGGTCCAAGCGGACCCAATGGTCCAAGCGGACCCAATGGTCCAAGCGGACCGCGAAACGAACGCCGCGTCGCTGTGGTGCGGGCGCTGGCGGAAGCGAACGGGCTTGCGCCACTCAAAGCGCTGCTGCAAAGGCACGGCCACGCGTGCGCCGCCAACTCGTTTCTGGTGTGCACGTTTTGGGCCATGGCAGCCTTGTTGGACGACGCGCAGTTTGCCGAACTTGTGACGGAAAGGGAGAGTTTCTTCCAGAAGCTCCAAGGCGTCACTGGCTGGAGCCAGATTGTGCCGGAGCCTTGCAACTTGGCGGCCACGCACGCGCGCATCGTCCGGCTCGGCGTCGAGTGGTCGGCCTTGTCGGCACGTGCGGCTGCAGCGCTCCATGACGCAACTGCACGCGCCGGCAAGGCCGAGGAAGAAGTGGCGCGTCTCCATGCCGCACTGCGGGACATGCGCACCCTGCTGGACGCGCGCGCCTCCAGCGTTTCCACTTGCACTACCGCACCCGTTGCACCTGTTACACCGGCTAGCGTACCCGTTGCACCTGTTACACCGGCTGGCGTACCCGTTGCACCTGTTACATCGGCTGGCATACCCGTTGCACCGGTCGTCTCAGCTGGCGCGCCCGAAACTGAAACGCAGTTGCTCCAACGCTCTGTCTTTCACGTGTGCACGCAGCCCAGTACGACACGCTACTGGATCACTCGGGACTAGGCGCCTGCACGCCGACGAACCGTCAAAGACACGTGTGCGCGCAGTCGAGTTGTATACCGTGACCAGCCTTTGAAGACGTGCTGGGCTTTGAGGGCGCAGACATGCGAGGAAATGCAGAGTTGCGTGTGCACGAAACAGTGTCTCGGTAGTTGTTCGAAGCACCTCGACACTTGCGTGTGCGAAGGAGCAAAGGTGCAGCGACGTGGTGTTGTACAGCGCTTCGTGATCCGTGACTGGTGCTTCGCGATCCATGACTGGCTTATTTTTATTCATTTGCTGCATTGCAGCACCCATGGGTTTTTGGACCGAGGTCGCGTTTTGCGTGGCCGGTACAGTAGTGCAAGGGTTGCTGTATACGCAACACGCCGCGCTTGCGCAAGGCATGGCGGCGCTTACAGCCGTGCACGCGGTATGGGCTTTCGTATGGTTCAGCAAGCACACAGAGGCGTGCTTATGGGTGTCATCGCGTCATTCAGGTGTTTGGGCGCAGACCTTGGATGTGCTCGCGATCGGGTTCCACGTGGTTGTGTTTTCGACGACAGTGGTGGTTTTGTGGACGAGTTTTTTCTGGACCGCGACCATGGTGTTTGCACTTCCCATACTGACCACGACACATTTCTTGGCCGACGTGTACTGGTATGTCTTGCAACCGTGGGCCCCGATTTTGTGGCGGCCGGTTCAGTTTCTGCGCGAGATGGCAGCTCCTTACCCACAAACCTCTGAGCCGTTTGCAGTGTATTGTTTGGCGACCCTTGGTATGATCGGTATATGGCTGCTCTCTACAGTGGTGATACCCGTGATCCGAGTGTGTTTTCCAGCTGCGGCCGCTGTCAAGGCACTTTGGAAGTGGCTAGATGATGACTGGAGCGCTTGACGCGGCGTCATGCACGCTGGCGGTACGTATGTTCACTGTACGCGGGCAACCTTCGCCGCGAACATCTTCAGCGTGCGTGTTCCGTGGCGGTAAAGAACGGTCATGCCGAGTGCGTGCGGCTTCTGCAGGACATTGCCGCCAGCGAATGAATCTATTACAACGTTACCATTCATGGAACCTTTTTTTACGTACGCGGCACAGTGGCCTTTTTGGGCCGACGCACGGCATGTCCTTGCCATTTCACCAACACGTGTCGTTGCCGGTATCGGGCGCAAACCCCATGTACTCGTCGAAATCTTGCATGGGCCGTGACGGGTCGTCAACGTACACCGCCCGTCGCTTCTGTGTGTCGGAGCACTCCACGTACTCGGTGTGATGAATGCCCTCCAGGACGCAACAGAGCACGCTTACGGGTGGCAGGGTCTCAATTTCTCCATCAAGCTGAATACCCACAAGCGCGTGCTTGTCCAACACCTGGACGCTGACCTTGGTACACACCTCGTCCCATACTTTTTCTGCAAAACGCTCGGCCTCTTCGTCACCATGTCCCTCGCTTTTGAAAAACTCGACGAGAAGCACCTTTTCACTCACTTTCGGCTGCCGCCGCACAACCTGCGCTTGCCCTTGCACTTGCCCTTGCACATGCCCTTGCACATGCCCTTGCACATGCCCTTGCACATGCCCTTGCACATGCTCTTGCACCGATCCCGCCTGCGTGCTCATCATCTTCCGCGCTCGTGTTTCTTTCGCTGCGCGCAAAAAAAAACAACCAGGCATACCAGACTCCCGCGCCGGCTTTCGACTGCAACGCACGCACGCGCGCACGCACGCACGCACACGCACATTTGCAGCCGCTGCCGCGGAGGCAGAAGCGTGGGCGGAGGCAAAGGCGTGAGCAGAGGCGTAAGCAGAGGCGTAAGCCAGGTCCTTGTTACAAGAGCCAGCCGCACTCTTGTCGGTGCGCGTCTTGCAAGGCGCGGCTGTTAAGCAAGACACGTTTGGAAATAATATACAGTGGGACAAAACGAGGAGTCGACATGACGCGCGGCCGACGTGCTGCAACGGCACCCGCCGTATTCGCCGGCGGGTGTACAACTTGCGACGAGTACGAGTCCATGGTGCGGCAGACGTGCGGCGTCATGGACGCGGCAGCGTACCGCGACCTCATGGCGACTTGCCCAGGCATGACGCCCCAGAAACTACACAGCGCCGTCCGCAATTTCCGGTGCGAGACGGCACTGCTGTCCAGAGAGTGCCGCCTTGCATTTGACGACTTGCCTTTTACCACGGTGTATTTCGCCACGGCCTCTTCCGACGTTGATGCCGGGGGCTTTACAGGGGGCTTTGCCAAAAGCTTTGCCAAAAGCTTTGCTAGCGTCACGAGTTCTGCCAAGTCCGCGGATTTCGACAACGTTGTTTTCGCCAACGACGAGTTCGCCGGCGGCAGTACCCACGACGTTGCCGAGGACGTGCACTCGCACTCGCATTCGCACTCGCATTCGCACGCGCAATCGCAACTGCATTCGCACACGCAATCGCAATTGCAATCGCACTCACGCCTGCGAGGCGGCAGCAGCGGCAGCAGCAGCAGAGAGGGCAGGAAAAACCGCAAGGTGAAACAAAAGGGTGCACGCCGAAAGAAGCCGCACAAAAAGAGCCGTGGCCGCAAGAGCAGCGACAGTAGCAGCGACAGTAGCAGCGACAGTAGCAGCGACAGTAGCAGCGACAGTAGCAGCGACAGTAGCAGGGACGCAAGCACTACTACTGATGCCGGAGACAACGAGTCGGGCACTGACAGTGAGGGTTCCGGTGACGCAAAGAGGCACCACCACAAACAAACTGCGGGCAAAGGCGTCCAACGCAAACGTAGTAATTCCCACACTCAGCGGCAACGTGCGCAACTGCACCAGCAGCAACTGCACCAGCAGCAACTGCACCAGCAGCAACTGCACCAGCAGCAACTGCACCAGCAGCAACTGCACCAGCAGCAACTGCA
>Ga0207940_1000761_pt1 | contig 10537 bp, 9 predicted proteins | sample LakMenEpi06Jul12_FD_150676 | JGI IMG/M metagenome (GOLD analysis project Ga0207940, IMG submission 150676) | Freshwater microbial communities from Lake Mendota, WI - 06JUL2012 deep hole epilimnion (SPAdes) | ecosystem: Environmental > Aquatic > Freshwater > Lake > Epilimnion/Euphotic zone ... | reverse complement strand
TGATCACTGGCCATTTTTCGACCAAGCGTAAAACCAATTTACTGCCCAGCACCACAATTGGAATGCTAATTAACAGGCCAATGACAACCAGCGTAAAGTCGCCATTGGCAGCGCCTGCGACACCTAATACGTTGTCTACGCCCATCAGTGCGTCAGCCACAATGATGGTCTTCATGGCACCCCAGAAAGTTGTGGCGGTACCGCCTTGGTGTTCGCCCTCAGACGTATCCGTGATGAGCTTGTAGGCAATCCACAAAAGGCCTAAGCCTCCTACCAACATCAGGCCAGGAATTTTGAGGAGCCAGACAACACCGACGGTCATGGCAGAGCGGATCACAATGGCGCCCACTGTGCCCCACATGATGGCTTTGTTTTGATGCTCCGGAGGGAGGTTGCGCGCAGCGAGCGCGATGACGATGGCGTTGTCGCCAGCTAAAACCAAGTCGATAAGAATGATGGCCAGCAACGCTGACCACCATGGCACTGAGAACAATTCCATGAAAGACCTTCAATAACGATCCGAACAATGCACGAATGTCGGAATGACACGCGTGACACGAGAGATCGAAGGTCTTGCTTTGCTTGTTATGAATCAGTTATATGCCCAACAAACCGGAAGTAAAAACTCCGTAATGACGATGTGTTGATCTCGACGTGCGCCTGATGGCTATACTGAGCACGAAGAAATTGAGCTACTCCCCAACGATCCACTTATTAGAAATGAAGTCTTACAGATTACAAAGCCTGTATTGATTTAAGCCCAAATTTTGTAGGGGATTTGAAGATCTCTGCAGTTTAATGCCTCTTGGCAACCAAAGTGAGAATGTCGTAACTGGCCACCAATTCTTTGTCTTGGTTGGTCACTTCTACATCCCAAGCCACCACCCCCTGCCCTTGGCCATTGGCATCTTTTTTATTGCGGTCAATTTTGCGTTTGCATGTCAGGCGTACCTGAATGCTGTCACCCAATCCGACTGGTTTCACAAACCGCAACGTGTCCAAACCATAATTAGCCAAGACTGGGCCGGGCTCAGCCACCACAAACAAGCCAGCTGCATCGGATAAGACCAGATAGCCATGCGCAATTCGTTTGCCAAAGGCAGAGGCTTTAGCCGCTTCGTCGTCAAAGTGCATGTAGAACATGTCGCCTGTGAGTTCGCCAAAGGCTTTGACATCGGCTTCACCAATGACCTTGGAAGCTGTCAACAATGACTCGCCAATTTGCAATTCTTCAAAATAATGTTTGAAGGGGTGCGTGCCGGTTTCAATGACTTTGGCACCCCGTGCATATTCGCGTGTAATAGCGGTCAGCATCGTGGGTGAACCTTGCACCGCAGCACGTTGCATCATGTGCGTCACCGCACGAATACCACCCAACTCTTCCCCACCACCGGCACGACCTGGCCCACCATGCTTGAGTGAGGGCAAGGGAGATCCATGACCTGTTGATTCACCTGCAGACTCGCGATCGAGCACATGCAAACGACCGTGATTGGCAGCCAAACGAGGCACCACTTGCGCAGCCAACTCGGGCGATTTGGTCATCAATGATCCGACCAAACTGCCCTTGCCGCGCTTGGCCAATGCCATGGCTTCTTCCATGCTGTCGTAGGGCATGAGCGTGCTGACAGGGCCAAAGGCTTCAATGTCGTGAACACTGTCAGTACTTAAAGGTTTTTGGCACAGGAGCAAGGTAGGTTGGAAGAACGCGCCGTTGGCCACGCCCTCGCCCACGCAACTGAAATTGGCATCGCCACCGCACACCAACTCTGCGCTTTGGCGCAACAATGCCACGCGCTCGGCCACGTCGCCTTGTTGCGACTTAGAAGCCAAGGCACCCATCTTCACACCTTCAACGGAAGGATCGCCCACCACCACTTTGGACAGGCGGGCTTTGATTTTTTCGGCCACGGCATCAAGGTGTTTACTGGGCACAATGGCGCGGCGAATGGCGGTGCACTTCTGACCTGCTTTCACGGTCATTTCGCGCACCACTTCTTTGACAAACAAATCAAATTCTTCGTCGTCGGGTGTCACGTCATCGGCCAAGATGGCGCAGTTCAAAGAGTCTGCTTCAGCGTTGAAGGGTATGCTGTTGCGAACCAAGTTGGGGGTCACGCGCAATTTGGCGGCCGTGTCGGCAGAGCCTGTGAAAGTGACCACATCGGCCACGTCCAAGCGATCTAGCAAATCACCCGTGCTGCCAATCACCAATTGCAATGCGCCCTTTGGCAAGATGCCAGACTGGTCAATCATTCGAACCAAGGCTTCAGTAAGGTAGCTTGTGGCTGTAGCGGGCTTGCCGATGCAAGGCATACCGGCCAAGAAGGTGGGCGCAAATTTTTCCAACAAGCCCCACACAGGAAAGTTGAAGGCATTGATGTGAACTGCCACACCGCCACGAGGCACTAAGATGTGTGTACCAGCAAAGGTGTTTTTCTTGCCCAAAGAAGCAACAGGGCCTTCGTGAATTAAGTTGCCACTGGGCAGCTCGCTGGCCGCCATGCCGGCATAGGCAAACAAAGTGCCGGTACCGCCTTCAATGTCAACCCATGAATCAATGCGTGTGGCACCTGTGTGAGCTGAAATGGCATACAGCTCTTCTTTGCGGTCACCCAGATACTTGGCCAATGCGCGCAATGCGGCTGCGCGTTGCTGAAAGTCCATGGCCAACATGCCATTGAGGCCAGTGGTGCGCCCATATTGCAGCGCTTCTGCAAAGTCCAAGGACTCGGCATGGGCAAAGGCCACTTCTTTGCCATTGATGGCACTGTGGAGGGCTTGGGCGGCTTGCTCGCCGATCCAACGGCCGGCGATAAAACTTTGGAGAACGGTGGTCATGTGAGATAGTCCCATGCTGGCTTAATTATTCAAAAAATGCGCAGTTGAAAAGGAGTGATGCAATTAACCGACCGCGCAGACTGGAAATATTATGCATGTTTAGACACGCAAATTTCCACTCAAACATAAGGGTAAACCCTTTATCATTGCATTAACCACACTTACGCATAACCTAGCCAACTGACGAATGATTCAAAAAACTTCAGTGTCGACTTCAGAGTTGGCCTGTGCGCTGTAACGGTTTCCTTGGACCGTTTTCTCATTGATCAAGGCCTCAAGCTTGGCCATCAACTCGGCATTCAACTTAACATCCGACGCACCCAAGTTATCTGTCAAATGCGACACACTGGTGGTGCCTGGAATGGGGATGATGTGCGGCGCTTTGTGCAAGAGCCAGGCCAAGGCCAATTGGGCTGGCGAGCAACCCACCTCGTTGGCTAAATTTTGGTATGGCGCAAAGAGTTTGAAATTGGCAGCGTAATTCTCAGCCGTGAATCGTGGCATGGACTTGCGAATGTCTTTGGCATCCAAGGCTTCAATGTCCAAGGGTCCGCACAAAAAACCTCTGGCCACGGGACTGAAAGCCACAAAGGCAGCACCCAATTCTTGACAGGCTTGAAGCACGGCAATTTCTGGATTGCGTGTCCACAATGAGTATTCAGTTTGCACAGCAGTGATGGGGTGCACAGCATGGGCTTTGCGCAAGGTGCTGGCTGAAACTTCAGACAAACCAATGCTTTGAATTTTGCCTTGGCGCACCAAATCACTGAGTGCACCCACACTGTCTTCAATCGGTACTTTTTTGTCCCACCGGTGCAAGTAGTACAAGTCGATGACATCGGTTTGCAAACGCTTGAGGGCATCTTCACAGGTCTTGCGAATGGTTTCAGGACGGCCGTCAATGACACGCACCAATTTGCCATCGCCGTTGACATCCACTCCCGTCATACCGCACTTGCTGGCCAGAGTGAGCTTCTGACGGTGCGGTTTGAGCACTTTACCGACCAAGGTTTCGTTGGCGCTAAAACCGTAAAGTGCCGCAGTGTCAAAAAATGTGACGCCGGCATCCAAAGCCGTGAGCAAGACCTTTTCTGCTTGCGCTTCTGATACGGGGGGCCCATAAGCATGGCTCAAGTTCATGCAACCCAAGCCGATTTCGCTGACTTGGAATTGACCTAGTTTTCTGTTTTTCATGTTCAAATTTAAAGAATTGATTGAAACAATTTTGACAATGTGGCGCAGCAAAAATCACGAACTGAGTTGTTGCTCTAAGGTGTGAAGTACTTTGTAGCAAGGCAACACTTGAGACACGCTGGAGTTTGGCTCGCGTCCCTCTTTGATCGCGGCAAAGAACTCTCGGTCTTGCAGCTCTATGCCATTCATTGATACAGCCACTTTGGACACGTCAATCTGCTCCTCCTTGCCGGTGTACAAATCATCATAGCGAGCCAGGTAAGTGCCGGTATCGCCGATGTATCGGAAATAAGTTCCAAGGGGGCCGTCGTTGTTGAATGACAAGCTTAAAGTGCAAATAGCGCCATTGGCTGCTTGCAATTGAATGCTCATGTCCATGGCAATGCCCAATGTGGGGTGGATCGGCCCCTGCACCGCATTGGCTTTCACAATGGGGCTGCCTGCTTGGTAGGCAAACAGATCAACGGTGTGGGCCGCATGGTGCCAAAGCAAATGATCTGTCCAACTGCGTGCTTGCCCCAAAGCGTTCATGTTGGTGCGGCGGAAGAAATAAGTTTGCACATCCATTTGCTGAATGTTGAATTCGCCAGCCTTGATTTTGTGGTTCACCCACTGGTGGCTGGGATTGAAACGGCGGGTATGGCCGCACATGGCCACTTTGCCAGACTCCTTGGACAAGCGAACCACTTCTTCTGCATCCTTCCAGCTGTCTGCCAAAGGAATTTCAACTTGAACATGCTTGCCCGCTTTCAAGCAAGCGATCGATTGAGACGCGTGCATTTGAGTTGGTGTGCACAAAATCACGGCGTCGACTTCTGACAAAGCCAGGCTTTCAGCCAAGTCAGTGGTGACATGCCCAATCCCATATTTGACGGCCACTTCCTTGGTTTTTTCAAGCTCTCGGCCGATCAAGGAGACCACCTCAACACCATCAATGTTCTTGATGCCATCTAAATGTTTGATACCGAAAGCGCCTGCGCCCGCCAAAGCAACTTTGATTGTTTTAGACATTGGTTTTCCTTGAGTTCAAAATTGATTTTCTAAGATAGCGTGGCCAACTGCTGTATTGGATGCAGGCACATGGTAGAAACGTTTCTTGAGCAATGGCGCTTTGCCGCCATTCACATCATTCATGGCACCGCGTGCAATGAGCCACATGACCAATTCAATGCCTTCACTGCCAGCTTCGCGCACATAGTCGATGTGCGAAATATCTGCAGCTGCTTGAGGGTCGGCGATGAGCTTGTCCAAGAATGCACTGTCAAACTCTTTGTTAATAAGACCCGCACGCGCACCTTGAAGTTGGTGACTCATGCCACCCGTTCCCCAAATGTGGACATTGATATCTTCATCGTAAGTTTCGATGGCTTTGCGAATGGCTTTGCCTAAATTGAAACAACGCTGGCCACTTGGCACAGGATACTGCACCACATTCACAGCAAAAGGAATGACCGGACAAGGCCATTCAAATTTGTCAGCTGGAGGCTGTCCACACATCAAAGACAAAGGCACTGTCAGTCCATGGTCAACGTCCATTTTGTTGACAATGGTCAGATCAAAGTCTTGCTGAATGACCGATTGCGCAATGTGCGAGGCCAAATCGGGATGTCCTTTGACCACTGGCACAGGGCGGGGACCCCACCCTTCATCGGCGGGTTGAAACTGAGCGGCCGTGCCAATGGCAAATGTTGGAATGATGTCCAAACTGAAAGCTGTGGCATGGTCGTTGTAGACCAAAAAAATAACGTCTGGTTTGTTGTCCTTCATCCACTGCTTGCCAAATTCATAGCCTTGAAATAGAGGCTGCCAATAAGGCTCATGGGTTTTACCCAAGTCAAGGGCAGCGCCGATAGCGGGCACGTGCGACGTAAAAACAGAAGCTGTAATTTTGGCCATGATCAGTGTGCTTTCTTGCCGGCAGAGCCTTGTGGTTGATTTTGTGCTTGGGCGCTGCCGTTTTCTCCTACGTATCGATTCCCTTCCACTGAGCGGCCACCACTGATCATCATGTTTCTGTACTCATCCTCGGTCATACCCGTCATGGAGCCAGCCATTTGTTGAAAGCTTTTACCGTCAGTGGCGCCAATTTTGGCAAGAAAATAAATGTTGCCACCTGTGCGCATGCACCAGTTCAAATCGCGCGCCATCACGGCCTGTTTTTGCTCTTCCGTCATAGCCCATTCATCCAAGTACGCACGTTCGTTGGCCTTGAATCGCTCGCGATTTTCGGCTTTCATGAGCGACATGCAAAACTGATTGATCCAATAACCTTTGCGGCTTTGTTCTGCATCAAAAATAATGGTGCCAGGCACATCCAAATAGGGTTTATCGAGCGCCATTAAATTTTCTCCTCGGGCCAGTAAAGGCGCATGGGGTTGTTGACCAACAACTTTTGCTGCAACTCAGGCGTGGTGGCAATGTGCGGAATAAAGTCCACCAACAGGCCGTCATCGGGCATGTGCTTTTTCAAGTTGGGATGCGGCCAGTCAGTACCCCACAGTACGCGGTCTGGAAACTCGTCCACGATGGCTTTGGCAAATGGCACAACGTCTTGATAAGCATTTTGCTCGCCATTCAAGGCTGGTGCCCCTGTGACATACAAGCGCTCTGGGCAAGTGACTTTGCACCAGACATTGCTGTGCTCGCGCATGAACTTTAAAAACAATTGGAATTGGGGACCCTCAACAGGCAGTTTCACATCGGGCGTACCCATGTGATCAACGACTACCACAGTTGAAAGGCCAGTGAAGAAATCCCATAACTCAGGCAAATCGACTGCTTCGAAATAAATGACCACATGCCAGCCCAACTTGGCAATGCGACCTGCAATTTCCATCAGTTCTTCTTTAGGCGTGAAGTCAACCAGGCGCTTCACAAAATTAAATCGGACACCGCGAACACCTGCGGCGTGCATGGCTTGCAATTCTTCATCGGTGATGCTTCTTTTGACGGTGGCGATACCTCGGGCCTTGCCATTTGAATGCAGCAAAGCATCGACAGTAGCGCGATTGTCTGAGCCGTGGCAGCTTGCACCAACCACGATGTTGCGAGAAAACCCCAGGTGATCGCGCAGCGCATAGAGTTGCTGTTTGGAGGCATCGCAGGGTGTGTACTTGCGCTCTGGCGCATAAGGAAACTCTGCACCAGGACCAAATACGTGGCAGTGTGCATCTACTGAACCAGCTGGCAATTTGAAGTTGGGTTTGCTCGGGCCCGAGTACCAATCGAGCCAACCAGGCGTCTTTTGAAATTCCATAACTTACTTTGCTTAGTTGTAAAAAAATGTGTTGATCATCAATCGATGTACTTCAAACCTGCTTTGGCCAAGGGCTCGCGCATGTTGTACATGTCAAGCCCCAAAATACCTGAAGCCAATTTGGCCCGCTTCTCACCTTCATTGGCTTCACGGGCTTCAGCAGCATCAGCCACTTTTTGGGCCCAAGCAGCAGGCACCACCACCACACCATCGTCATCGGCCACGACGGCATCACCTGGGTTGACATTGATACCTGCACACACCACGGGAATATTGACAGAGCCTAGCGTAGATTTGATGGTGCCTTTGGCACTGACGCCTTTGCTCCAAACAGGAAAGCCCATGGCTGTCAGTTCGCGAATGTCACGCACGCCAGCATCAATGACCAAGGCTTTGGCGCCGCGGGCCATGAAAGAGGTAGCCAACAAGTCGCCAAAGAAACCATCGCAGTTGTCGGCACTCAGCGCTGCAATCACAATGTCGCCGGGCTGAATTTGCTCAGCCACCACATGCATCATCCAATTGTCACCGGGGTGCAACAAGACGGTGACGGCGGTGCCGGAAACTGGCGCGCCACTGTAGATGGGGCGCAGGTACCTTTGCATGAGGCCCACACGGCCCATGGCTTCGTGCACAGTGGCCACGCCAAAACGGCCTAATTTGTCGACGGCCGCTTTGTCTGCGCGGGTGATGTTGCGCTTCACAATTCCGAGTTCAGTCATGTTCAATCCAATTTGAAAATAGTGAGAGAAAAAAATTGGCAGTTTGCGCCCTCACAGCCCCTTGGCTTTCAAGTGCGCATCCAATCTTGGAAATACACGGCGCGTGTTGCCTTCGTAAATTTTGTAACGCTGTTCTTCGTTCAAGGTACTTGATGACTGAATGTATCGCTTGGTATCGTCGAAATAATGCCCTGTTTCTGGGTCAATACCGCGCACCGCACCAATCATTTCTGAAGCAAACAAAATATTGTCAACAGGAATGACCTTGGTCAACAAATCAATGCCGGGCTGGTGATAGACGCAGGTGTCAAAGAAAATATTGTTCAGCAAATGGTCTTGCAACAAAGGCTTCTTAAGTTCTTGAGCCAAACCGCGAAAGCGGCCCCAGTGATAGGGCACAGCGCCGCCACCATGGGGAATGAGAAATTTCAAAGTAGGAAAGTCTTTGAACAAATCAGAGGTGAGGCACTGCATGAACGCTGTGGTGTCCGCATTCAAATAGTGAGCACCGGTGGTGTGGAAACAGCTGTTGCAGCTGGTACTGACGTGAATCATGGCGGGGATGTTGTACGCCACCATTTTTTCGTAGATGGGATACCACTGTTTGTCACTCAAGGGCGGCGATGTCCAGTGACCGCCCGATGGATCTGGATTCAAATTGATACCCACGTTGCCATATTCTTTGACGCAGCGCTCCAACTCTGGAATGCAGGTGGCTGGGTCAACACCGGGTGACTGCGGCAACATGGCCACAGGCACAAAATGATCTGGAAACAACTGACTCACGCGGTAGCACAACTCGTTGCAAATGGCAGCCCATGTGGAAGACACATTGAAATCGCCAATGTGGTGCGCCATGAAACTGGCGCGCGGGCTAAATAGGGTCAAGTCAGATCCACGCTCTTTCATCAATCGCAATTGATTGGTCTCAATCGATTCGCGCAACTCATCGTCACTGATTTTGAGGTCGGCAACTTTCGGGCCGAGCTCCGGTGTATTCAAATTGGCAATCTGTGCATTGCGCCAGTTTTCCAGCGCCTTAGGGGCTGTGGTGTAGTGACCGTGGCAATCAATGATCAAAGGTTTTTGGGTACTCATGAAGGCGTCCAATTGAAAAATGAAGAGAGAAAATTAAGCGGTAGGGCCGGACCATAAGGACGCAGGCACCATGGCCTCACCTCGCATGAGCAGGCGTGCTGTTCTGAGGAGTGCAGCTTGCGTCACATTTTGTCTGCCAGGCAAGTTGGGCGCAGGCTCTGTTTGCAAAGCCACACTGAACTCACCCGTGGGGTGTTCCACCGAAACGTTTTTGGCAGCGCCCGGTGGCATGATAGCAATGCCATCGCACACAGAGCCCTCCAACACACATGCAGTACCCACTGTGACGGCCGCCAGAACGCCAATGGCATCGTGACACACATGCGGAATGAAACTGCGCGTGGTCAAAGCGCCGCCATTTTGTGGGGGTGCGATGAGGGTCATTTTGGGATAGTTCTTTTGACTCACATCGCCCAAGCCCATCAACAAAGAGACTTGCAATCGCAGCGCTTCAATTTTGGTTTTAAGTTCTGAGTCGGTATTCAGGTCGGCCACCGATTCATAGCCTGTTCGGCCTACATCAGAGGCCTTGAACATCACCAATGGCATGCCGTTATCGATGCAAGTCACGTCCAAAGTGAAAGGGGAAAAACCTTGGCCTGTGACTGTTAAGGTGTCTCTGACCTTGCCGGTTGGCAACAAGCCTGAGCAAACTGAACCTGCTGTCTCTAAAAAATTAATCACAACAGGCGCGGAGGTTCCAGGCGCACCATCGATGCGTGCGTTGCCTTCATATTGAACCATGCCACCCTTGGTGTCGACGGTAATGTCGCATTGCATGTTGGTATTCAAGGTCAACACACGGAATGTGGTCTGATCGCCTTGAGCTTGAACCATTCCTGTTTCAAGCGCAAAAGGCACCACGGCAGCCAACATGTTGCCGCAGTTAGGCGTGGTATCAACCGTGTCGTTGTTGGGCTGGAGTTGCGCAAACAAAAAATCAAGCGCGACGCCGGGCACAGTACTTTGGCTCACGATACCCACCTTGCTGGTGAGTGGATGTGCACCACCCAAACCATCGATTTGACGTTTGTCAGGCGACCCCATGGCTGCCAACAAGACTTTGTCTCTGAGTTTGATGTCTGTTGGCAGATCGGACGCTTTGTAGAAAGGCCCCTTGGAGGTGCCGCCACGCATCAACAAGCAAGGAACCGCAGTTTGAGAAGAAGCTTTCATGGTCTAAATCCAAGCGTCTAAGTGATAAGAATTTGTCAATTTTCCAACTTAACACCCCTTTGAACTAGGCCTACGCAACACTAGCAGATAGAACAAATTTACATAACATAGGTCCTGTTATGGCAAAATTCATTAATGGATCTCAAGCAAATTGAATATTTTGTGCGCGTAGCCGAAATGGGAAGCTTTACCCGCGCCGCCATTGCTCTCAATGTGGCACAGCCAGCGTTAAGCCGCCAAATTAGGCTTT
>Ga0207940_1000756_pt1 | contig 10607 bp, 10 predicted proteins | sample LakMenEpi06Jul12_FD_150676 | JGI IMG/M metagenome (GOLD analysis project Ga0207940, IMG submission 150676) | Freshwater microbial communities from Lake Mendota, WI - 06JUL2012 deep hole epilimnion (SPAdes) | ecosystem: Environmental > Aquatic > Freshwater > Lake > Epilimnion/Euphotic zone ... | reverse complement strand
CGTCTGTTTGCAACTTCACCAGCTTGGGAATGCCACCGACGGCGTCCCATCCAGCGTTGGGTGTTGTGCTCACATGAGCTTCGGCAATGGTTTGCGTTTTCGAAACATATATACGAGTGCCGTTGAAAAAAGCACCGCCACCTTGCGTGGCCCACCAACGAAAACCCATCGCAGGTGCAGAGACCACGCCCAACACGGGGATGCCGTTGTGTACCAATGCAATGAGCGTTGCCCACACGGGTACGCCGCGCACAAAGTTGGTGGTGCCGTCAATCGGGTCGATAACCCACTGATACTCGGCATCGGCTGGCCCAGAAACTCCGTACTCTTCGCCATAAATTCCATATTCTGGGTGGCCTGTAGTTAAAGCTTGCACGACGACCTGTTCCGTGGCACGGTCGATGTCGGTCACTTCGCTGTTGTCAGCCTTGCGAGTCACGTCGAATTGGCGAGAATTGAATCCCGAAAGACTCACTGCATCTGCGGCGTCACTTGCTCGTAGTGCCGTAGAAAGCAATTCCTGAGTATTCGACATTATTTAATTGAGCGTGATGAGCGATTGAACTGTCTGTGCAATGCCCTCGGCATCAAGCCCCAATTTGGCCAAAATCACATCGGGTTTGGCATGAGGAATGAACTGCGTTGGCACGCCCAGCACTGAAATGTGCGGGTGCTTCGTTGTGGCTGCTCCGTGGATGCGATCTTCTAGCGACATGCCAATGCCGCCATCACGAATGCCGTCTTCGGCCGTGACAACTACGTCGTGTAATGCGGCATCCGCAATCATGCTTTCGTCAAGAGGCGAGCAGGAACGCACGTCCCACACAGTTGCCTCGATGTTTTTTTGCTGAAGCAATTCGGCTGCAGCCAATGCTGCGCCTACCATTTTGCCAACGGCAAGGATGCACACCTTCTTGGTGGAGTCGGTGCGCAGTTTGCGTGCTGCAATGCCAGAGCCGATGTCAGTTGCGTCCACGCTGCGGGCAATGCCCTTGGGGTATCGAATGACCACTGGGCCCGAATCGGAAAGCGCCAGAGCATCACTGAGCATCTGTTGCAATTCTTGAGTGCTCGATGGCGCAAGAACGCGCATGCCTGGCACCTTGGAAAGCAGCGCCATGTCGTAGATGCCGTGATGGCTTGGGCCGTCATCGCCGGTGATACCAGCGCGGTCGAGACAAAAGATGACGGGAAGGCGATGCAGCGCTACGTCGTACACCACTTGATCCCACGCACGGTTCAAGAATGTGGAGTACAACGCAACAACGGGGCGCATGCCGCCCATAGCCATGCCCGCTGCGGCGGTGACTGCATGTTGCTCGGCAATACCAACGTCGAAGAACCGCTCTGGGAATTTTTCTTGAAAGTGAATGAGGCCAGTAGGGCCTGGCATTGCTGCAGTGATTGCAACCACGCGAGGGTCTTTTTCTGCAAGCGCAATGATGCCTTCGGCGAATGCCTGCGTGTATCCAGTTGGGCCGGACTTTGGCGGGCCGGTAACAGGGTTGAACACTGGCGCATCATGCAAGTGCTTTTCGTCGTCATCTTCGGCGGGCGAATATCCGCGACCTTTTTGTGTGATCACATGAATAACGATGGGGCCCTCTTCAACGCGCTGCTGAGCGGCTGAAAGCGCGTGCTCTAATGCCTCAACGTTGTGGCCATCAATAGGCCCGATGTAACGAACACCAAGTGCTTCAAAAAATGCGGGCGGTTGCAAAAACTCTCGCACGCCCGCTTTGAATGCTTCGAGGCCTCGTTCTGCCTGTGGGCCGATGACCGGAAGATCTTTCAAAAACTTTTCGAGTTTGCGTTGACGGCGCACGTACACAGGGTTGAGGCGGATGTCGGTCAGTTTGTGCGAGAGCGTTTCGGTGAGGCGCTCAACTGGGCGGGGGATGCTGGCCGACTCGTCATCGGTAAGGCCACCCTGTGAAAGATTGGAAATGGTTGGCGCATAACTGCGGCCGTTGTCGTTGAGAACGATGATGACGCGCTTATTTGAGTGACCCAGGTTGTTGAGTGCCTCGTAGGCCATGCCGCCGGTCATGGAGCCGTCGCCGATGACGGCAACGATGTGCCGACGATCTGGTGTTTGGCCACTATCGCGGGCAACAGCTAGGCCGTATGCATAACTCAACACCGTCGAGGCGTGACTGTTTTCGATGAAGTCGTGCACGCTTTCTTCGCGGCTTGGGTAACCCGAGATGCCGCCAGCCTGACGCAACTTGCTGAAGCCACCGCGCCGCCCGGTCACAATTTTGTGAATGTACGCCTGATGGCCTGTGTCCCAGAGGATTGCGTCGCGTGGCGAATCGAACGTGCGATGCAGTGCAAGCGTGAGTTCGACTGCGCCAAGGTTGGAACCTAAGTGGCCACCAGATTCGGAAACCGAATCAACAACAAAATCTCGGATTTCGGCTGCAAGTTCGTCCACCTGAGCCAGGCTGAGATTGCGCAGATCACTAGGTTGTCGAATATCTGCGAGCGCCATGGCCCTTAACGCTATCCGCGCTACTGGGCGGGGTGAGAAGCCATACGGGCATCTAAACGGCGGTGATTGGCGTTATGTAGATATGTGCCAATGAAGTAGCCCACTACAAAGACCACGAGGCCCCCGAGGCCGTCGAGCCAGAAGTGGTTGCCTGTCACAACGATGCAGAAGAGGGTGGTCGTCGGATACAAAAACAGCGCAATTCGCTTCCAACGTTTTTTCGCAAGCGGCCAGAGCGCAAACACACACCATGTCGACCAACCAATGTGCAGTGATGGCATTGCTGCGTATTGATTTGAAAGTGATGCGGCAGGGCCTTCGTTAAATGCCCATGGCCCTCCAAATTCGGCAATCGTGTCGACGTAGCCAAAGTTGGTGGCACCGTTGTAATTGCGAAGTTCGTGTTCGATACATGCCCCACCAAAACCACCGTTGGCGGATGGGCAAGGTGCATCCAGTAGCCGTGGCGGCATCAGCGGGAAGAGAACGAAACCAATAATGGCAAGGCCCGTCATTGCGGCAAGTGTGTTTCTCCATTGCCCAAAAACATCGGGCCTGCGTTTGAAGAGCAAGATGAACACACCAAGGGTGACAAAAAAGTGGGCTGTGCCGTAGTAAGTATTCATCGCCTTAATCAGCCAAAGATGCGGAAGGAAGAAGTCTTGGATTGATTCTTCGTGATACAAACCAAGAGCTCGCTCAATTCGAATAACGCGTACCGCATTGGTGAACGAATGCAAGGGGACATCAACGCCGTTAACGAACGCTGAGCCAAATTGATTTCGGATCATGGTGTAGATCGCGTAAAAGATGGAGACAATCAGCAGTTCTTTCCACCACAGCGTGCGGTGGTGGCGGGGAATAGCAACCACGCGAGGGGTCTCGGCGTTGTTTGTCACAAGCTAAATCGTAGGCGTTTCACGCCGCTCCACAGACCTCACAAACTTCGTGTTCGGTAGGCTGTGAACATGGCTATTCGCGAAGAAACCCAACTTGTAGATGCCGATGTAATTGCCAAGGTCTTGGCCAAAGGCAGGGCAACCGGCGCCGAGTTTTCCGAGATCTATATAGAGGACAAACGCTCGACGTCTGCCGCCCTCGACGACGGCAAGGTGGAGCAAGTAACGAGCGGGCGCGATCGTGGCGCAGGCATTCGAGTGGTGGCTGGCGAAACAACTGGCTTTGCCCACACTTCAGACTTGTCGGAACGTGGTTTGTTGGCTGCAGCCGAAGCAGCAGCTGCTGCAGCAAAGCAAGGAGACGGCGGTGTGCACACAATTGCGTTGCAACCACTGTTGCGACACCCTGTCAACAATGTGCGTGTTAACCCGGGCGATGTGCCAAAGGCCAGCAAGGTGGAGTTGCTCAATCGGGCAAATGCTGCTGCGCGTTCGGTAGACGGCGCAATTGTGCAGGTGTCTGCAGGATACGGCGATTCGTTCAAGCGAATTCTCGTTGCCAACAGCGACGGCGTGTTTAGCGCAGACGATCAGGTGCGCACATTGTTCCGTGTCAGCGTTGTGGCAAGTGGCGACGGCGGCATGCAAACCGGTTACGACTCGCTTGGTCACACCATTGGTTTCGAATTGTTCGACGACAACGACGTAGAAGAGATGGCTCTTCGTGCAGCAAAACAAGCAATCGTCAAATTGAAGGCACGCCCAGCACCGTCTGGTGCATTGCCGGTGGTGATTAAGCAGGGCAGTGGCGGAGTGCTCTTCCACGAAGCATGTGGTCATGGTCTAGAAGCCGACTTGGTTGGCAAAGGCGCAAGTGTGTATCGCGGCAAAATGGGCGAGATGGTTGCATCGCCGCTCGTCACATTGATTGACGATGGAACCATGAGCGGCGAGTGGGGCGCAATTGGCATCGACGATGAAGGCCACCCTTCGCAGCGCAACGTACTGATCGAAAACGGAATCCTCACCGACTACATGTGGGACTTTCTGCGTGCACGAAAAGAGAATCGTCGTCAGAGCGGTAATGGTCGGCGCCAGAGTTATGCCGACTTGCCAATGGTTCGTATGACCAACACATTTGTCACCAACGGAACCGAAGACCCAGACGACATTGTGCGCGCAACCGAGCACGGCGTGTACGTTGCCAAACTTGGCGGCGGCAGCGTGGACACAGCAAGTGGCGACTTTGTGTTTGGCATGGTCGAGGCGTACCTCATCGAAAATGGTGAAATCACCGAGCCACTTCGCGAAAGCAACCTCATCGGCAACGGCCCGCAGGTACTGAAGGACATCGATTTGCTTGGCAACGACTTTGCCATGGGCAACCCGGGCACCTGCGGTAAAGACGGCCAAGGTGTTCCCGTAGGCGATGGGCAACCAACTTTGCGCGTTAAATCAATGACCATCGGTGGCACAGCAGCATGAGCACCACAGTTCCCGACTTGCAGGCAATGGTCGACCGCGTTGTTGCGCAAGCCAGTAAGGGCGAACAAATCGAGGCCTATGTCAGCCGCGGCGGCGAGACCGCAGTGCGCGTCTATGAAGGTGAAGTAGAGCATTTCGTTTCGGCACAAAGTGAGGGCATTGGCATCCGTGTGATTAAAGACGGGCGCACTGGCTTTGCGTATGCAGGAACACTGGACGCCAGTGCAATTGCCGAAGTGCTGGCCGATGCCCGCGACAACGTTGCTTTCGGTACACCCGACGAATATGCCGGCCTTGCAGAACCAGATGGCGTTCCTCAGATTCCGCAAAAGTTTTGGGACGACGACCTCGCCGCATATTCCACAGAAGGAAAGATTGCACTTACCAAAGAATTAGAACGACTCACGCTCGGCATCGATTCGCGTGTGCGCGTTGAAGAATCAAATTACGACGACGGCTGGGGCGAAGTTGCGGTTGCAACCACCACTGGCATTCGCGAAAGCGGCCGTGGAAACTCGTGTTACGTATCGGTCAGCACGTTGGCCGACGACGGCGACGAGACCCAGACTGGCTACGGCTTTTCTGTGGCCGATTCGCCGCAAGAATTTAAGTTGTTGAAGGCTGCGCAAGAGGCATCCGAGCGTGCAACTCGTTTACTTGGGGCGATCAAGCCTCCAAGCAAGCGCACGACTGTGGTGCTCGACCCATTTGTTACGTCCCAATTTTTAAGCGTGTTATCAAGCACGTTGAACGGAGAAAATGTTGCCAAGGGCCGAAGCTTCTTTGCCGACAAATTGGGCGAAGCAGTTGCCGACCCGCGCATCACTTTGGTGGACGACCCAACCAACCCGAAGGCCTACACCGCTACAGACATCGACGGCGAAGGCTTGGCGGCGCGGCGAAATGTGTTGATTGAAAATGGCGTGCTCAAGATGTTCGTGCAGTCGAGCTACAGCGCGCGCCGAAATAACACCAAGAGCACGGGCAACGCAACGCGTGGCGGCTTTGCCAGCACCCCGGGCGTTGGCTGTATGGCAATGCAACTTCAACCAGGAACTCAGAGCCAAGAAGAATTGATCAAGGGCGTAGACGACGGTGTCTGGATTCAGATGGTGCAGGGTTTGCACAGCGGTGTGAACCCCATCTCGGGCGACTTCTCTACCGGCGCTAGTGGCATGCTCATTCGTAACGGCGCAATTGCCGAGCCCGTACGTGAGTTCACTATTGCGTCAACACTGCAGCGAATGTTGCTCGACATCGTTGCCATTGGCGGCGACGTCGATTGGTTGCCATCGCGCGCCGCGGGCCTGACACTTGTCATTCGTGACGTGACGATGAGCGGTCAATAACCGCACAATACCCTTGCTGTAGCACATGTGCTACAGTTCAGGTATGGCCGAAGTTCCTTCCCGCGAATTGCGAAATAACACGCGTGACCTCATTACGCGCGCAAACAAAGGAGAAGCGATCGTGATCACCGTCGACGGCATACCAATGGCAGAGTTGCAACCTGTTTCCACAAAGCGTAGGTGGGTGCCGAAGGCAGAACTAGAGCACATCTTTTTTTCAATTGACCGCGGATTAATTGATGAACTTAACGAAGGGCTTCTGACGATGGCAGAGCTTGATCAACGATCTGATGCCATGTGGGATGGCACAAAGTGACACGCGGGTTACTCGACACAAACATTTTTATCTCGCTTGAACTAGGTCGCAGCATAAATAGCCAGATGATTCCGGACGAACTAGCAATTTCTGTCATCACGCTTGCTGAACTTGAATTTGGCGTCTACAGCGCTACTGATCAGCAAACGAGAGCGAAGCGCATGGCGACATTTCGCAAAGTAATGAAGTTCGAAACAATCGAGATTACGAGTGACATCGCAAGCGTTTGGGCGGCAGTGCGAGCATCAGGTCAGACAAAAAAATCCAGTCTTTCAGAGAACGATATTTGGATTGCAGCGACAGCAATCAACCAGGGGGTTCCACTCGTGACTCAAGACAGAGCGTTTACGAGCATTTCCGACCTTGAAACCATTTTGGTTTAACTCAATCAATTAAACCTTTACTCATGCCGATACTTCACGCGATCATCCTGGGGCTTGTTCAAGGATTTTCCGAATTTCTCCCCATTTCGTCAAGCGGGCACCTTGCATTAGTGCCTTGGTTGTTCGGCTGGAACGACTTTGCCGACGTTGCCAATGGTGATTCAATCGAAAAAGCATTCGACACAGCGCTTCATCTTGGAACGCTCGTTGCGGTGCTGTTTTATCTACGCGCTGACCTTGTTGGATACGTGCGCGAGGGTATTCGCATCGTTGTTTCACCGCAGCGTGCCGATAAGCAAATGGGTAAGCGTGCGTGGCTCTTTGTGGCATCGGCGATCCCCGCTGGTATCGCGGGTGCAATCGGCCAACAATGGATTACCGACAAACTTGGCACACCCGTTCTCATCGCTGTTTCGCTGGTGGTGTTTGGTTTGGTGTTGTTGTGGGCCGATCGTCAGCAGGGAACTCGCGACGTAAGCACGTTCACGCGGAAGGATGCTTTGCTTATTGGTTTGGCGCAGGTGTTGGCACTTAACCCAGGTACGTCGCGCTCCGGCATCACCATTACCGCCGCACGCAAGTTTGGTTTTTCGCGCGATGCAGCCGCGCGGGTCAGTTTTTTAATGAGTGTTCCCGTCATCGGTGGTGCAGTGTTGTTCTCGTTGGTCAAATTGGTTCGCGACGGCATTCCCGACGGGTTGATTGCCCCAATGATCGCTGGCATCATCGCGGCGGGCGTTTCGGGCTGGGTTGCCATGTGGGGCATGATTCGCATTCTGCGCACCCGCAACTTCAACATGTTCGTGATGTATCGCGTTGCTGTCGGTTTCGGCGTGCTTTCTATCGCAGCATCTTCCTGGCGTTAACTGGAAACAACCAGCGTCGCGTCGCCAATCGCGGCGGCACTTGCAACAGCAGGCGACACCGCCGACGGCACAGCAACAACCACCGTGTTCGATTCGGGCAACACATAGAGCACCAATCCGTCTGCTGCCAAGAGCACGCCATTTGCAATGACATCCACGGTGTTGCCAGGTTGCATGTTGGGCAACACGGTGCGCAGGGCTATCGCAACCGCCCGAAAATCTTGCGGCAAACGATCGGTTGGTGTGCTTGATGCGCCAACGTTGGTAAACGACAACACGTCGCCTGCCGCAACACGTTGCTGCACCACCATGCCATCGGTAATTGCACGCAGCGCCGACGGGGCAACAAACGTGCGCGGTATGCGTCGTATTGAAAAAGTTGCACCGTCAATTACATCGCCGGGCTCCAGGTTTTGCGAAGCCACAAACACTGAAGTGATCTCACCTAATTGGCGTTGTCGGTTATAGGTGTTGAACGAAGCAACAACATACGCAAGCACCGCAAGAGCGATCAGCGCCGCAATAGTTTGATGTCTTCGCTTTTGATGGCGACACAGGAGCAGATACTGCTGCGCCACCCACACACGCGCTTTTCGAATTGCCGGCCTAAGAAGTTGGGCTAGTTGCGTAATGCGTTGGTGCATACACGCAATGTGTACGCCGCTTGCGCAAGGTGCAGCGAAACTACGTTGTGGCAGCAGGCGACGGGCTTGCAGCAGGTGCTGCCGGCGCCGCAGGTGTGGTTGTTGCAGCAGCAGGCGCGGCCGTGTCGGCTGGCTTGCTGGCAGTGGTGGAAGCAGACGAAGTGCTGGAACCAGAGCGGCTATCGGTCTTGTAGAAGCCGCCACCCTTAAACGACACACCAACGGGCGTAAACACCTTCTTCACTGGCTTCACCACGCCATCAACTGGGTGGGCCAATTCGGTAAACGGGTCGTCGGTAAAGGCTTGCTGCACTTCGATCGTTTCGCCCGAATCGATGAACTTGTAGACGTACGTTGGCATGAGACCGATAATTCTAGGATGCAGGGGTGCCTCTACACACCGCCGTCATTCCCGCCGCTGGCATGGGCACCAGGTTCCTGCCCGCCACCAAAGCGGTGCCGAAAGAGTTGATGCCAATTTTTGATACGCCGGCGCTGCAGTTGGTGATGGATGAAGCCATTGGCGCGGGTTGCGACCACATCGTGGTGGTGTCGAGCAAGGCAAAGACTGGCATTGAGGCGTATCTTGCCCCATCGCCAGACGCGGTGAAGAGGGTGCGCGACAGCGGCCGTACCGAACTTGCCGACCGACTTGCCCGTATCGGTTCAGATGTGCAAGTCAGCGTTGTGTACCAAGACGCACCACGTGGCCTCGGCCATGCCATCGGTTGTGCCAGGTCGGCAGTTGGCAACGAACCGTTTGCTGTGTTGTTGCCCGACGAACTGATGGGCGATTCTTCGCTGCTGAAACAAATGTCGGACATGTTTATGCAAAACGGCAAGAGCGTTGTTGGCCTGAAGCAAGTGCCAATGACCGAAGTGTCGGCTTACGGGTGCGTCAAAACAACTGCTGCGCCAACCGCAAGCGGGGAAGTAACCGTTACTGACGTTGTTGAGAAACCTGCAATGCGTGAGGCGCCGAGCGACCTCATCTTGATTGGTCGGTATGTATTGCACGCAGGCATGTTCGACATGCTGGATGCGCTGAAGCCGGCACCAAGCGGAGAAATTCAATTGACCGATGCATTGCTGATAGAGGCGCAAGCGGGTGACTTGTTTGGTGTTGTCAGCAACATTGCCCGATTTGATACGGGAACACCAATGGGCTGGTTGCAAGCCGTGATTGAACTTACGTTGCAACGAAAAGATGCAGGTGCCGAACTTGAAGCATGGTTGAAAGGGAAATATTCATGAGCGAATTACGAGTGACAATCGACCCCAAAGAAGTGGGCATGAGCGCCGAGCGCCTCACCAACATCGACAAACATTTCAAACAATATGTAGATGACGGGCGCTTGCCCGGTTATGCATGCACCGTCGCGCGCTATGGCCAACTTGTTCATGTCAGCAAGTACGGCAACCGTGACATCGAGGCCGGGCTGCCAATCGAACTCGACACGATGTATCGCATTTATTCCATGACTAAGCCAATTACTTCGATTGCATGCATGATGCTGGTGGAGGAAGGCAAGTTGCAGCTGACGGATGAAGTGAGCGCGTTCATTCCTGCCTTTGCCGATACAAGAGTGTTTACGGGTGGTTCCTCATTGAAGCCAATTACCGAACCAGTCTCGAAACCAATGCGCGTGTGGCACCTGCTCACGCATACGGCAGGGCTCACCTACAGCTTCAACCATTTCGAAGCGGTTGACGACATGTACCGCCGCGCCGGATTCGATTTTGGCGTGCCCCAAACCGACAACCTCGAGCAAATGTGTAACCGATATGCAGCATTGCCCTTGGTGTTCCAACCGGGAACGTCATGGAACTACAGCGTGGCAACCGACGTGTTGGGCCGAGTAATTGAAGTTGCTTCGGGAATGTCTCTTGATCAGTTTTTCCAGACGCGCATCTTGAAACCATTGGGCATGAACGACACAGGTTTCGACGTGCCGGCGGCAAAAGCATCTCGACTGGCTGCGTTGTACAACCACAATGCCAAAGACAACACCACTATTCGGCTTGCCGGGATGGAAGAAAATGTTCTGGAGCCGCCTGCAGCATTTTCTGGTGGAGGAGGTTTGGTTTCTACCGCTTCCGATTACTGGCGCTTCTTACAGATGCTCGAAAACGGTGGAGAACTAGATGGCGTTCGAATTGTTTCGCCGACC
>Ga0207940_1000753_pt1 | contig 10611 bp, 8 predicted proteins | sample LakMenEpi06Jul12_FD_150676 | JGI IMG/M metagenome (GOLD analysis project Ga0207940, IMG submission 150676) | Freshwater microbial communities from Lake Mendota, WI - 06JUL2012 deep hole epilimnion (SPAdes) | ecosystem: Environmental > Aquatic > Freshwater > Lake > Epilimnion/Euphotic zone ... | reverse complement strand
CTCTCTCTCTCTCTCTCTCTCCCCCGCCCCATCGGCGCAGGTGTGCTGCTGCTACAAATTTCCAAAGATTTCGAGGAGTGGATATTTAGCGCAGTAGTTTCTGTCTGACACCATGTCGACGGTCACAGGAGCTGGCGAGCCGGCTTCCAAGAACAGCTGGAGCGACGACCTTTTTGCGCGCGTCGCCACGTGCCCGGAAGCGCAGAACGCTGTGCTGGGACCGCTGTGCGGTGATTGGACGGCCGACGCAGCGGCGTACATGGTGGAGGCGCTCCTCACCATTGTCGAGTGCAAAGACCGCCAGAAGGCGGTTCTTGCGGCGGACCAACTGCGCAAGTTTGTGCGACAGGGCGCCAGTGTCCCTTCTTACGCGCCGCGCTTCTACAGCGTTTTGGAGGCGGCTGTGCGCAGGTACGTCGCCCTGGACGACTTTGGTGCCGCCGAGGTGATGGCTATCACTGCACTGAAGGTGTACTGGCCGGGCGAGGCCAGCAGCATGGTGGGTGCGCTGCTGGAACTCGCGGTGCAGACCGCGATCCACGATGAGAAGCGCCCGTGTAACACATTTGGCTGCGTGATTGTCCGCAAGACTCTTGCGCTGACCGAAAGTGTAGAGAACCCCTGGAAGATCATCCACTTGCAGGTGTCTGGTGCGTGGACCAAGCTGGCGCGCCACGGCGTCGACGTGCCCAAGCGCGCGGGCAACGTCGGGTGGCATTGTGAGGCCTGGATGGCGAACATTCGGAACCACATGGCTCACGCGTCGCGCATGATTGCGTTTTCCCGGGGGGCCATGGCAGATGCCGCCGACCTGCTGGCGGCCGTGCCGCGCGATTCCAACGTGCGTCACACCGCATTGACGCTCTGGGAGCTGCTGTCGGCGGGCGACGATGCCACGCTCTACGATCTCATGAACCGCAACAAAGGTCACCTGAAAACGCGTGTCCACGAAGTCGGGCTCGGCGAGAGCTCCCGTCGCGTGGTCAGCCGCCTCGCTACCCTCGACGCCTTTGCGGCAAAGGAGGCGGCGAAGGAGGCGGAACTGGCGGAGCGTGAAGCCGCCCTTCGCGTCGCGGAAGCGCGCGCTGATGCCGCGGAACAGACAGTTGCTCGCATCAAGGAGCACGTTCGCCAATTGCTGGCCTTTGGCGGCGTGTCGATCGTCGACGTGACTACGGCTGCAACCAGCGGCTTGACCGCGGATCACTTGATCCGTGCGGGCGACGGCCCCTCGATTGGTGCAGGTGACGGCGCCTCGATTGGTGCAGGTGACGGCGCCTCGATTGGTGCGGGCGACGGCGCCTCGATTGGTGCAGGTGACGGCGCCTTGGTCAGCGCAGGCAACGGCACTTTGGTCAGCGCAGGTGACGGCGCCCCCGACGGCACGGCCTGAGAACTCGCGGACATCATGTGTTGCTGCTGCTGTGACAGGATCGTGTGCCCGAACAACCGCGACGCGGTGTGGTGCCACGAGTGCGAGGCGCGGACGTGCTCCAAATGCTGCGACGAAGATTCGTGCGGTCTGTGTGGTGGGTATGCGTGCGGGGACTGCCACGAGAATTTTGACTGTGGCAACTGTCGTGAAATCTTCAAAGCCCCAGCCAGCACTGCTGTAGTGGCTATTTGCGGCTCGTGTGAAGCTACACGACCATGCGATGCGATGACGCTATTGTGGCAGTGTCGTGCGATAGTCGAACTTGGGTGCCCGGTGAAACTCCCGCATTTCCCTTCGTCTTTCGAGTGATTCATACCTCTAAGAAACTGTCGTATTTTTACCACAGCCCCTCCGGTGGTGATCCGACACCAAAGCACCCGTCCGCAAACGCGCGTCAGAAACAAACGGGCCATACGCGACGCCGTAACCCGAAAAATCAAGCAAACGCAAACAACAGTTTGACAGACACTCCTAGACGCCAAGGCAAATGTGAACCGGACGAGCCGCTACGGTCATTCGCCGGTGTACTGCGCAGTCGGCCGTTCACAGGCCAAGTTGCAGTGTCTCCGCATGCTCTTGGCGGCCCGCGCGGACGTGGACTATGTGAACGACGGTTGTGCTGAGTCGCCGCTGCAAAGGGCCGCATCGGAAAACGATTCCGAGGCCGTGGGTCTCCTGCTGGCCGCCAAGGCCAACGTCGACCCGAACGGCCTGCCGAAACTCCTGCCGCCGAACTCGGTGCACCCAGGCGTTCGAGCTTCGTCTGTGCACACCAAAGAATCCGACGCACGGTCGTAACCAAACGGCACATGCCGCCGAATACCTGTTTCGCTGTCCGCATTTCTCTTCTCCTTTCCCTTTTTTCTCTTTGTCCTTCCTCTCTCTCTCTCTTGCTCTCTCCCTCTTGCTCTTTCTTGCTCTCTCCCTCTTGCTCTTTCTTGCTCTCCCTTTCCCTCTATTCGGACTGCCCACTGTTATTTTTACTGTATTTGGTCGCACGGTGCGCTCATGTTCAAGTGGCTGTGGAAGGCTGCGCAAAAAGGGCGCGACGGTGATGTTCGCGGGTTACTTGGTGTATCCGAGTGCCCGTTTACGACCTGGGAGCTCGGTCTAGCGCTCACGGTCGCCGCGTACAACGACCACGTAGACGTGGTGAAGCTTTTGTTGGATCATCCGTTGACTCGACTGGATGTGGCTCCGGAAGCGCCGCCCTTGTGCGGCAGCCGGCGTGTTCTGGCCGTGTTGGCCGAACGGCGCGTCAACTATATGGGTTTTTTACAAGGGGTTCTGCGTGCTGCGGTGGAGAATCTCAGCGTCGAAGCGGTGCGCATGCTCGCGGAGGCCAACGTTTCCGTCAACTGCAAGTACTATGACGGGACAACGTTGCTCGGCCAACACACGGCCACGTACACCGACAGCACCGGCAGCAGCGTCGAAGTGCTCAAAATCCTGCTGTCGGCCAATGCGCAAGTGAACGCGCGCCGAGCTTTGCCTCCGCATGCTGGCGCGCAGCGCGGCGTTCTGCATGCCGCCGTGCGCGCAGGCAGAACCGACATAGTTCAGCTCCTTGTGGACGCCAAGGCGGAATTGGACGCGCGCACACCAGCGCACGGCGAAACGCCTTTGTGCGCTGCAGCCAAGTGCAGGGCAGTCGGGCCCATGCGAATACTTCTAGACGCCAAGGCGACGTTGGACGTGGCAGACGACCGCCGCAACGCCCCTGTGCACTACGCAATCAGCAGCGCATCCAAATCGCACCACGTGCTCCGCGTGCTGCTGGCGGCCAAAGCCGACGTGAACCTGCGGGGTGCGTTCCGGACGCCTGTGCAAGCTGCGGCGCGCAGCGGCGACAGCCAGGCTTTGCGCCTGTTGGTGCATGCCAAGGCCGACATTGATCCAAAGACGCAAGCCTCGTGCGTGTGAGCAGCGGCCCTCGCATCCGCCCTCGCATCCGCCCTCGCATCCGCACTCGCATCCGCCATCGCGTCCGCACTCGCCTCGTCACACCACCACCACCGCCCAACAACGCTTGTAATTAAAGCAAAGGTGCAATCACTTTGTTCACCGCTCCGGCCCACCTTTGCCGGCGCACCCATTAGGCAGAGCAGCCATTTAGCAGAGCAGCCATTAGGCGAAGCGGCCGTTCGGCGAAGCGGCCATTAGGCGAAGCAGCCATTAGGCGAATTGCAAAAGGAACTCGACGGCGGCGTCGTAGTCGAAATCGAGAGCGCGCTTCAAAGCCGTGCGTCCTTCAAAGTCCATGGCGTTTGCATCTGCCTTGGCCTGAAGAAGCTGGGACATGGCGGCCGTAGATTGGTGGGCGTGCATCAACGGTGTCACTTGGTCTCCGTTCGTGGCCAAGTTCACGTCGGCTTTTGCGGCACACAGCTGTTGAATGGAATCTGCACGGCCGCTGGTCGCGGCCGCAAATACGGCACTCCGGCCACTGCTGTCGCGGTGGTTGACCGACGCGCCTGCCTCCAAGAGAAGCCGCAAGATGGTCAGTTCGCCACTGTAAGCGGCTAGAGCAAGCGCAGTTTCCTGCCGTCCGTAACTGAGCTTGTCCACCTGCGCCTTGGCCTTCAGGAGTCCTCGTACCATGCGCACGTCTCCTTGGAATGCGGCAAATTGCAGGTGCGTCGCGCCCGTGTAGTCCGTGCCGTCGACATCTGCCCGAGCTGCAACCAGCCTTCTCACTGCGCCGTAGTCGCGGCGGCGCACTGCCAGCGTCAACTGGACGAACCTCAAGTCCACGTCCGCCTTTGCACCGAGCAGCAGCTGCACCATGTCTGGGTCTCCGTTCCCGGCCGCCCGCGCGACGTGCGCGCACCTTGGGTCACCACCGTGCACGTCTGCCTTGGCTTCAAGCAGCTGCCGCATAATGTCCACGTGGCCGAAAGTGAGCGCCCAGTGGCTCGCCGTCTTCCCGGAAATGTCCGTCACCGTCACGTCTGCCTTGGCGCCCAGCAGAATCGCCACAGTCGAAGCCTGTGCGCTGCGTAGCACGGTGTAAATCAGCGGCGGGCTTTTGTGCCCATTCGTAATGTTCACGGCCACCTTGGCGTGCAGGAGCGCGACGACCGCAGAGTCGCTGCCGTGCTCAGCGGCGTAGGGGAGAAAAAAACACTCAGACCCGGCCGTGCGAACAAGCAAGTCTGCGTCGTCCGGATGCAAGAATGCCGGTGCGGTCCCAGCGGGTCGCAGTCCAAGCAGGTCGATCAACGTGTCGGCGTTGTCGTTCCACGCTGCCGCGCTCAGAAGCTTCGTGGCGAAACGCGCATTTGGTATGCCGCGGACAGCGCAATTTACCGGCACGCTCAACCCTTGCACAGCCGCCGTCCACAGCTGCAATTGCCTAGCCCGTTCACTCTCGTTTTCGGCCATGCTGTCCGCGCATGCACTGTTCCACAGAATCGCAGTTTTGTTTTCGTGTTCTTGTCTACGCGCCGGTGCCGGTCGCTCGCTTGCCCCAACGTTGCACATACGGCCACATCTCCGGCCACGTTCTCCGACGACATTCTCCGACCAACCGCGTTTGTTTGATGTCGTTACGTTTTACGCATACGAGCAGAGGCACAAGGTCCAACGGCACATGCGCAACCGCGTCACAAGCCCACGCCAACGGCACATACATGCGCAACCGCGACATAAAAGCCCACGCCCAAAAGCAGTCACGCCACTTGCGAACCAGCGACGTGGATGGTGCCAGTGTCGGTGCGCACTGCGGACACGGGGCCGGTGCTGCTCTCGAGGATTGTACGGGTCCCATCGTGGGCCGAAACGGTGTGCAGTGCGCCCTCAAACTGCCTGCCGATAGAGAGATTGACGTTGCCGTCCTGCGTCGTGATGTCGACGGGGCCGCTGGAGCACAGTTCTACCGTGACGGTGCCGGCGCCTCTGGTTTCCACCGCAGCAGACCCATTCAGCATGTGCACCGCAACGTCCCCGCCATCCGACTTGGCGGCAAAGAGACCAGTGACGTATCCAGCAGTAATAGGGCCGGTTGTAGTCTCGGCCGTCAGCCCGCCATCCACGTGCCTCGCCGTCACTGTGCCGGTTGTGGCGCGCAACTTGACCGGGCCGCTGATATGACACGCCTCGACGGACCCAGTGCACGACGCCGCGTCGACCGGCTTGCCCAGCACCATGACCGCCGCAAAAACGTTGCCAGACACCGTTTCGAGCATGCACCGGCCGTGGACAAACTTGGCCTCGATGTCGCCGCTGGTGGAGTGTCCTTCAAACGCCCCGTCTACGCCGAAAACCGTCACATGTCCCGAGTCTGTCACGGCCGAAGCCGATCCTTGGATCGAGAACAAGTGAACAGGACCCGAACCCGTTTGAACGTGGACATCGCCAAAGTGCCCGTCCACGTACACAGGCCCGCTGGTCGTCTGCACGTCGCACGTGCCGTGCTGCTGCCTGCAGTACACGCGTCCATGATCTCCTTTCAGGTGCACACGTTTGAACTTGGACCCAAAGGCGATTTCCACGTCGGCACTCTCCGTCGGCTGCTTGCCACCGTCCGGCCACATGACACGCACGACGAGCGTGTTGTCGCTCCACCTGCGCGTCGCGGACAGCACCGTATCACGGGCGCGGCGTATCGTTGCCCCCCGCACCAGCGCCGAGATGTGCACGTTGTCGTCGTTCAAACCACAGTCGTCCCTGAATGTAATATCGCCGTCCGTTTCCACATCCAGAGCGCTGAGAGTGACGAGCCCCCTGATATCCGCCATTGTACGCTTGCCTGCCAGCCAAGAAGAGCCAGGGGCATTGTTGCCGCCCAGATCCAAAGAAGAAGAAGCAATGCCGCCCAAGGCCGCACTGCTCGCCAGCACCCGGCCTACGCCGCAGCCCCGCAACACACTGCGCCACATGCGCCTCTGTCTCAGAACACGGCACACTTGCACCTCTGCCTTGCACCTCTGCCTTACACCTCTGCCTTGCACCTCGACACACACACACACACACACACACACACGCACACGCCTTTGGACGCACGTCGCCGCAGTTTGCGCGTGCAGCCCAAAATTTTTCTTACGGGGCACAAACACATACACACTCGACGCCTCGGGCTTGTTGTTGCGGCTGTACGTCTTGCGGGCACGCGGGGCGCGAACCAAAGGGGGTGTGTTTACCCCTGGAAAACTTGCCGCCGCGTGCTTCTTGTGGCAGCGCGCGTGCTTGGACTCTGCGCAGCAGATTTGCCACGCGCCGCTCGCGCGCTTTAGACCAAAGGCTCGTTTGCCACCAACTCGAGAACGTGCGTGGCACCTGTCCCTCAACCTGCCCTGCAACCTGCCCTGCAACCTGCCCTGCAACGTCGGGCGTGGCCTGCGCGAGTACGCCGGCAATGTCGGCTTTGGCGCGCACCAGGGCTTTGGCGACCTGCATGCGGTCGCACCGCATCGCGACAAACAGCGGCGTGCGTTCGGACCTGTCCAACGCGTCCACTGCCGCCCCTGCCTGCACCAGCGCGTCTACAGTTTCCGACCTGTGCGCCATGTGCAGCGGCGTCGAGCCGTCGTACGTGACGGCGTCGACGTTTGCACCGTGTGCTATTAGCTGCGCGACGACGGCGCCGTCTGAAGCCACGTGCAGCGCCGTCGCGCCGCAGCGGTTGGTGCTGCCTACATCCGCTTTGAGGTGCACGAGCACGTGTATCATGGCACTTTGGCCGAAAAGCGCGGCGCAATGGAGCGGCAAGTTCGCGTTGCAGCCGTCGCTCACGGAAGCACGGTCCGGAATCTGAAATGCGAGCGCCGCGGCCGCGCGCACGCTCCCGCACAAGACCGCGAACCCAATGACGGGCGCGCACCTGCACCCGCCGCGCCGTCCTTCGTACACAATGTGAAGATACCACCGCGCAAACGACGGCGGAAGGCCGTTCGGCTCCTCGACAAACACGCGCACGACCTCGTCCCAGTCGTTCCACACCGCCAGCCGCACCGCGCGTGCAACATGTCCTGCCAGTGCAGCCTCAAACCGTATATGATCTTCAGGACACAGGATACTCAATGCCTGGCCAAGAAAGCGCCTCACGTCGTCCACGTGACCGCGCTGCGCCGCGGCACACAGACGCGCGCCCACCTCTGCACTTGCCGCCGCACTTGGTGCTGCACTTGGCGCTGCACTTGCCTCTGCCCTTGCCTCTGCACTTGCCGTTGTGCCGGGGTTTCCGTCGTGGGACATTTGCGCTTTGCACAACCGCCAATTGTTTCATCCACCACCCGAACGGTTTCGTGCATCACCAACCAGTAACGGCGTACCGCACCGCGACGTCCAACACACAACCTTGCCCGATCGCGCAAGTGGCGTTGCGCAAGTGGCGTTGCGCAAGTGGCGTCACGCAAGTCGCACTGCGGCAGATTCACGCAGCTGGCTTTACGTAGTTGTCGGTTGCGGACCGACACGCGCACCTTTTGTCGAACGACCCCCATAAAAGCGTGTGTGCAAACACGTTTTGACGCAGGCCTGTTTGGCCCACAGGGAAAAAAAAAGATTCAGAAGAGCGAGCGAGGCGAGCAGGGCGAGCAGGGCAAAGTGCCTGTTGGGCACCCGTCTGCCCGCCGTTGCCCACTGCAATGTCAACTCTGTACAAGCTGGCCCAGCGTGGCGACGCAGCAGGTGTTTCGGCCATGATCCGTGCGCGCAAGCGCGGGGCGACTCCGGACGCGGAGTGGCACAAGATTTTGGCACGGGCCGCATGCATCGCATCAGCCAACGACCACGTGCATGTGCTCCAAGTACTCCTTGAGGCCACAGGCCGCGGGGGCGCCTTTGCAGGCGCGTTCGAGTACAGAACTGCAGCAGTCGTGCAAGCCGCAATAGCCTTTGGCAGCTGCAACACGCTGCGCCTGCTGCTGGAGGCCGGCGTGGAGTATCATTCGGAGAACGCATTGTGGTTTGCAGCGCAAAGAGGGCGCGTGGCAGTTGCCGCGCTGTTGCTCGAACATCGTGTGGACGTCGACGGCGAGACCGCAGCGGGCTGTGCCTTTCAGACGCATGCGGACGCGCCGCTTATTGCGGCGGTAGTTGCGCAGGAGCTGCAAATGGTCGATTTCCTTTTGCTCGTCGGGGCGGATGCAAACGGTGCGGGTGCCCAGCCTGCCCCGCTCGCCGCGGCGGCCATGGGTGGCGACGTGGTCATAATGGAGGCGTTGCTGCGTGCAGGTGCCGACGTCGACGGCGCGCCGCACTTGCCATCGCGCTTGTCGCACGAGCGCAAGCGGAACCCGCTGCGCGTCGCGGCCAGGTTCGGGCACAGTACTGCCGTGCAGGTGCTGTTGAAAGCCAAGGCGAACTACGATGCCCAAGGATTCTCGCGCCGCACGCCGCTGCATCTCGCCGCCTGCCGTGGGTGTGCCGCGACGGTCGCGGCACTGCTGCGCGCCAAAGCAAAGGCAGACTTTGCCGCAGCTCCCTCGCTCCTCAGTCTGGCCGCGGCTCAAGGGCACGTGCGCGTGGCGACGATGTTGTTGCGTGCCAAGGCGTGCGGCGACGCGGACAGACATGTGAACTTCTCACCGCTGTCGACAGCGGCGCAGGGCGGGCACGCCGGCATGGTGTCGTTGCTCTTGCGCGCCAAGGCGTCCGTCGAAGGTGGCCGCGGTGTCTGCATCCTAGAGGCCATGGCCACGCGCAGCTGGTGCAGAACTTTCGCGCGCATGCTGCCCATACCCGACGGCCACGGACTTGCTGAAATAGAAAGGGTGCGTGGCGGTGCCAGGGCGGACGTCGTACGACTTTTGGTGTGCGCGAAAACGGACGTGCACAGCCGCGTGCACAGCCCCCAAGGCGTCGCGCCAGGCCCTGCACCAGTCTTCAAAGACGCGCCGCAGACGTGGCACACTTTGCTGTCACTGGCCGTGATGAACAACAAACTGCAAGTGGCCAAGGCACTGGTCGCAGCTGGAGCCGACGTCAACGCTCCAGACTGGCACGGCCTTGTGCCGTTCGTGCACGCCGTCCGCTTCCACTACAGCATGCCCATGGTGGAATTCCTGCTGGCCGCCAAGGCGTGTGCGGACGGCCGCCGCATGGGCACCGCCCACGCCACGCATCTGGAGGTGCTTTTCCGGTACGAGCAGTTCTCGCTGGATGTCGTAAAGGCCGTGCTTGCAGCCAAGGCCGACGTACGTGACGATGCCAAGGGCCGGGACCTGGTGCGTAGGGCTACGGATGCCGGCGCGCTCGACGTCGCGGCGCTGCTCATACATGCCAAGGCACACGTCGGCTGCGGCGCGCCGGTGGCGGTCGGTGCGCGCCAACTTGCGCACGCACAGGTGCAGGAGCACGCACAGGTGCAGGAGCACGCGCAGGTGCAGGCGCACGCGCAGGTGCAGGCGCACGCACAGGTGCAGGCGCACGCACAGGTGCAGGAGCACGCACGGGACCTCGCACAGGCGCAGGACCGCACACATACGTAGGAGCGCGTGCCGCGCATAGAGCCGCCGTATAATGTACCCAAGGTGAGTAAAATTACGTTTACGGAGCGGGCGACGGCTACTTCGTGCGTTTTCGCGGCGCTTCCTCTTCCTCTTCCTCTTCTTCCTCTTCGTCTTCCTCCTCTTCCTCTTCCTCTTCTTCCTCTTCTTCCTCTTCCTCTTCTTCCTCTTCTTCCTCTTCCTCTTCTTCCTCTTCTCCCTCTTTCGGCGCCTTTTCCTCTGTTCGCGCCCCCGTCTGCGCCACTTTTTGCCCGCCCCCGTCTTCCGGTGCTTGGCTGGAGCACGCCGTGGCGCCAACGAGGAGCGCGACAATGTCTGGGCGGCAGGCAGATTCGGCATGCCTCAAAAGGCCGCTTGCGGCTTCCAAGTCGACAGCGACTTTGGCTTCCAGAAGAACGTGCGCGCAGCCTAAGTTGCACCTGCGTATAGCAGATGTAAAGTGGGCAGGGCGGGCGACGGCCTTGAACTGGAGGAGCGCGCGCAGGACGGGTGCCTGGTCGCCGCGCATAGCATACTCCAGCGCCGTCCTTGGCGACGCGAAACCAAAGGTGTATTCCGCATGGACGTCGGCCTTGGCACGCAGCAGCAAACGCACCAAAGGACCTTGGTCCTGAAAGCCCGGTACGTTTGGCCCATCCACGAGTGCATGCGCGATCGGCACGATACGCGTCTGGTCGTCCGCATGCATCACGGACGCCCGGGCCGCCAGCAGCAGGCGCACCATCT
>Ga0207940_1000749_pt1 | contig 10670 bp, 5 predicted proteins | sample LakMenEpi06Jul12_FD_150676 | JGI IMG/M metagenome (GOLD analysis project Ga0207940, IMG submission 150676) | Freshwater microbial communities from Lake Mendota, WI - 06JUL2012 deep hole epilimnion (SPAdes) | ecosystem: Environmental > Aquatic > Freshwater > Lake > Epilimnion/Euphotic zone ... | reverse complement strand
CTTTTGGGGTCATTTTTAAAACTGGTGAACGCAGGGGTAAATCAGTAATAACATCATTGAGGTTAGTTTCCGCATCAAATTTTTGGCCAGCCCCAGTTTCAGCAACGATTTGCTTTAATTCATCGAGAATGGCTTTTACATCCTGGCGATCTGCAGTTTTGGTTTTATTTTTAAAGGTATTGTGTAGCTTATCAAAAGTACTTTGCAGTCTTCGTATTTCACTTTCAGAGACAAGAACTCGTTTTATAGCTACTTCTCTACCTTCAGAATCTCGCGTTGTTGAAATGCCGTCAAAAGAATCCTGATCTTTAATTTCATTACCTGCTGCATCAACAATTAAATAAATACTGTTGGTGATTGCATTATTTTGATTTAAATCTCCGCTACTCTTAATTCTTCCTGATCGTGCAAGAACAAAGGCGTTGAAAGCTTCTGCCAAGGTCTTTTTTAAATTTTCGCGTGTTTCATTAATTGATCCTAAAGAAGGCTCCATTATTTTTAATATGCCTTGAATATCACCATTGTTTTTGGCCAATTGAGTGAATTGGGGTATTGCTCGTTCCCGGTCGAGTTTATTAAGCAATTCTTTTGTTAGAATTCGTAATGAAAATTTTAAAAAGACTTCAACTGCTGCTTCCTCTCCGTTTTTAATATTTTCAACAAAAGATTTAATCTGCTCGGCAGTCATCACTTCTTTTTTTTCCAAGGTTTTGTTGTTTTCGTTTATTAAAAATTCAAAATGATTAGTAGTTAAATTTTTTAAATTGCGCAGTATAATATCTAAAGCATCCTGTTTTGAAAGTTTATAGAGTTGCTCTGGATCTATTGGATATTGGGGAGGTGCTTTTATTGAATCCCTTCCTGCTAGAATGCAATGAAAGGTGATGGCGTTTCTCGCCTTTTCAACAGCCCCGCCCTCTTGAGGCCTAGCTTTGTTTAGTATTTGATCAATACTTAATTTGCAGGTGTTCCATCCACAATCAGATTTTACATCAACCCTAGGCGATTTAAATAGTTTGTCAATTTGCCCTTCAGGATTATTAAAATGATCCGGCCCTTTTCCTTTTGGATGAATTTGCAAGCTAGATGCGCTAATAAAAATAAGGTGTTTTGAGGAATTCTCAGACCATCCCATGGTTTTATCTAAGGCTAAGTTTATTCCTGCAAGTCCATCTTCTGGCCAATCGCCCGAATTAAAGTTTGCGTTGGTTAGCGAATTAATTTTACTAATAACTGCATCACTATCATTGGTAAGAGTAAACCTCTGTTCTGCTACATTCTTAAAAGTTTTATCTTTAACATCATCTTGGAACTCTACTAATCCATAACGAACAGCTTTTTTTATTTCCGGATCTTTAGCTAATTGGCCGACGGTGTCACGAATAAGGTTTTTTGTAGATTCCCATGCGTCCATGTTTTCTGCTTTAAACATTACCATGCCTGGAGTGTTTTCGATGACAAATACAATCTCGAGTTTAAGGTCATCTAGTTTTTTTCTCTCCATTTGTAAGGCGCCTTTTTGAGTGCCTATTTTTCCTGTGTAAACCATTACCGGAAATTTTGTATCTTCCCCTTGCTCTTTGTCAGGAGGTGTAGTTACTAACGCCAAGCGTCTTCTTCCTTCCGGAATAGACTGCAATGTAGCTTTTCCGCCATCTTTGCCTGAAACTATGAATTTTCTATTAGGGTCTTGTACCGGTTCCAAAACAAACCGTGTGTTCCAACTTGATAATGTATTTCGATCATTTCGATCTTTTTTACGGATCCAACCTAACGACTTGCCTTCACCGTCTCCAACTCGAATCCAACTAGGCAGTTCTTCTTGTCCTTCATCTGTTTTTAATTTGAAAAAAATTGAATATGGTTCAATGGGATCGCCAGTATTATTTTGATTGTCATCTGGCTTATTGTAGATTGATGCTAATGAACTTGTGACAACCACTTTTTCAAAAAGTGCAGTGGGATTACCGTTTTTGTCCTTGGCTTTGATTAGTAGTTCCTTGCCTGCCCATACGGTGGATGCAAAAAAACAAAAAGCCACTGCACCTGCGAATAAATTTTTCATTTTCATGATCTACTCCTTGATTGAGAAGCTTTACTTTTTAAGAGCTAAAACCCTTAACACTGCAATTCGAGAATCCACTTGGACTGCAACATCCTTGGTTGGTTGTTGTTGTTTTGCTTTTTCATAAAAGCCAACAGCTTGAGAAAAATCCCCTGTTTTTTCAGATAGTTTCCCTAAAAGCATTGCTGTTTTGGAAGTTTTTGGACTCCCTGCCTCTTTTATGGTTTTTTCCCAATCTGCAATTTTTGTGTCACCTAACTCCGCCCTGTCTAATTCAACACTTAATAATTCTTCGTTTAAAGCAGGTGCTAAAGGATGTAGGGCCAATCCCGCATACAAAACCTTTGAAGCATCTTTAAAATTATTTCCATTACGGTAAATTTCTGCCTGAGTTAAAAAATAATCAGGGCCGGAAAGCCGATTGACTGCATCAGAAATCAATATTGGCAGTTCAGGATAGCGTTGAACAAAACCAGGAGAACGCAACAAGAATGATTGTGACTGTTTTTGGGCTCTTAAGGCCATACCTACCCATTTTGATTTATTTTCATCTTGGAGAGAGGCATAACCTTCAAAAGCTCTGCCTAACGCAAAAACCATCATAGGGTTTTCTTCTATACCAATAATTTTCTCTGCCGTTTCAAAAGATGGTGATTGTGAAGTTAACGCATAGAATAAAGCTCGCTCCATTTCATTTGCTGACACCGCAGTTAATATTGCAAAAATTTTTGCTAAATCAGCAACTTCTTTAGAGGCGTCTTGAGTGGCGGCCAAATCTAGATTTGCTTCTGGTGGAATTGCTGCATTTCCTTTTTCAACCATAGAAGCAAAGTCGCTTCCTTTCATGGCATTTTCAGCATGAAAAAAAGCTGCTTTACTATTACCTAAAGATAGAGAAGTGCTAGATTGGGTTAATTTTGCCATAGCTAACCGAAGCATTCGCTCTTGAATGGCTAACCGATTGGCACCGGCATCGGGTCGTCTTAAAATTCCAGAGGATATTGCATTTCCTGAGAGTCTGACACCAGGAACTGCACCGGGTAACCTAGCTTGAACATCGGCCGCGGCTTGCAAGGCCCTTTGGGATTCATCCCGGTAATCCTTAAGAACTACAGGCGCCAGCATTCCCTGCGCCAGATAACATGCGAATAAAGCTTCTGTTGCATCGAGTTTAGTAGAAAGATTGGTTTTATCATCCGCCAATTGTTTTAATTGATTTGCTGCTTGGAGTGCTTGTTTATAAAATTGTTCTGATTGAGAAATTGACTGATTTGGAATGACTGCAATTTTATAGGCTTGGGAAAGTGCAAGATAAGCATCCGCAATGGTGTTTTTAAAACCACCATTGGATGAAATTGTTTTCTTAAATAACTCTTGGGATTTTTCTAATAGTTCCATGGCTTTGGGCGATTCAAAACCTGGTCCACCTGATTGAAAAATGATATCAGATGCTGCTGCCAGATTTAGTCTTCCCAGAATCAATGATGTTTCGCTTGAATCCTTTGCTAATAATCCTGCTTGAATTGATTTTTCGACATCTATGATTGCATCTGTTGGACGAGTTCCAATTCGCATTTGGGTATTTGCCATCAATACTGCCAGCTTTGGGTCCCGATGATATTTCTGACCTTCTAAAATTATGCCAATTGCATTCACTGGCCGCCCCGAAAAATTTTCCTGATTGGCTTTATCTAAGAACCATTTAGAACTTTCAATTTTTAGAATACTTTCATCAAAATCTTTATTTAATAAATAGCGAGATGATTCTGTTTGAGAAGATTTTTTTGCATCAACTAGTAGCTTTAAGGCATTGTCGAAATAGATTTTTGCCTTTAAATGGGCCGCTTCATTGAGGGGATCTATCGATGTTTCTATTATTCCAAATGTTTTTGCAACATTCCCTAAAGTATAAAGCGCAATACTGTTTGGCGCAGCCGATTTAATTTCTTTTGCTGCTGTTTCGGCTTCTTTTAATAATTCAAGATTTGGTTTGTTGGAGTCGACCACGGCCAATCTGTAAGCAGAAATGGAAATTAAAGCATTCAAATGATCAATAATATCGGCGCCAAGGGGAAGAATATCGGGGGAGTCAATATCTACTAATTTTAATTCTTTTGTTTTTCCATCTAATCTTGGCTCATCAAAAAGAAGGTACCAATCCCGTTGGTCTTTACCTTCTGCTAAAAGGCGAATACTTAAAATCATTTCACGTACTTGAAGTGATTTTTCCCGAACTGTTTTAAAATCTCCCGTTTGAAATGCAGTGTTAACAACAGTCATTGCGTTGTTGGCATCTCGGTAAGTTTTTACCATAGCACGAAGTGTTTCAAGTCGGGATCTCTCACCTTGCCTAGCGGTTTCTTTTTTCTTCTCTGTTTCTTCTTTCCTTACTAAATAAGTGTCAAGCCTAGCTAGAACGGCAGGGTTTTTAGCAAGGGGAAGCCATTTATCACGATCTTTTCCTAGTTCTTTAAGGATATCTTCAATTTCTTTATTGCCGTCTTCGAAGAGGTCAATCGCTCCAGTAAAAAGCATTGATTTTTTTGGGTCAGATGCAAATTCACCTAGAAGAATTTTCCAGGTAGCAACTCGAACCTTTTCTTCCAAGGAAGTAGGTGCATTAAGAGAAGTGTTTAGGCCAGCATTTGCTTTTTTGATTTCTTCGGAGGGAGGTTCTTTAGAATTAACTGCCATTGGTAAGATGAAAATGTTTATCCCAATAACAAGTATTAAAATAATTCTAATCGCAGTGTAATTTAAGTTTTTGATAAACATGGTCGTATCACTTTCAAGTTAATTATTTGTTAAAAGTTATTGGTTGAGTTTTGATGGTCTCACATAACCAAATCCTGCTGGTTCCCTGAAAATGTTCCATTTCATTTAGAATCAGAGTTCTTTCAGTATCGCTGGTGTTTCTTTGAAGGAATGCACCAACTAAAGCGTCCCTATGTGCGTCTTGAACATTCCCCAGAGTATGTTCTGATAAAGCTCGAAAATAAAAGAAAAGAGCTTCTTTGGGATTTAAAGAAATTGAATTACTGAAGTATTCTGAGGCTTTTAAGTAATTTTTCGCTCTTAACGCAATTTTTCCTTGGTTGTAATAGTCCCAAGATGTAGAAATAAAGATATCTTTAGGATTCGTTTCACTTTTTTTTATAAATTCTGAAAGTTTGCTTAAGAATTTAATTTTTGCTGCAGGCGTGGGATTTTTTGCCAATAATAATTTGTACGCTTGTAGGCAATCTTTGATTGCAGTTTCATTATTCCCAATCGAAGCATAAATCTCAGCCCGTGCCATTAATGGTTCAGGATCTTCGAGGTTTTCTTTTATTGTTTTTTCAACAATTATGAATGACTGTTGTAGGCTTTTTGGCCCTAATTTAATTAATGCGGGAAGATCCAAACTCGGGTCTTGCGCAAAAAGTTGTATCAATAAAAAAACAGGTAAAGCAATCATAAGTTCCTCTGGGCAAGGATTTTAAAATAATGCAAAAATCTTTTCAGTTAACCATTTAAATTAATAGTAATTAAATCAAAAATAATAGCAAAGTAAATTTTATTTAAAAAAAAAATCTTGAGTCTTCGAATATGGCAAATCGTTATTATCGGATAATTAGGACTAATTTTTTAAACGCCTGATTTTAAAATTAAATATAAGTTAATTAACATCAAATAGAAATAAAAATGATATGGCGCAGGATGCTAAAAACTTAGTTTCGAGTTATTTGAAAAAAAAACTCCATTATTTAATTTTTTTTGACCGATGTTGGAAAAAACTTCCGCTTAATTATTAAGGGATACTTACTTTACAGCTTAAGTATGTTTTAAATAGAGGATGTTATGGTTCGCATTTTTACTTTTTCTTTGTTCTTTACTTTTAGTTGCGCCTTACTTTTAGCCCAATCGGATCCTGCAATTAAAAACTTAAAAATGGACCGCCTAGTTATGAAAACAGGTGATGTTTTTAATGGCTTATTTATAGAACAAAATCTCAGAGAACTTGTATTTAAAATTGTCGAAAAGAAAATCGATAGCCCTTTGAGGACTTTTGAGCTAACGGTAGAACGAAAAGAAGTTGAGGCCGTGATCCGAATTTCCCCCAAGGATCGGGCTTTGTTGGAGACTCAGTTAAAAGAATTGGCCAATCCTAACGCAATGCCTGTGAAAGAAGCAGTTGTAGGGAAATTTCCTAACATTCTTAACGATAGTTTTGATGTTGAACTTGTTCCACAGGTTGGATTATTTGAACCAACCCGGGTAAGGGAATGCATCAATCCGGAAACAAAAAAGAAAATGACTTTTTTAATCTCCCCCAATACCAACAAAGTTTATGTAAGCCCAAGTGAAGAAAAACACTATTTAGCTTTAAGAAAAGGCGTTTTAATACAGGGAAATGAACAAACTGGAAATATAACAGATGCTGTTTATTATAGAAATGGCCTTTTGACCGCTAGCGATACTGGACATTTAACCACATGGAAAGAAAATGGGTTTCCGGATGTAAATAAGAAAGTCTTGGGAAAACCAATACGCCAAATTACTCCCTTCGGCGACAGTCGTTTGATCGATGGATCTAGCCTTTTAATTATTGATTTTGATTGGCAATTTCACCTTTGGAATAACTTAGGAATTCAATCCTTTGAAACATATGAATTACCACTAATTAACTTAATGGAAACGTCAGGCTTAATTGTTGCAAAACATGGCCAGAACCGGTTAACAGTTTGGTCAAAAAAAACAGGAAAAATTTTCTTTTCACAGCAGCAAATTGAACCTTTTGATTACTTAATCAATAACAATGAAACACATTTGTTGGCAAGATCCGATTCTAAGCTAAAAGTTTTTCAAATTAAAACAAACAAATTAATTAGTAGTTATCCAATTGACTTAGACTCTTATACTTCTTTTGTCGATATTTCTACCAGGTATTCAATTGATGATAGAAGTAGTTCACCTGCTAGCGCAGTCCTTTTCCAGAAGGATAATGTAAGATGGTATTTAAATCTTGAGGATAGCTTAAACACTAAGCCTATTAACAACGAGTTTAAAACATTCGAAAAAACGGACGAAAACGGCAATCGTTATATTTCGCTTCGGGCAGAAATTCCTCTTATTGAAGAAAGCCTTTGTTATCCGGGGATCAGGAAAATTAATGATAAAGTTTTGGATGTAAATAAAAAACCTCATTTGTATATGGGATCTTCTGAAATAAGGGTAGTGACTCTTACAAGAAGTGGCGAGCAAAAAGTCGCTCTGTTAGGCAGTATTGACCGCAGAGTTGATGCTTTTATTCAAAACTTTAAAAGGCCATTAGCACAATGGAGTCATGTGCATGTCGGTGTATTGCCTCCAGGTAACAAATTAGATTTTGAGAAGCCTTATAAATACACGAGTATTCCCATTGATATTACACCCGCCACGACAACGATTTTTTTGGAAGACAAAGTTGCCTATTTTTCTGGGGACAAATATTTTCATCTGCTGGGAGGTTTTAAAAATAATTTTAAATTGGAAAGAGGAGATTACTTTCATGTTGGCAATGTTTGTGTGAACAATAATGGAACTAGAATTGCTCATTCTGCGCACAATTCTTTTATGTATGTTTGGGATATCGAAAAGAAGACAAAAATACACACACTTAAAGGAGATTCTCCGCCCCTTACTCTTGCCTTAAGTGGCGATGGAAACACACTTCTATCTTGCCACGAGGGTGGAAAACTGATTAGTTGGGATATGGAAACCGGCAAGGAAAAATCTGAATTTAAGGTCCCATCTAAGCCTATAAAAGCTATTTTAAATTTTGATGGAACTAAGGCTTTATTACATTGTGATGGAAATCAAGCTTTTGGATTTCCAACTAATGCAAATATTACTTTGGAATCGTCCGGGGGCAGAGGTAGTTTTACAACCATGCCATTGGCAGGCGGCGGTTTTGCCGTTTCTATGCCAGCATTCACTTGGGATCCAACATGGAAACCTGTATTCCTTGACCATGATCAAACGACCCGGGAGAAATTAGAGGCTGCTTTTGATCCTGATAAAAACAGAGGGAATGGTTTTTATGGTGTCAAGGATAACCAAGACCAATTCGTATCCATGACTCAAGATGGAAAAAAAGCTGTTACACTTCAAGATAATAAAACTGTTGTGGTTTGGGACTTAGAAAACGCAAAAAAATCCCTTGTATTAGATCATCAGGATTCAGTTTCTTGTTTGAAAATTAGCAAAAATGGCCGCTGGATTTTGACTGGGAATGAAAAATATCAAGCATCTTTATTTGATGGAATAACGGGGGAAAAACTTAAAACTATTAGTGAGCATTATGGTCCCATTTATTCCGTTGGTTTTTTTAAAAATGAAAAGTATGCGTGCTTGGGTTGCAAATATGGGGTTCTTTTTTTTGATATCGAAAAAGGAATCATTTCGCATACGCTACTAACTCTTGGTGGCATACTCTTTTTTGATTCAAATGGAAATTATGATTGTGACATTCGTGCCACTGATTTTATTGCATTTTGCGACAAAAAAACAAAAGAACCAATAACCTCTTGGATGTTTAATCCATCTGGAGGAACTAAAACCACGTTCCAAAAGATGCTTGGAAGCAAAAATAAACCAGGGATGTTAAAGGATTTTCTTGGGGCTGAAGATGTAAATGTTCTTTTGGATCCGAAGAAAAAACTTTAAGCATTGTTGAATTTGGTTCGTGGAAGTAGCTTTCAAAAGCTAATTAAATCAGCCTGCTTTAATTACTTGATTGGCAAAAGCTTGTGGAGTTTCTCTGCAGAAATAATGGGTAACTTGTTCAGCGTATCTCCAAGATAAGTCTGGGGATTGATCTTGGACTGTCTACAGGTGACGGTGATTATTCATAGATGGATTGTAAGAGGAGGGTTGGTGTGGATGAAGGAAATAACTGGTTAGTTAAGGCGGCTTAGAGCTTTTTTAGATATAGGTTTAGTAGATTGAATTCAGAAGCTAGAAGTGTTTTACTTTATCCCCTAGAGGTGAGAAATGAAAAGAATACTTGTAATGGTGTTAGGTTTGGTTGGTGCATTGACAGTTATGGCACAGGAAGTGAAGCCTGGGAAGGTAGAGGTTGTTGATCTTGGAAAAGATGTGAAGTTAGAGATGGTATTAATCCCCGCAGGGAAATTTATTATGGGTTCGCCTGCATCTGAAAAGAATCGAGATAATGATGAAGTTCAGCATGAGGTAACTCTAACGAAACCGTTTTATGTGGGTAAATTTGAAGTGACACAGGAGCAATGGGAAGGAGTAATGGGGAATAACCCAAGTAGCAGAACTAAAGGTGCCAAGTTACCAGTAACGGGTGTATCATGGAAAGATTGTCAGGAGTTTATAAAAAAGTTGAATTCAAAGACAAGCGGGGGGTATAGGCTTCCAACGGAAGCGGAATGGGAATATGCTTGTAGGGCAGGAACAAGTACCGCTTATTCGGTTGGGGCCAGCCTAACGAATAGTGATGCAAATATTGATGGTGATAGCATTAAGGCAGTAGGGAGTTACAAGCCTAATGCCTTTGGACTTTATGACATGCATGGCAATGTATTTGAGTGGTGTGAGGATAGGTATGCACCCTATCCAGAGGGAGCAGGAACAGATCCCAAGGGCCCGGGAACAGGAACCATCCGTGTGTTGCGTGGTGGGTCGTTCAACTTCCATATATCGTCCGCTCGTTCTTCCATCCGAGATTACGACTTCGCGCCAACCTCTCGGCTCTACGACATCGGGTTTCGTTTGGCGAGAACTCCGTAATTACTGCTTAGCTACTTAGGTATTTAAAAGCCTCTGCATTCTGCGGAGGCTTTTTTAATTTGAGGTATGCATTTCTTTGATGCTTTTTCCCCATCGCAAATAGAAGCAATAGTTCGCATAGTTTGGGAAGGCCTCTAGAATAGTTTTCAATGCGATTATTTTTGAGGAGTGTTTTGACCGAAGGTTTAATTGATGCAGGAAAATTGGCTTAATATAATGGAGTTATGTGAAATAAAATAGATTCTAGAAATGCATTGCCCTAGAGTTAATGAATATTGGTTTAACTTTATTCCCAGAGGTGATAGATGCCAGATGTAAATTTACCATTACCATTTAATGCATATGTAGGTGAAGAACCTTTTGTATTTGTAAGTTATGCTCATAAGGATGGCCATTTGGTATATCCTGAAATAAAGGCGTTACATGATTATGGCGTTCGGATTTGGTTTGACGGCGGAATAGAACCGGGAAACGATTGGCCTGAATATGTAGGTAATGCATTGTTAAAAGCACAGATGTTTTTGGTGTTTATAACGCCTTCATCGGTGGAATCGAGGAATGTTTGTGATGAGATTAACTTAGCCAGAACCAAGAACAAACGGTTTCTTCCGGTACATTTGCAAGAAACACAATTGACTGCTGGTTTGGAATTAAGGATTGGAGAAATACAAGCAATACATAAATACCGAATGACAGAAGAGAATTACAACAAAATGCTATTGTCATCATTTCCTGATGTTGTTGTTGAGGAGAAGAAAAAGACTGAAATAGAGATGGTGCTAATTTCAGCAGGCACATTTATAATGGGGTCGCCTGCATCAGAAAA
>Ga0207940_1000742_pt1 | contig 10721 bp, 9 predicted proteins | sample LakMenEpi06Jul12_FD_150676 | JGI IMG/M metagenome (GOLD analysis project Ga0207940, IMG submission 150676) | Freshwater microbial communities from Lake Mendota, WI - 06JUL2012 deep hole epilimnion (SPAdes) | ecosystem: Environmental > Aquatic > Freshwater > Lake > Epilimnion/Euphotic zone ... | reverse complement strand
CTCTTTCGCTTTCGCTCGCAGGACGTAATTCACTCGGCCTATATGCCCCACTTCAGGGCTCAGATGAACTGTGTTCCTGGAATGACTACCCAGTTTCAGTTTACGCCTTCGGTTACCACGGCCGACATCCGCCAGGATGCCAATGTTCAGGCTAAAGTCGCCCGAATTAATGCCTTGCGTACTGAGAAGGGCCTTGAATCCTACGCCTACGACTACCTCTTGTTATGCAATAAGGTATGTGGATCGGCTCACTACAACATGCAAATGAACATTGTGGTAGAGTCCGAAGAAGAGTACGCTAAATGGCTTGCGGAACAAAAGACCATAGCTGAAACGTTGTAGAAGTACCCGATAAAGAATTTCAATATGGCAGACCACGCACACGCACACGATACGGCTCACGCAGAGGGCCACGATCACGACGAGCATCCCGTAGACAACTTCTGGACGAAGTATGTTTTCTCGACCGATCACAAAATGATCGCGAAGCAGTTCCTAATTACGGGAATGTTTATGGGCCTCATCGGAGTATTCATGTCGATGCTATTCAGGCTCCAGTTGGCTTGGCCGGGCGAGAGCTTCCCCATTCTTGAAACCTTCTTGGGCAAATGGGCTCCAGACGGTGTTTTGGATCCCAACATGTACCTGGCACTGGTGACGATTCACGGAACCATTATGGTTTTCTTTGTTCTGACTGCAGGCTTGAGCGGAACCTTCTCGAACCTCCTAATTCCATTGCAAATTGGTGCACGCGACATGGCCTCGGGTTTTCTGAACATGATCTCGTACTGGCTCTTTGCTGCCTCTTCGGTGGTAATGCTTACTTCCCTCTTTGTGGAGACTGGTCCAGCTTCAGGCGGTTGGACTGTGTACCCGCCCCTTAGCGCCCTGCCCCAAGCTATGCCAGGATCAGGAGCAGGAATGACCCTGTGGCTAGTGTCAATGACGCTTTTTGTCGGTGGTTCTTTGATCGGATCACTGAACTACATCGTTACCGTCATCAACCTACGGACCAAGGGAATGACCATGACCCGTCTTCCGTTGACCATCTGGGCCTTCTTGGTTACGGCTATTTTGGGTGTTCTTTCCTTCCCAGTTCTGTTGAGCGCGGCGCTTCTGCTGATTTTTGACCGATCCATGGGAACGTCATTCTACCTAAGCGACATTATGGTCGCCGGCGAGCTTCTGAGCAATCAAGGCGGTAGTCCGATTCTCTACGAACACCTTTTCTGGTTCTTGGGCCACCCTGAAGTGTACATCATCCTGCTGCCAGCCTTGGGTATTACCTCTGAGGTTATTGCGACGAACTCCCGCAAGCCCATTTTTGGCTACCGGGCGATGATTGGTTCCATTCTGGCGATTGCCTTTTTGTCGTTCATAGTTTGGGGTCACCACATGTTTGTCACGGGAATGAATCCATTTTTGGGTTCCGTCTTCACCTTCACGACCCTGTTGATTGCCATACCCTCTGCGGTCAAGGCCTTCAACTACATTACTACACTTTGGAAGGGCAACATTCAGTATACACCTGCCATGCTCTTTTCTATTGCACTGGTAAGCACCTTCGTAGCAGGCGGCTTGACCGGCATCATCTTGGGTGATTCTGCGCTAGACATCAACGTGCACGACACCTACTTTGTGGTAGCACACTTCCATATTGTTATGGGATTGTCGGCCATCTTCGGGATGTTTGCTGGGGTATACCACTGGTTCCCAAAGATGTACGGTCGCATGATGAACAAGACCATGGGCTACCTTCACTTTTGGATCTCCTTTGTGACGGCCTACGGGGTATTCTTCCCAATGCACTTCACGGGCTTGGCTGGTTTGCCGCGGCGCTACTACAGCAGTGCGGAATTTCCCATCTTCGACGAGCTGCACGACATTAACGTGATCATTACCTTCTTTGCCATCGGAGGCGGTATAGCGCAGCTTATCTTTATTTTCAACTTCTTCTATTCCATGTGGCGTGGGCCTAAGGCTCCACAAAATCCTTGGAGGTCCAATACGCTGGAGTGGACTGCACCGGTAGAGCACATGCACGGCAACTGGCCCGGAGCCATTCCAGAGGTTCATCGCTGGCCCTACGACTACAGCAAGCCAGGCTACGAAGAGGACTTTGTTCCCCAGGATGTGCCCATCAAAGAGGGCGAGCACGCCCACTAGGTGCAAATGAGTTAATAAGTACTTTAAACGGCCGCCCGGTTTCTAAGGGCGGCCGTTTACATTTGTGCCTATGGTGGATTTTCTGCACGACCCTTCGGCATCAGAGATGGACGATCGCGAAGCCGAGCAGCGCCTTAGGCCTTCTCGATTCGACGACTTTGCCGGTCAGGTAAAGGTTTTGGAGAACCTCAAGGTTTTTGTTCAGGCGGCACGCCAGCGCGAGGAGGCACTGGACCACGTGCTGCTCCACGGCCCCCCAGGCTTGGGCAAGACTACCTTGGCGCACATTATTGCCAGCGAACTTGGGTCTAACCTCAGGCTTACCAGCGGACCAGTGCTGGACAAGCCGGGCGACCTCGCGGGACTCCTAACTAGTCTAGAGGCCAACGACGTCCTTTTTATCGATGAGATTCATCGCCTGAGTCCGGTGGTGGAGGAATACCTCTACAGCGCAATGGAGGACTACCAAATTGACATTTTACTCGAGTCTGGGCCGGCTGCACGGTCGGTGCAGATACGCCTGAAGCCCTTTACTTTGATTGGAGCCACCACGCGAAGCGGACTCCTTACCTCGCCCTTGCGCGCTCGCTTTGGCATAGCGGCCCGCCTTGAGTACTACAGCATGGAGCTTCTGTCGACCATCGTGGAACGCTCGTCCAAAATTCTCGGAGTACAAATTCTGGACGATGCGGCCATTGAAGTGGCCCGGCGCAGCCGCGGAACGCCTAGAATTGCCAATGCTCTGCTTCGCAGGCTTCGGGATTTTGCCCAGGTCCGCGGAACCTCAATCATTGATCTCGAGGTGGCCCGCTTTGGAATGGACGCATTGAACGTGGACGCCCACGGTCTTGACGAAATGGACAACCGTATTCTGCTCACCCTGATTGATAAGTTCAGAGGCGGACCCGTGGGCCTTAGTACGCTGGCAACCGCCGTAAGCGAACAAGCCGAGACCCTCGAAGAGGTCTACGAGCCCTACCTCATTCAAGAGGGCTACCTCGCGCGGACCCCTCGCGGAAGAATGGCCATGGACAAAGCCTATAAGCATCTAGGCCGCACCCCATCGGGCGGCGCGGATCTGTTCTCATGACGCGGAGTCAGGCGACCCAACTTCTTAAAACCGAAGCCCAGCGACTCGGATTCATGGAAGCGCGGGTCGCTTCGGCTGGATTTTTGGCAGAAGAAGCTCCTCGGCTGGAGCAGTGGCTCGCCTCAGGATTCCAGGGAAGCATGCGCTACATGGAGAACCATTTTGACAAGCGGCTCGACCCGCGCAAGCTGGTGCCGGGGGCAAAGTCCGTAGTGAGCCTGTCCTTTAATTACTTCAGCGAGCCGAGTAGCATAGAGCGCGATAATCATCCCAGAATTGCCCGCTACGCCTACGGAGAAGACTACCACCAAGTCGTGAAAGAACGTTTGCACGAACTGCTCGACGCACTCTGCGGGGCGATCGGGCCTATAGAGGGTCGCTGCTTTGTAGACAGTGCTCCCGTGATGGAGCGCGCATGGGCCGAGCGAAGCGGACTTGGCTGGGTAGGCAAAAATTCCCTTCTGTTGCGCAAGAACGCAGGATCCTACTTTTTTTTAGCCGAGCTTATCGTAGACTACGATTTTGTTCCTGACCTTCCCGTGGCGGACCATTGCGGGAGCTGCACGCGCTGCATCGACGCCTGCCCGACCCAGGCCATCGTTGCTCCAATGGTTGTTGATAGCGGCCGCTGCATCAGCCATGCTACCATTGAGCTGCACGGAGCGCTTCCGCGTGAAATGGCCGACTCCCTGAACCCCTGGGTGTTTGGCTGCGACATTTGCCAGGAGGTCTGCCCCTGGAACAGTAAGGCCAAAGCCCACGAAGAACCGAGATTTAGCCCTGGCGCCTGGGTGGAATGGTCTCTGGACGATTGGCGGCATTCAAGCCAAGAGTCTTTTGATGCGGCATTTGGCCAATCCGCGGTCGCTCGAACCGGACTTTTGCGAATTCAGCGCAACGTGGAGGCTGCCTTCTCCTCAGGGGATGGCCAGGCTACTTAACCGAAATTTGGAGGGCCTGAAGCACGCGGTAGGTGCTTTTGTCGTAGGCTAAGGCAACCCAATGCATTTGCGAAGGGTTCCAACTCGGGTCCAAGGTCTTTGAGGCCTCGTAGTTTTTAACGGCCCCTGCCGCTGAAGCGCCGGCCGACCAAACCTCCTGGCCAAAGGGTCCCCAAGGTGCGGAGCGAAACACGTTGTAGTGCACATAGCTCGTGTCGCGAGTTTGGTCCGGCATCAATTGAGGCGATACAATACCTGATTCCTTTAGGTAGACTGCAAGGCCTATTGCGTTGCTGTAGCTGCTCTGAGCGCGAACATCCAATCGAACAGTAGCCACTCCCGAGGTGCTGTCGAATCCACTGTAGGCATTGAATAGGACTTCAGGAGCCAAGGCCAGTTCGGTGGCCGTCAATGCCGCCCAGGAGCTGTAGGTCTTGAGGTGGGTGCTGCTGGCAAAGTCCAAACGATTTACCATCCCGAGCGGTAGACCCCAGACCCCAAAAAAGCTCGCCAAATCGTCACCGTCATCGGTGGTAAAGTCCCTAGGGTAATCGGGAGAAACCGAAGTAAAGTTGGCTGGACCCGCATGAATGGCCAGGCCAATTACGCGCGCGGACCCATAAAGACTGTCGAGCTGCTGGAGCACCTTTGATGCCTTTGGGCAGTTCTTACACTGGTGACCGGTGAAATCCTCAACGAGCACTGCTCGCTGGTCCTGCAGCACGGTATCGCCGTTGGCCTCGGTGGAGTTGCCTCCGCCCGGATCGCGAAAGGGTTCGTCGATGTAGTCGCAGGACCAGGCAAAACCTGCCAAAACCAGGGCAAAAGCAAAATTCCGCATTAAAATTGGGTTGTTAAGGACAAACTCAGACCGTTGGACGGGGGAACCACCCGGCAGACGCCGCCCACACAGAAGATTCCCTGCTGCTGGCGCCCGTAGCCCATTTGAATTCGCGTTGGGCCATCAAAGTGCACCACCGAAAGAAGCGGGTAGTGAATTCGTCGGGATTCCGAAGGGTGTCCGTAGTTGTAGACGTCCTGCACTGCGACGGTCCAAGCTTTTGAAACGGTCCATTCGGCCAAAAACATGGCAAGACCTCCGCGAAACCCTTGCCCCCCAGACCACTGAAGTTCGGTGCGCAGGGTTTGGTGGTTGGGCAGGGCAAACTGCTGCTCCCAGACCAGCGCGGGAATTACCAGAGCGCTGTCGCTGTCGGGCGCAGCAATGATGCTGTAGTCGTTTACTCCATCGGTCAGTACCGACTTGTTGTAGACAAAGCGGTATGCGGTGAACTGCGACTTGTATTGGGAACTAAACTTGCGGCTTATGCTGAAGTTGAGGTCGCGGAAGTAGGGAATTGTACCCCAGGTGAGGGCGTCGCTTTCGTAGCCTTGACTCCCTTTATCACCAAAACTCCCATCGGGCAGTGCCTGGCGGTCAATACTTTGCGACGACGCAATGCTCAGTGCGAGCTTGGTTCCGTACCGACCGCCCAGCACTGATTTTTTTGGAATCAGATAGTTAACATCAAACTGATAGCCCATTTCTCCGTTGATCTGGGTGGCGTAGGGGTAGAGGGCCGGCAAAACATAGGTATGGAGGTTTCCGGTCGGAGGAATAAAGTTGATGAGCGCGTCAAACTGCTGGCCGTTGCGGTCGGAGCGAAAGCTGAAGTTGTCAATGCGCTTGACCATCGCCAGCACACCAAGTCCTTTTTGGGAATAGGTCGCGGTGGCAATAAATGCTTCACCGGGTTTATAGATGTAGCCGTTGTCAAAGTTTGGGTCATTAATCTTGTAGGCATACTCCGCATTGAGATTAAATCCCTTATAGTTGGCCCCAAGGCGGTAAGCCCAGGCGCCGACGTTGGCAGGCAGGTTGAGCAGGGGGTCAAATCCGCGCTGAAACTTAGAGACAAAGCTTGCTCCGGCATTGAGGTTTAGGCCGGATTTATTCAAAAAGGGCAGGGCCTCGTTAAGGGCCCATTCCGCATCCAATCCCCGCGTAATCCCGTCGCTTTTAGTGAAATATACCCGTTGCCTTCCAATAACTCCTTTGAGGGTAAGGCCCTTGGATAATCGCGCGATGATGCGGCTGCCGTCCATGGCGTTGTCGAGTCCCAGGCCGCGTTCTTCGTAGGCCCTAAAAATCAGTCCCTGACCGAATTGCTCAAAAAAGTTCCCTACCGTGACGTCAAACTTGCCTTGCTGCCATTGCGCAAAGCGGTAGGTAATGCCTTCGCCACGGTATCCGGACGGAAAGCCGAGCAAAGCATTCTGGTAGTTTTCGTAGCGCATGCCCATCCTAAGATTGCCTCGATCGTAGGTAAACAGAGCCCAGCCTTGGCCAAGAGCGCGTTCCTCGGGGTAGTAGTCGCCCGCAGGGTCGAGCACGGAGTCGCGCACATAGGCCTGAGCATCAAACTGCATTACGGCGCGGAGCGTTCCGCCCAGGGCATCCGTTTGGCTTTGCTGGGCCCAAAGGCTTGCCGAGCAGACTGCCAAGGCCATGAATACAACCCTACGCACGGCTACTTCAGTTTGCGTATCTCGGAGATAAGGACCTCCTCTTCGCCCGGAACGTACTTGTTCACCTGCCAAACAATTTCTCCTGCTCCGTTGAGCAAAAAGGTATGGGGAACGTTATTAACGCCCATGGCGCGACGCAGGTCGCTGTTCGGGTCCAGTACCACGGTGTAGTCCCAGCCCTGTCCGGCGACAAAAGGCCCCACCTTGGGACTGGTGCGCGAGTCGTCTATGCTCACGGCAATCAAGGTCACCCCGAGCTCTTCTTGAAGTTCATCGTACCGCTCGGCAATAGAATTGAGCTCATTAATGCAGGGTTTGCACCACGTTGCCCAAAAACTAAGGATCGTTGGCTTACCCGTTTGGTGCAAGCTGGCAATGGGGACCTTGGTTCCGCCTAGGGTTTGAACCTCAATTTGGGGTAGGGGCTGTGCCTCTGCAAGAAAGCCGACCGCCAACAGCGCGGAGTATAGCAACAATTTCATGCCCTCAAGGTACGGCAATTGCCAAAGAGGTTCCTAGTTCTACGGCGATTTGGACCAAAAAAGAAGCGCCGAGGCAGAACCTCGGCGCTTAGATTATGGCCTAAAAATGCCTTAGTGCTGAACCGTGAATCGCAGAGTCTCTACGCGGTCATTAAGAGCAATCTTCACCGTGTAGACACCATTGGCAAGGTCTGCAACATTCAGATCAATGTTCTGCATGCCTGCTTCAACCGAAGCAGTTTGGGCGATCACCGTTTGGCCGTTGAGGTTGATTACCTCCACAAGGGCGTCTCCGGCCTCTGATACTTGAAGTGAAACCTTTACCGCATCGCGAGCAGGATTCGGATAAAGCTTAGCCTGTACCGCTTGAATTTCGTCTTCGCCCAGGGCGGCAGTGTTAATCCAGAAGTTGTCGAGCCACAGGTTGTTTCCGTAGGCAGAATTGCACTCAAACTTCACGATCAGCTCCTGACCCGCAAACTGCGAAAGGCTAATGGTGTTGGGGTACCATTGAGTAGGCTGCGGGAAGAACCGGCTTGCTGAATTGGCCGCGGTAGCGAGGGCCGTGCCCGATTTGTCGAACACGTTGGTCCAAGTGGATCCGCAGTTTGATGAAACAAAAACCTTCAAGCCGTCGGCTTCTCCAGCGTACGATGCGTAGGCATGGTTGAAGTAGAGCTTGTGGTTGGCAGTGATTCCGCTCACCTTGGGGGTGATGATGCTCGCCTGCGCTCCGGACTGCATGGTGAAGAAGTCTACCATAAGCGACTTCGCAGATTGACCGTATCCGCCTAGTTCCTGAGGTAAGCCATTGACCTCCGCCTTAGAAACCACCGTAACCAAGGGCTTGGTCGCAGTATTGTAAAGAAGCACGTGGCCGGCAGGAATTGAATTAAAGCTGGTTGATTCCATGCCTTCAGAGTAGGGAGCTGGCGTGGGAGTATTGTTTAAAACCGCAGCAATAAGGGGTGCGGACATGTTGTTCATGCCATTGACGTCTCCGGTGCCGTTGGGTGAACTCACGGTGGCAACCAAAGAATTAGTACCTGCAGGGAGCGTTACCTGTGGGAAGGTTACTACCGCTGTGGCGCCAGCACTTAGGCTTCCGGTCCAGTTTTGAGTAACGGGGGTTCCGCCGTTGACAGCGTAGGCCACGGTGGCCGACGTGATGGCAAGACTGCCTTCGTTTTTAATGGTAACCATAGGCGTGGTTGTGCCGTTGCACAGTCCCGACGTAGCTGCAGTAAAGGCATTGACACCAATGTCAGGAAGCCCTGCAATGGTCGTAGCGGTAGTGCGGGATGCGTTGAGTACCGACTTGTTGCTGTTGTCTTGAATGAAGGCTACCACGGCAACCTTGTTCAGATTCGCCAAGTAGGAGGGGGCGGCTACCGTAAAGACAAACATTTGGGTTTGGCCTGCAGTCCAGCTGTCGGCCATGGAGGTTCCGCTTGCGTTGGGTACCATTTTGCGCATTACTTGGTAAAAGTCTTTTTCGCCATTGGATCCTGGAGCAGAAGGGTAGTTCACCTCTTCTTCGATTATGGCTACATGAAGCTTGAGGGAGCCGGCGGCGCCTGAAGAGACGGTTGCGCTTCCTGCATTTGCTACAAAAACGCCAATTTGAATCGAGTCATAACCGGGTGTCCACTGATGGCTTGCCGTGATGTTCAGGGGGGCAGCCGTATTGTACCGGTTGTTTATTGTTGAAGTTGTAACAATGCTTCCTGGCGAGCCTGGTCCGCTGCCGTCCATTACCGAATTGGGCACGCCCGTTACGTTGTAGTACTGAACTCGGGCTGCAGCCTCCGTCGGATTAGCGGCATTCATCGGGTCGACGCCGGGCCAGCTCGTTTGGTATTTTAGGGCAACGACCTTAGTGGCGTTGGCGTCTAAAAGCGTTTTAAGTGCGGGATTCTGAGACGCACAAGGTCCGCAAGAAGCTTGCGTGAAGTGCTCCACCAAAACCAAGCGATTTTGGCCAAAGGCTGCCACACTAAAGAGGCAAACGAGTAGGGTGCTTACTATATTTTTCATGAAGGTTAAAGATTGTGATTTTTGAGGACAGAAGGTAAAATTAACCTTAAATAAATGCGCTGGCAAGTTTGGGTTTGCATAAGTAGAGGAATTACCTTTACAGGATGCAGAAATACTGGATTTTATCGCTTGCCTTAGTCAGTGCACAGCTCGCAAGTGCCCAAAGTTTAATGGTTGTCGCCATGGACAGCATTGCCTACGTGAATAGCCACAACGGAACTCAGGCTTCGGCTAGCATTTCGGTGAAGAACAATTCGGCAACTGTAAAAGACTACCGAGTGGTACGCCGCAGAATTGGCTCAACCGGATTGGTGGACTCCAACTACTTCTGCTGGGACCTCTGCTACCCCACATGGGCCAACCAGAGCCAGGGTACCGTCACCATTGCTCCCGGGGCCACTGCCAACGATTTCTCGGGCTATGCCTACGTGCGCGATACCTCGGCGAACGGCCAAGACAGCATTTGGTACACCTTCGTGAATGCAGCAGATGCAAACGATAGCCTACAGGTGTCGGTGGTCTATGCCTTCAACCGCTACGTTTCTAATTCAGAATCGACGCTGCCTTTGCTGTCGGTTTATCCCCAGCCTGCCACGGCGGGTCAGCGCATTTATGGCATTCCGATGCATGCCATTAAGCTGGAGTGGATGGACCTAGCCGGTCGCGTGCACGAGGCAAGGAGTCAAAACGACGGTTCTGTTTTAGCGCCTTCTGCGCAAGGTATTTGGATTCTACGGGCCTACTTCCCCAACGGAGTTAGGACTGCCCGGGTAATTCTGCAGTAGGCGGCATACGAATTCCGATTGTTTGACGTTTAGTCAGGTATGCTTTATCACCTCCGAGGGACCCTCGAACGCAAGACCCCAACCTATGTAGTGATGGACTGTGGGGGTGTGGGTTACCTCATTCATATTTCGCTCACCACCTTTGGCCAGCTGCCGGATTTGGGAAAGGCAGAGTTGCTTCTGCACCCAGTTTATCGCGAAGACGCTCAATTGCTCTTTGGTTTTGCCACCGAGCTGGAACGCGATGTTTTTGTGCTTCTGAATTCCGTTTCGGGAGTGGGAGCCAGCACTGCGCGGGTCATTTTATCCACCCTGCGTCCTGAGGAGGCCTTGTCGGTAATTGCCAACGGCGACTCGGGAAGCCTTCAGCGCATCAAGGGAATTGGAGCCAAGACGGCGCAGCGAATTATTATAGACATTCGCGATAAGGCCATTAAACTGGGCGCTTCAGCCCCAATGGCCTCCGGAGGCACTTCTGCCCGTCAGGAGGCACTCGAGGCACTTTTGGTTCTGGGCTTCGCCCGCGTGGCTGTAGAGAAGGTTCTATCTGCCCTCTCGGCCGAAGAGCTGGAATACAGCCTTGAAGACTTAATCAAACGCGCTCTAGCCCGACTCTAATGCGCATGCGGTGGACACTGGGTCTGCTGGGATTGCTGGCAGTGCTGAATCTTGAGGGCCAGGATACCACGGG
>Ga0207940_1000741_pt1 | contig 10735 bp, 9 predicted proteins | sample LakMenEpi06Jul12_FD_150676 | JGI IMG/M metagenome (GOLD analysis project Ga0207940, IMG submission 150676) | Freshwater microbial communities from Lake Mendota, WI - 06JUL2012 deep hole epilimnion (SPAdes) | ecosystem: Environmental > Aquatic > Freshwater > Lake > Epilimnion/Euphotic zone ... | reverse complement strand
GCTCGGCTTTGCGGCTTCGCGGCTCAGTGCGCCAGCATCAGACCCGCGTCCGCCGTCAACCCTGCGGGCGAAATAACCGTCAACAACCCGCTCGAGTGCAGTACTGTTCGTGTGGTCGGACGTGCTGAATGTATTTCTCGCGCGAATACTGCGCATGTCGCCGCCACTTGTCAGGGCAACGGAGTTGCTGCGAGGCTGCGCGGCCGACTCTTGCGACCGGCGGGCGCGGCTCCGTCTTGCCGCAGCCTCGACATGCACAGACGCGACGTACTGACCGGCGCGCATAGCGCCGAATCGCGGGTTCTTGCTGAAATTTGCCGTCACACGTCGTGTCGGGCATATTTGCCAGCTGCGTATACGGTGCAAACACGCACATGCCCGTGACGCCGCGTTTCGCCGCGGTGCCTTCTTTCCAACAGCTTCCAGTGTTTCGGCGGCCCTGTTCTGTACCCCCGAACAGTTTGACCTGATAAGGACGTTTTCAGCATGAAACAAAACGTTTGACCGTTCACAGGCTCGTTTCGGCAAAAAAAAGCACGTTTCCGGTACGGAACAACACCTTCCGTCTTGACAAGGCGCCGTTGCCAATACGGGCTTGAACCGTTGCCAATACTTGCTTGAACCGTTGCCAATACTTGATGGCACCGTTGCCAATACTGGCTTGAACTGACGCACAACGCCGCTGCATCTTGCATGCACCATGCGGGCCCTCTGCGTGCACCTCGCAAAAGAGTGTTGGACCTTGATTCGCGGTGTGTATGCGTGTGTGTTTGCGCAAAGGCCCATCTGGCGCTGCTCTTTTTTTTAACGTCTGTTTGTTTGTGTTTCTTGGACAATCAGTGATGCTGCATCGCGCCATGACGCCGCCGAGCTCTTTCCTGCTTGCTGCGACGGCTGCGGCGCAGCGCGCTCTTGGGTACGGCGTCCAAAACGTGTGGGTTGAGACGCCTACACCGCGGTCTGCCACCAAGGCAACCGACTACCTGTTGTTTGAGCAGCAGTCCTACCTGGGGGGACTGCTGCCTGTCGGGCGCACGCAACGCGGCGCGTTTCGCCTCGCGATCCGGCACACCGACGATCCGATCGATCCAAAGGATCCGACCTGGGGATCCCATCTTCAAGGGTGCGGCGATCCTGACGTCAAGGGCACGTACGCCACCTTGGAGCATTTTTGCTCCCCGGATTTTGACGACCAGGCATTTTTGTCAAAGGAACCTGCACTCAGTGGCCGCGGTTTGGAAACAGCCGCGTTGCTGACCGCGCACGTGTGGGAAGTGATGGATGAGCACGACGTCGAGTACATCGAGGGCGACATTTTCTCTGGCCAGGGTCCCATGTTCCAGGCCTGCGGCTGGAGCCTGCACAAGTACCGGCACTTGTGGGTATCCGCCCGCAGGCCGCCACAGAGGCAGCAGCCGACCCACTCAAACCACCTTGACACGCCCTTACAAGGCGACCATGCACCGCCGAATGGAAAGAACGGCCGCGCGCAACAAGGCGACGTCGCGGCGGGCCCCGCGCAACAAGGCGAGGCCGCGGCGGGCCGCGCGCACCAAGGCGAGGCGTGACATGTCGGAACGCGACCGACGGCTTGTGCTGCGTGTGGTTCGTTTTTTAAGGGTGTTTCTGTTGAATTAAAATTCATGGTTCACGACAGCAGGCGTACGTTGGATTTGTGCGGCTGTGGCATGGGCGGCGGCATTGCAGCAGCTTTGGTGCGAGCGCGCTCACGGTCCCATTCAAGCTCGCAATGATCTGCAATGCCAACGAGTCTGTGCAGTTCAAGCGCAGCCTGTGAGGCCTGCGCAGTCCGGTCTTGGAGTTCACGTATGCTGGCACCCATGCACGCCAGCGCGCCGGCACATGCCCAGACGTGCGCATGCGATACAGGGTCGGGCGGTGCAGGCATGGCGGCCGCTTGGCTGCAGAGCGCCGCAAGTTCTGCCGCCTTGTTGGACAACCACGTAGTTTCCGCCGCAAGGTCGCACGCGGCTTTCGTGCACTGCTGCCTCGCCTGGTGCAAATGTTCGGTGGTGAACCTGAGCAGCACCTGTTCCGTCATGGTTGAGGGAATGCGGTGCGACGTCGTCGTCACAGTCGTCGTCCAAGTATGTATGTATGAGCACGTGTGCGGCAAAAAAATTTCCAAATCAATGACAAAAAAAAACCTGCAACCACAACAACAACAACAAACACAGAAACAGCGACTATTGGCGCGAGGACACGTGTATGCACTGCTACTGCTAGAAGATACTTGCTTGCGCCACACGGGGCGTTGCAGGGCAGTGCAAACGTGCTGCGTTGTAGCGCAACGGGCAGCGCAGCGTTGCGGCAGGATACAGTGTGCTGGAGGCAAAGCGCGGCGGCGCACTGGCACTGACCAAAAGAGGGTGTGGCCTGTGCTGTGCGTGCTGCGTGTGTGTCGACTCGTTGTGCGATTCGCAACGTCCACAGCATGCCGGCGGCTGCCGCGCGGACCAGTCCCGTGCACCACCCACTCCAACAACCCCCTGTGCACCACAAACGGCGCTCAGACTCGGCGAGTTGGGTGTCTCTTCCATGTCCAGCACGTCGCACACTGACGGGGGCACGTGTGGTCATGCCGCCCGCGCCGCCAGTTCGTCGCGGTCCAGCGCCCAGGCCACCAAAAGAGCCCAAGCCTCCGCGTGCACCGCGTGCACCGCGTGCACCCCGTGCACCGCATGCACCTTGCGCGCCGCGCGCACCTCGCGTTCCGCGCGCACCTCGCGTTCCGCGCGCCGCTCGTGACGCTCAGACTCCGCGCTCGAAACCACCTGCATCATGCGCCGACGCGTTTGCCACCTGCACGCATGCCGAAAATGCGGCAGCACAATCTGTAGAAAATCAGGACGCGAACGCTGTGGCGGACGGGCCAGCTGTCGCCGGTGCCAAGAAACCACGACGAGCGCGCGCGAGAAAAACCGCCGCAGCAACCTGCGTGACCACGGACGGTGCCGTGGCCACAGAACAACAAGAGAGCGAAACAGTCTTGGCTGCACAGCCTGCGCCTGAAACCAACGCACCGCAAAAGTCCAACGCACCGCAAAAGTCCAACGCACCGCCAAAGTCCAAGGCCCTCCCAAAGCCCAAGGCCCTCCCAAAGCCCAAGGCCCCGCCAAAGCCCAAGGCCCCGCCAAAGCCCAAGGTCCCCCCAAAGCCCAAGGCCCCGCAAAAGTCCAAGCCCCCACCGAAACCAAAAACGCTGTCCGGATCAACGGCCTCGTCCGGATCAACAGCTCCGTCAGACGCTGAAACACCGGACCAGCAGCCGCGAGCACCGCAGCCGCGCAAACGTCCACGCAAGGCGGGTGGGCAAGATTCCGCACTCTCTCTCGCACGAAACACTGCATTGGCTTCTGCACCGGCATCCGCATTGGCATCCGCATTGGCTCCTGCGCCGGAACTTGCTTCGGAACCTGGCACATCAGGTAGTGACAAGCAGCCAGCTGCGACAAACAGGCGACTGAAGCGCGTCCGAAAAGACATGCCCGACGTGTCTGCCGCGGCGCCCGCCATGGGCCGTATGCAGGCCGAGTGCACGCCGGAAAAGCTCGTGGAGTTTGTAGAGACGCGCCTGGCCGAACTGCAGCACGAGCAGGCCAATGTCAGCGTGCTGTACGACCGCATCAGAGAACTTGAAGCGCGCGCGCAACTGCTGGTCGCGCGCCACCTCATTTCGAAACGCCGCACTCTGGAGCGAGAGGCACGCGCTTTGCGCGAGCGGGCACAAATGGTCGAGTCCGGCCAGCTCGTGCACGCCTTTTGTCGTGACGTCGTGGACATGTACCGCACGCTCGACGCGCTGGCCCCCCCGCCGATTCCCGCCGACGCGCGTGGTGCAGGTGCAGGTGCGGGTGCAGGTGCAGGTGCAGGTGCAGGTGCATGTGCAGAAGCGGATGCAGGTGCAGGTGCAGAAGCGGATGCGGATGCAGGTGCAGGTGCAGACGGCACAGCAGAGTGCGAGGGCGCATCACCTGACGACGAAGAACTTGCCAGGTCAGAAGAGCATGCTGGTTCTTGTTCTTCTTTTGTTCCACTCGAAATGTTTGCCACGACTGAAGACGATGACGACCATGGGGGCGGCGGCGGCGGCCGAAACGACACGCCGGGCGAGAATTCTGAGCAGCAGCAGCAGCAGCACGATGCCGAGCTTGCAGCATGTCTGGACGCTCGCGAGGCGTTTTGCACCGGACTTGCGGCGCACCTCATCTGCGCCGCGCCTGTGAAAACGTCCGACCCTGCAACATCGCCCGAACCCGCACAAGCCCAACACCCAACACGTATGCTGCAGCCGGACGTTGCCGTCGCCGCTCCGCCGTCTTTGTCCTTGCCCCTATTTGGTGCTGCGAACGGTGCTGCGACTGGTGCTGCGACTGGTGCCGCGACCACGGCCTCGGCAGGTGGCCTGGCCTCCGCCCACGTCAAGAGTTGCGCCTCGACGTCGGCGCTGAGCCGCGAGGAGTGCGTGACGCGCGACCAGGTGCCCGTGCTCGTCATGTCGGACAGCATCCAAGACATGGCGCAGCAGCGACAGCGGCAAGTTTCCAAGCCTGTAGTCCGCGTGCTCGCGCACGGCAAGACGTCCGTGTCGACCGTGGTGGACGCATTTCTCGAGAAGCACGGTACCGTGCCCAAGCCACTGTGCACAATTAGCGACGAGACGTGCAGCGCGTGCAACACGGGGCGGCTCGTGCTGGACGTGGTCACCGACATGCTGGTATGCGAGCACTGCCGCAACGAGCAAGAGTGCGCGCAGGCCTCGGACCGGTCGGCCGGCTACAGCGGGTCGCACGCCCCGCACTACAGCGCGTGCAGGTACAACCGCCACACCCACTACGCCACGCACCTCGACAGGGCGTGCGGGTGCGTGGGGTCGGACAAGATCACGCCCAAGCTGCTATGCCGAGTCATGCAGCGCCTCAAAGACAACGGCGTCGAGCGCGTCACGGTCGGGCACGTCGAGCGGGCCTTGAAAGACCTCGACCTCAGCAAGCTGTGCAGCCACAAAGTCGTCATCACGGCACGCATCACCGGCATCCCGCCCCCCGCCTTCAGCCCGCCGGAGCGGTGCATGCTCCTCGAGATGTTTATCCACATCAACGCGGCGTTTGTCAAGCTGCGCCGCGCGAACCAGCTTGAGGGGCGCCTCAACTACCTCAGCTACCCTTACACGATCTACAAGTGCGTCGAGATGCTCACGTGGGGGCAAAAGTACTTGCCCTACTTCAACCTCTTGCGGTGCGACGACAACTTGGCCAAGCAAGACCGGTGCTGGAAGAAAATCTGCGCCGAGGTCGGGCTGCCCTTTATCCGGTCCAGCATCAAACCCAAGTAAGCAGCCGCACCTTTTTCTCTCTCTCTCTCTCTCTCTCTCTCTCTCTCTCCCTCCCCCCTCCGCCTTCCTCGACCTTGCTCCACCTTGCTCCACCCCATCCTTCCTTCCCTTTGGTTGCATCGCAAGTGTATGTGTGCAGGTTTTTTTTTTGGCCGTGCGTGGCCCTCTTGCGGCCCTGTATGGCCCTCTTGCGGCCCTGTGCGACGACCGTTCGTTTGACCGGGACCCAACTGCGCATGAATTGCCCGTGTGCCCGCCTTCGCCACCGCCACCGCCACTGCCACCGCCACCGCCACTGCCACCAGGCCACCCAAGACACTTCGCGCAACAGCTTCGGGCGCCAAAGACACGCCGAGACGCAAGGCGGACCGCCGCAAAGTCCGAAAAGAAAGGCGCGTTCGTGCCGAGCACGTCAAGGAAAAGCAACCGAAAAAAAGGAAAAGTGCTGCCGGCGCCTCCAAAGACCAAGGCGCGCGGAAACGGCAAAAGAAACAAGAGCGGCGCGCCGCGCGCCTGGAACTCAGACGTCTCCGCAAAGCCGCAGCGGCGCCTGCTGCCCTCCTCCGGGCGCCGCGCATCGAGTTTTCCTGCGCCGCGCATGCGCGCGCGCGCGCCGTCGTTGTCGCCGCGCCGTTGCTGCAAGCAGCAGCCGCAGCAGGCACGGCTCTTCCTCCTCTTCCTCCTCCTCCTCCTCGTCCCGCCGCGCGGCCACTGTGGCAGAGTTTGCGACGCGCCCCGTGCGCCGCAAACTCGGATGTCCCGCCCCCGACCAAACGCGCATGCACTCGGCCATAAAGCCTCTGGCCAAAACCGTTGGAACTGTTGGGCTTTAATTTTTGTTGAGCACACCGTTGCACATTTCTTTGGATCCCGCAAGCGCAACCATACACGCCGCGATTTTTGGGCCAACAGGTGATGAAAGGACTCGCCCGCGCAGGTTCGCAGCCGAAAGGCGTACAGAATGTTGCGCGCACAATCTCGCGCGCTTCTCATAGCCAGAGTGCAGTGCCGAGCGTGCAGAGCGTGCATGTCTGAAGCGCCGGACAACGTGCCGGGCGGCGCACTCACGGGGGGCGAGCAGGCGCACGTATGGGACGCGGTGGCACGAGGAGTGCTGCCCCTCGTCCCGCATTTGCTCGCGCGGGTGCCGCTTCGTCTCGCCTTTCGTCTTGTGCACGTGGCCGTGTGGAACGACGACCCGCACATGGTGGCCGCCCTCCTGGACCTACTGCCGCCTGCTTTCGCACTCGGACGGCGATTCGGCTGCGAGTGGTTCGTGTGCGTTGCAGCGCGCCACGGGACCTGCCACGCGGCATTGCCGCTGCTGCGTGTCAAGGCGTGGGCACACCGGCCGCCGCCGCCGCCTCGCCAGAGCGCCGCTTCTGTCACGCGTGAGCGCAGGTCATTCAATGCGCTCCTTGAACAGGCCGGGGTGCTGGATCCGTCGGATGACCCTTTTTACCCGTGTGACTTTGGCGAGCCCCTTGGGCACGCCGCCTGGCACGGCAACGTGTCGTTCGTCGCGCTGCTCCTCTCTGCCAAAGCGGAGCTGCACCCATACCACTGTGTCGGCTGCCCGGCCTTGTACGATGCCGCAACGCGCGGATATGTGCATGTCGTGTCGTTGTTGGTCGAGGCCAAGGCTGACGTCAATGGGCGTAACGGGCCAACCTACGAAACGTCACTCGCCAATGCTGCCCGCAACGGGCATGTGCATACTGTGGCCCTGCTCCTGAATGCCAAAGGGAACATCAATGTCTCGGACGATGCGGAAGTGACGCCATTGCACAACGCCGCAAACAACGGGCACACATCGGTCGTGTCGCTGCTGATTTGCGCCAAAGCAGACGTGGCAGAGTCTCCAGACGGCAAGCCGGCGCCGTTGTCCTACGCTGCCGGCGGAGGCTACGCGCGCATCGTGGCGGCGCTCCTCAGGGCCAAGGCAAGCGCGACTACAACCGGCAGACAAGGCCGGACGCCGCTGTGTTTCGCGGCCCGCTCAGGACACCCGCGCACCGTGTCGTTGCTTCTCAAGGCTGCGCGGAACGTGGACGCTGGAGACATTCACGGCAACAGGCCTTTGCATATCGCGGCGATGCGGGGAAACCACACCGCCGTGGAACTTCTCATTGGCGCTAAAGCAGACTTTGCAGCAGTCAGTGGGCGCGGCTTCACGCCTCTGCAATACGCACGCGAAGCGCGCAGCGCGTTGACTGTGCAGGTGCTTGTCGACGCCAAAGCCAGTGTATGAACGGCACAGTACCGCTGTGTGCGCGTACGTAGGTGCAAGATGCACGTAGGTGCAAGATGCACGTAGGTGCAACGGGTCATGCAAGTGCCGTACGACCTGCACCTGTGCGGCTCGTGCACCTACGCACACGACCAACACTTGTGACGTTAATCTTTTTTTTGTGGGAGGTTGTGCTTGCGCGGGTGCTGGGGCTTCGGCCTGTGCAGGGACTGGTGCGGGTGCTTGAGATTGTGCTTGTACTTGTACTTGCGCTTGTGCTTGTGTGTGTGCGGGCGCGGTAGTCAGTATGCTCCGCCAAGTGTGCTGCATCGTCAAGAGCCACGCGTTCGAGGCGCAGGACGACGTGCTCACGGCCCTTCGACAGGTTTTCGTCAACGGGTATTTGCAAATGTCCATCGTACACACGGTGCCTCCAGATCTCATGCCTGCCTTTTACGCGGAGCACGTGGGCCGGGCGTACTACGGGCGCCTCCTCGAGTCCGTTTCTGGCCCGCTTGTGTTTGTGTTGGCGCTCACCGACGACATTGCCGCCGCGCGCCAAGCTCTTGGACCGACTGACCCTGAACAAGCCCGTCGAGTCGCGCCCCAGTCGGTGCGCGCGCGCTTCGGCACTGTTCTCCCGCACAACGCCGTCCACATGTCAGACAGCGCCGAATCTGGCGCGCGCGAGATTGCGCTTCTCCGCGCCCACGGGGTCATGCCAGCGTGCGTGTTTGCACAAGAAGAGACGGGGCCCGCTCGGCCGAGCGCAGGGCTGAGCGCAGGGCTGAGTGCCGCGACAAGTGCCGCGACAAGTACCGGTGTGTGCGGTTCAATTTCTGGCGTCAGCCCGCTTGCGAAGGAGCGCGCACTCGTTCGCGACACGTGCAGCTCAGCGGCCGACGACAGCACTCAGGCCAGCCCTGCGGCCAGCGACCGGGCCGGTTCTGCGGCCAGCGACCGGGCCGGTTCTGCGGCCGCTGGCCAAGAGGCCGGGGGCCAAGCTTGCTTAAAGGCCGGTGTCAAGGCGCAGGACATTTACGACGCGCTGTGCGTAGTGGCCGAATCTGATTGGTCCGACCACTGCGCGGACGACGCAAACAGAATGTTGGAAAAGCTGGACATTCGCCGCCGTGAGAGCGGCGGCGGCCTCGACCAAGTGATGACGGATCTGCGGGCCGACATTGTGAGGATCTTGGTCAGTTCCGCTGGCCGTCTCACGTCTGATGCGAGCAGCGACGACCAACAGCTATTGCGCGGCGTGGCTGCAGTTCTGCAGAAAGAGGTGCCGGCTTTCGTCCAAGGCGCAGCATACGTACCCGGGCTCTGAGGTGCGCGCACGTTTCAACGACAGTCATTATCATAAGCACGGCCCCGCCGTCGCTGTCCGCGGACATGCCGAACACGCCGAACACGCCGACAGCCGTGCATGAGCACCAGCAAGTAATTTTTATTTGTGATTGTGGCTGCACGCAAGCCTTTTCGGCGCTCTTTGCTTGCGGTCGCAGCACAGTACACGTTCACGCGTACGGACCGGCGGGCGCAATGCCGCAAAACTTCTGGCCTCGGTTCGTTTGCAGCAAGTGTTCATACTGCGCGCCACAGTCCACAGCCACGAGCAGTTTGAACGTTTTCGACAGTTCGCTGTCCAGTGCAAGTTCTTTCAGTTCCTGCCGCACGTCTGCATCGCCCGCCACGGTTGCAAACTCGTCGAGAAACAACGCCGGCTGCCTGCTTGGGTCACACGCAGGCAGAAACGACGAAAGAGGCTGGCACGCATATGCACCCGCAACGCCGGGCACGCGCATAGTTTCTTGGATGCGGCGCGTCAAGCCGCCCGTCTCCGTCATGTCTTTCGTGCACTGCACAAGGCAAGCGCGGTTGCCCTGCCGCTGCCAATGCCACGCCACGCGACCGAGCTGCTTCGTGTCTGCACCCGTGCAGAACACGCCCACACCCCCCTTGGTATCGCCCAAGAACTTGAGCACGGCCGTTTCCCACGGTGCAGGCCAAGGCGCACCAACTGCTTGGTCTGACAGTGCAGGCCAAGAGGCGCCGCCCGCACGGTCCCATGGCCACGCACGAAAGTACGCTCGCCGGAACGTCCGCGAGTGCAGAAGCCAGTCGACCGTCGCGCGCATCCGCAAGTCGCCACCACGGGCCACACACACACACACACCGCGCAGACGGTAACCAAAAGTCATGATCCCCCGGCCCCGCCAAGCAGACCACGTCACAAGACTCGGGACAAAGCAGAGGAAAATACTTGGAACCGACGCACGCAGAACGACTTGACGTACTGCAACGGTCACCTTTTGTCTTTAGCCGCCCGTTGCGTCTGCCGTTATCCCGTTTGGCCGCTGCCTGCCCGTTCAGGTTGCTTGTGTGCCAGTCACGCGAAGCGTTGCGTGCCATGTTGCGTGCACGAAGCTTTGTAGGCGAGCCTTTGGCGTGCGACGCTCTGCAGACCTCGGCGGCACGCGTTTGTGGTTTTCGCGTATGACACGTGATTTTGTCTCTATCTTGCGGCACGGCCACGTTGCGCAGCACAAGTAACACTTTTAGGCCGTCCACTTGCCGCAACAGTCATGTCGAAGGCGAGGGCGAAGGCGAGGGCGAGGGCGAAGGCGAGGGCGCAGGCAAAGGCCGAGGCTCCTGCTGTGCCCAGGGCCGAGGCTCCTGCTGTGCCCAGGGCCGGGGCGCTTGCTGTGCCCAAGGCCGGGGCGCTTGCTGTGCCCAAGGCCGAGCCCAAGGCCAACACGACGGCCGAGCCCAAGGCCGAGCCCAAGGCCAACACGACGGCCAAGGCCTTGGACGCGGCCTTGGACGAGGTGATGGAGGAAGCGTCAGTACCAGAGATGCGGACGGTGGCGCCCGTTTCGCGCGACGTGACGTGTGTGCTGGTGCGGGAGGGCACGCTGGGCTGCGACGGGCCGCGCGATGTGCGCAGGACGGCGTCGGCGCTGTGGCCGCTGTCGCCCGACTACCGGTACGTGGGTCACCTGTACGCCGGCCACGTGTCGTGCTGCAACATGCCCAGCACAGGCGGCGTCATGGCGTTTGGCACGCAAGCCGGAGAAGTGCGGGTCTACTCGACGGGCGACTTGGAAAAGGTGCAGACGGTATCGGCACTCGCCGGCGCGAGGCGC
>Ga0207940_1000722_pt1 | contig 10899 bp, 4 predicted proteins | sample LakMenEpi06Jul12_FD_150676 | JGI IMG/M metagenome (GOLD analysis project Ga0207940, IMG submission 150676) | Freshwater microbial communities from Lake Mendota, WI - 06JUL2012 deep hole epilimnion (SPAdes) | ecosystem: Environmental > Aquatic > Freshwater > Lake > Epilimnion/Euphotic zone ... | reverse complement strand
CGCGGCGGGCGCCATTGGGGCCTATGGTTCGCGTCTGGCAACTTTGAATCCCACGCCTGTCATCGACCGACTGGCCCGCGAGGGTGTTCTCTTCGAAAAGGCCTATTGCAATAATTCCATCTGCACACCCAGCCGCGCCAGCATCATCACCGGCCAGTATTCCCAGGCCAACGGCGTCCTCGACCTGTCCGGCAAACTACCGCCAGCCAAACAATACCTGCCCGTGGAAATGAAAAAGGCGGGCTACCAGACGGCCCTGGTGGGCAAGTGGCACCTGGAGGAGGAACCGGCCACCTTCGACTACTACTGTGCCCTGCCGGAGCAAGGGGAATACATCAACCCGTCCTTTCTCGTCCAGGGGACGAAAAGCTGGCCCGGCAATACGGTTCAATACGAGGGGCATTCCTCGGACATCATCACAGATATTTCCCTGAAATGGCTGGCAAACAAACGTGACAAGTCAAAACCCTTTTTCCTGATGCACCAGTTCAAAGCGCCGCATCATCCTTTCACGCCCGCGCCCCGTTATCAGAGTTACCTGGAGAATGTGGGGATCCCCGAGCCATCGAACCTCTACTGGATGTTGGATCCCACAAACAGCAAATTCGGGTCCGTGGCCACACGGGGACACAACGATTCCCTGGTTGGCAAGATAGGTCCGGCGATGGGCGGCAGCGGAGACCGACAGAGTATTCACAAGAGATACCAGGAGCGTTTTACGAATTATCTTCGCTGCGTAAAAGGCATCGATGACAATATCAAGCGACTCATGGATTACTTGGAATCCACCGGCGAGCTGGAAAATACCATCGTCATATACACCAGCGACCAGGGGTATTTCATCGGCGAGCATGGATGGACCGACAAGCGCTTCATGTATGAGGAAAGCATGCGCATGCCCCTGATCATGCGCCATCCCAGTTTGGTGAAAGCGGGCCGCCGCACGGACCTGCTGGTCAGCAACACGGACTTTGCCCCCACCCTCATCGATCTGGCCGGAGGTGCCGTGCCCGGCCACATGCAGGGACGCAGCTTCGCAGGGGAACTCATGGGCAACACTCCCCGGAACTGGCGCGATGCCCTTTACTACCGCTACTGGATGCACGGCCAGTTGCGCGTTCCCGCACATTTCGGCATCAGGACAAGCGATTACAAGCTGATTTTCTTTTACGGCAGGCATTATGGAACAGTTGTGCCGCGCTGGAGCATGCCTGCCACACCGGCTGCCTGGGAGTTATATGACATGAAGAACGATCCGCAGGAATCGACGAACCTTTACGGTCGTCCGGAATACGATGATGTCGTGGCGCAGTTGAAGCAGCGGCTGGCTCAGCTCCGCACGGATTTGAACGAAACGGATGAAAAATATCCCGAGCTACAAGAAATCATCGATGCCCATTGGCATGATTAATCCACGCCAACTGCGGTCAATGCCGCCTTCAGCAAACCAAAGCGGCATGCGTTGCCGGCAAGGTCGAGATCAGCTTGTTTTCCCCGTTCCCCGCCCTCCACTCCCTGTCCTGCCGACCAGCCCAGTCCGTGAGGTGACACTGCGGCGCAGGACGCTGGCCGATGGATCCCGTGTGCCCCGGCCTTCTCCGGCCTGCGGGCGTCTCAGCTGCGAAGCCGCTGGCGGGCGAGGCGGCGGATGTTGTGCTCGTAGATCTTCTGGCGGTCGGCCTCCGGGATGTCGAGGGCGTCGATCGCCGCGATGATCTCGCGAATGAAGAGCGGCCCTCCCTCCGGATCGAACGGGCAGTCGCTGCCAAACACCACCTGCTCGGCCCCGAAGAAGTCGAGGCCGCAGGCGATGGCCGCCCGGGAGCCAGAGACCGCCGTATCGCCGATGAACTGTTTGAAGTGGTCGAGCGGTCGACCCAGCTCCGCCAAGAGCGGGCCGAAATCCTCGTCGGCTGTCCGAGTGCCGAGCTGGTCCCAGCCGTGGCCGACGCGGCCGGCGAAAAACGGCACCATCGCCCCCATGTGATGGCAGATCACCTTGAGCCCCGGCAGCCGCACGAAAAACCGGGCGAACACCATCCGGGCCATGGCCACGCTCGTCTCGTAGGGCCAGCCGAAGGTCCACCAGATCTCAAACTTTGACTTGGGCTCGCCGGGATAGTCGCCGCAGCCGGCCCCGCGGGACGGGTGGAGCCAGACGGGCAGATCGTAGGCGTGGATGGCCTCGAAGATCGGCCAAAACTCCGGGTCGTCGAGCGGCCGGCCGGCGACGTTGGTGAACAGCTGGATTCCAATCGCCCCGAGATCCTCGACCGCCCGCCGCAGTTCGCTGATCGCGGCAGGCATGTTGTTGAGACCGAGCGAGGCGACGAACCCGGGGAAACGGTCGGGCCGCCGGGCCACCAGCTCCGCCATGCAGTCGTTGGCGAGCCGGGCGAGGGCCGGAGTGTCGTCGGGCCCGGCCACTGTCTCGAGCGCGGGCATCGAGAGCGTGAGGATCTGGCGGTAGTCGGCCCCGAACTCCTCCATCATGTCCAGCCGGGCGGAGAGATCGTGGAGCACGGGGATGTGGAGCCACCGCTTGATCGCCCCCTTGTCGGGTGCGATCTCCACCAGCCGGTCGAAGTAGGCCCGCGGCAGGATGTGGGAATAGACGTCGATCTTCATGGGTTTCACTCTGGCTGAAGCACCGGCCCGCGACAAGGTTCGGCCGGACCGCGGCTGCGATTCCAAGCCAGCTGCGTCACGAGCCGCATACAGCTCAAAGATACTACCGCCAGAGCACCCAACCGCAGCGCACCGCTCAAGCCGTACGTGCGGATTTTTTCAAGCTGCCGCCGGGCTGGTGAGCGCGAGCATCGGGGCGACGCTCGCTGCTCCGAGGAGCGGACTCGCAGCCGGTCACTCGCCGCGCAAGGCAGCGACGCTCACGCGGACTGGATGATGGGTTTAACCCCGGCTCGGGGGCGTGACCTGCACCCCCTCGCCTGATCTCCCAGTTTTACCAACTCGTCGCTCCATGGAGGCGGGCGACTTCGTGGCATCCGTGGCACCGCTTCCACCCCGCGCAAAGCCACGCGTCTAAGTGCGCATGTTTCGCGATTTCGGGCGGTCCGTGAGGCGTATCATGTACATCCGAGTTGGGGGTCGACGGGGATCTCTTTCGGTCCCCGACTCCAGGCACGTTCGGCGGGCTGTGGTCAAGGGAACACCACTCTCGGTTTTTTTGTGAGCGAGGGAGAGGCAGTTATGGCGAACTCACGAAGCACGACATTTCGATGGGCGGGTCGCGGTCTCGCTCGGTTTGCGGCTCTTGCCGTCATCATTTGCCTCGCCGGCAGCGCCCAGGCCGCACAGAGATATTGGGTCGGCACGTCCGGCTCCTGGGCCACGTTGACCAACTGGTCCACCGATCCTGCAACCCCCACCCCCAATCCGACTGCTGCTCCCGGTGGTAGTGACGATCTGTTCTTCAACATCAGCAGCGCCAACGTCAATACCGTCATCGAACTCAACGCCGCCAGGGCCGCGGAATCATTGAATTTCACCAGTCAGGGCACGACCCAATTTCGCGGCAACACCGCCGGAACCACCGCCCGCGTCCTGACGGTCTCTCCGCGCGGCATCACGATGGCGCCAGGAGCTGGTGCGGTCACGATCGGCTCCGGGTCCGGCAACGTCAATCTGAGCTTCTCGAGCAGCCAGAGCATCACGAACAACAGCAGCTCAACCCTCTCCATCAACAACAACGTCCAGGGGTCGAACAACCCGACGATCACGAACAACGGCACGGGAGCGAACTACGTGGGCATGGGCGCCCTGCAGGCCACCGTGGGCAAGGTCGTGCAGAACAGCGAAACCTCGACCCTCGGCCTTCGAAACAACAACGCCTCCTTTGCCGGCGACCTCGAAATCCTCAAAGGCAAGGTCTCGATCGGCACCAACGCCAACAACCTCGGGAGCGCCGCCTCGGGCAGGGTGGTCCTGGGCGGCTCCGGCACCGCGGCCGCCACGATCGATATCAACGACAACCAAAACGTCACCTATGCCGCCCGGCCGATCGTGCTCGGGAGCACCGCCGGCACCCTCAAGATCGTGCTCCGCGACGAGGGTGGCGCGTCGTACACGCACACCATGACCGGGGCGATCTCCGGCCCCAACAGCCTGACGCTCGAAAGCCAGGCCTCCGGCACCGCCAAGGACGACAAGCTCGTGTTCACGACGGGCGGATTCAACAACGCCGGCACCATCACCCACATCGGCGACAGCGAGGGCGACCTGACCATCAGCTCGGTGATCGGGCCGCTCGTCACCGGCGTGATCCAAAACAGTCCGACCTCGAGGCTGGTGCTCTCCGGCAGCAACACCTATGCCGGCAACACCACCGTCTCGGCGGGATCGCTGGTCATCAACAGCACCGCGGCCCTGCCGGGGTTCGACACGCCCGGCCGCTACGCCGTAGCGGCGGGGGCGGTGTTGGCCGTGCAAAACACCGTGGCCGACGCCGACGTGGCCACGATCCTCGGCACCGGCAACATCGCCTCGAATGGTTCGATCGGGTTCGACACCACCGCCGGCAATCGCACCTACTCCGCGGCGCTCGCCGACACGCCTGGCGGCGCGCTGGGGCTGGTCAAGCAAGGGGCCAACACGCTCACCCTCTCCGCGATCAACACCTACTCCGGAACCACCAGGATTACCCAGGGCACGCTCGCCATCGAGAGCGCGGCGTCCTTGCCCGGATTGAACACCGCGGGCCGCTACGTCGTCGCGTCGGGTGCGGTGTTGGCCGTCACCAATGCGGTCGCCGATGCCGACGTGGCTGCGATTCTGGGCACCGGCAACATCGCCTCGGGCGGGGCGATCGGGTTCGACACAACGGCCGGCAACCGCACCTACGCGGCGGCGATCGCCGATCCCCCTGCCGGCGGCCTCGGCCTGGTCAAGCTCGGCACCAACACGCTCACGCTCGCCGGGGTCAACACCTACACGGGCACCACCCGGGTTTCCCAGGGCACGCTCACGATCGCCACCGCCGCGGCCCTGCCCGGCTTCGACACCACGGGCCGCTTCTCCGTGGCGTCGGCCGCGGTGCTGGCCGTCGGAAATGCGGTTACCGACGCCGACGTGGCGGCGATCCTCGCCACCGGCACGGGCAACTTCGCCTCGGGAGCGGCGATCGGCTTCGACACGTCTTCCGGCGACCGCACCTACTCTGCGCCGATCGCCAGCCTGCCCATCGGGCTGGTCAAGTTGGGCGGCAACACCCTCACGCTCTCCGGCTCGAACGCCTTCACCGGCACCACACGCTCGGCTGCTGGCACGCTCGCCGTGGCGGATGCTTTCGCTCTGGGCGGCAGCACGCTCGACATGAACGCGGCCGACTCGGGCTCGGTGACCTTCGGCCAGGATTCCACGCTGGGCGGCCTCACCGGCACGCGGAACATCGACCTCGGCGGCCGGACGATCTCGATCGGCGCCAACAGCCAGAGCACCACCTACTCGGGCGGCCTCTCCAACGGCAGCCTCACAAAGACCGGCACCGGCACGCTCGCGCTCACCGGCACCAACTCCTACGCCGGCACCACCACTGTCTCCGCGGGCATCCTGGGCATCGCCGGCACGGCGGCCTTGCCGGGGTGGAACACCCCCGGCCGTTACTCGGTGGCGGCCAACGCGGTGTTGTCGGTGGAGAACGCGATCACCGACGCCGACGTGACCACGATCCTGGCCACCGGCAACTTCGCTTCGGGCGGCGTGATCGGCTTCGACACCTCCGCCGGCGACCGCACCGCGCCCGCACTCCCCGGTGACATCGGCCTGCGAAAGACCGGGTCGAACACGCTGTTGCTCGCCCCGACGGGCAACACCTACTCCGGCCCGACCACCGTCGCGGCCGGCACGCTCAGAATCCCCGGCACGCAGACCATCGGCTCCAACGTACGCGCCGAGGCCGGCGCCCAGCTCCATCTCGACGGCGACGTGACCATGACCGGGCCGGTCTACTGGCGCGGCGACGGCGGACTCCAGTCGCTCTCGGGCACGAGCGAGATCTCGGGGCCGATGACGCTGGGCAACATCAATGGCAACATCCTTCGCGTCTCCGAGGGCGCCGCGCTCACGATCAGCGGAAACGTCGCCGCGGAGGGGACCGCCAGCAGGTTCTTCGTCTCCGGCTCCGGCGAGTTGATCGTGACCGGAAACATCGGTCAGCTCAACACGTCGAATGCGGGGGGCATGCAAGGGCCGGCGACCGTGCACCTGCTGGGGCTCAACTCATTCACCGGGCAGTTCAACATTGGCCAGGGCACCGTCGTGGTCAACACGCTCTACAACACCGGCTTCGAGAGTTCGCTCGGCATCGGAACCGGAACGAACGGGATCATCACGAACATGGCCGGCGGAAACACCGGAGAGGCCACTCTGCGATACATCGGGGAAGAGACCGCGACCAACAGGCAGGTGCGGTTTCAGTCGAACGTGGCCGGGGCTCGAAGCGTGATCGAGGCCAGCGGCGCGGGCAAGCTCACCTTTCTGAATGCCGCGTTCAACGCGCCCGACTCGACCTCGACCAGGGCGGCACAGACGCTCGTGCTCGCGGGCACGAACGTTGGCCAGATCGAGGGCCGCATCGTCAACAACTCGGCCACGTCGGTGATTTCACTCGTCAAGGAGGGCCCGGGCACGTGGACCCTGAAAGACCCCACCACCTTCACGGGCAACACGACGATCTCGGCGGGCACCTTGGCGGCGGCCGCCCCCGGGGCCCTCGAGACGTCGCCCCGGGTGACGGTCGCGGCTGGAGCGATCTTCGACGTCTCGGCAATCGGCGGGTATGTCTTTCGTCCGACTCAGACGCTCGCAGGCAACGGCACCGTCGAAGGCTCCGTGACGCTCAGCGCTGGCGCCACGCTCTCACCCGGTGCGAGTCCCGGCGCGCTCACGGTGACGGGCAGCGCCACGCTCGGCGCGGGGGGCAACTACAACTGGCAGGTGTATGACGCCTCCGGCACATCCGGCAGCACGACGGGCTGGGATCTGCTCTCGGTGGGCGGGGCGCTCGACGTGGCAGCGACGTCGGTGGATCCCTTCAAGATCAACCTCTGGAGCCTCTCGGGCGTGGCCCCCGAGGTGAGCGGCTCAGCATCCAACTTCAACTCGGCGCAGAACTACACCTGGAAAATCGCCAGCGCCGGCGGTGGGATCAGCGGCTTCGCCGCCAACAAGTTCCTGATCTCCACCAGTGCCACCAACGGCACCGGCGGCTTCGCCAACAGCCTGGGCGGCGGCACATTTTCGATCGCACAGAGTGGCAATGACCTGAACCTCGTGTTCACGGCCGCTGCACCGACCGTGATCACGATCAACGTGGCCAGCGGCACGCAGACCCAGAGCCAGGCAGGCTATCCAACGCTCTCGGGCACGGTGCCGGTGGTGAAGACCGGCGGCGGTACGCTGGTGGTCAACGCCGCCAACACGGTCACCGGCTCGACAACGGTGCAGCAGGGCGAGCTGCAGCTCGCCAATGCATCGGCCCTCGGCGCAAGCAAGCTCGTGCCCGTCGCCGGCGGCACTGTTTCGCTCACGCCGTTCCTGGAGACCACCGTCGGCGGCCTTGCTCCCAATGCCGGCGGCCTCGTGAACCTGGCCAACGGCAAGGTCACCGTGGCGAGTGGCCTGAGCCCCACCGACCTGGTGGCCGCGATCGTGGCAGGCCGTGCCGACGGCTCCTGGACCGGCACGAGCGGCATCACCTCGAGCGTGGCGGCGTCTGACGTGGCCTCCAGCATCCCGCGGGCTGTGGGCTGGCTCGACAACGGCGACGGCTCGCTCACGGCGGCCTACGCAGCGCCCGGCGACACCAACATCGATTGGCAGGTCGACGTCCTCGACGCGAGTAACTTCCTGTCGTTCGGCAAGTTCGACACTGGGCTGTCGGCCACCTGGCTGGAGGGCGACTTCAACTACGACGGCGTGGTCGACGTTCTCGACGCCGCCGACTTCTTTGGCACCGGCCTCTACGACGCCGGAAACTACAACACGGCCCCAGGACTGAGCGGCGGCGTGGCGGCGGTACCGGAGCCGAGCGTCTGGGTGCTCGGGATTGTAGGGCTTGGTGTCGGCGCGACCGCCGCACGCCGGCGTTGGCAAGTGCGGTGTCGTCGAACGACGAGCCACTCCCGAAGTCAGCCCCCCGCTTTCTGGAGGACGGAGCACTCATGAACCAGCCAAACCTCGTCCACCCTCCCATGCCTATGCGTCCCGACCGCCTCGCAGCCAATCAGGCATCACGGCAGAGGACGTCTGGGTTCACGCTCGTTGAGCTGCTCGTGGTGATCGCCATCATCGCCACGCTGATCGGCCTGCTCCTGCCGGCAGTGCAGAGCGCCCGCGAATCCGCCCGCGTCAGCCAGTGCCGCAACAACCTTCGGCAGATCGGCCTGGCCACGCTGGTGCGGCTCGACGCGAAGAAAACCTTTCCACCCGCGCGGTACGCCGGCACTGGAAGGGGTTCCGTCTCCTGGTTCGCATGGATCATGCCGTTCCTGGAGCGGGGCGGTGAGTTTGCCCTCTGGAACCTCGACAAGGACTACTACAACTCCTCCAACAAGGCGGCGCGGGAGACGATTATTCCGACCTACCTCTGCCCGTCCAGGATGCGATCGAGCCTACTGTCGACGGGTGATGGGGGTGGAAGCACGGGCGTTCCGCGAACACCGGGCATGGTGGGAGACTATGCCGGGTCCTGTGGCGACACGATGGTCGGCGACATGAAACCGCAGGTCAGGCCCGAGCGGTACGACGGCCTGATCGTGACCGACTCGCGGCGCCAGGGCAGTCTCAAGGTGAGCGATGTGCCCGATGGCCTGAGCAAGACGTTCCTGGCGGGTGAGATGCACGTCCCGAGGATGGCCACCCCAGTCAAGAACTCGATCGAACTGCAGGGTTCGATCTACAACGGCGACGATCACAACCAGTTCGTTCGTGCCGCCGGCGGTGGCTGGGCCGACAAGGACGACAATCCCGCGACGGGAACGAACGGCCGCGAGGAGTTCCAGATCATGCCGCTGGCGGCGTCGCCCACCGACACGTCGATGGCGTGGTGGAGTGCGGTGTTCGGCAGTTGGCATGCTGGTGGAGCCTGCGGATTCGTGATGGCCGACGGCAGCGTGCGGGGGATTGGGCCAGACGTCAGTCTTGACACGCTTTCCCGGCTCGGAAACCGACGCGATGGCCAGGCCATCGCTGAGGCATGGTGATCCCATGACATTCGGAACCAGGCGGTCCGACACGCGGGCAGGGGTCAGCAGGGGTTTGCTGGTAGTTGCATTACTCGCCGCAGCGGGTTGTGGTCAGCAGAACTATCCGGTCACGCTGTCGTTCGTACTCGCCGACGGTAGTCCGCTCACGGAAGGCTTCGCTACTGTCCAACACACGACCGATCCGGCGATCCTCGGCGGTGGGCCGATCAAGGCCGACGGCACCTGCCGACCGGTGCTCCGGGGCCAGTCGGCCCCCGGGCTACCCGCCGGCACGTATCAGGTCGGTGTCACGGGAGCCCAATCCCAGGATTTCGACTCGCCCGCGGCCCCGCTGCCGTTCGCCTCGAGCTACACGAACCCTGTCGCTTCGGGACTGACGTTTACCGTCGGGGAGGGCAGCCCCGAGGCGACGGCTTTTTCACTGAGGCCGCCCCTCTAATCACCGATCCTTTCCGATGCGGAGTCTCCGGCCCCGGCTTCGCCAGGGCGATTTCCCCGTGGAGCGCGTCGATATCGCTGCTAGTTGCGCAAAATCGATAGCGGAAGGCCAGCAGTCCTCATTCACAGTGCATCTCCGAAGAAACGCTCATATCAGACGGTAGAAACGCCGGGTTTGCGTCTTTGTTGGAAGCCTAGGGCACCATGACATTCGCGACTTCGCGGCCACCTTCGCGCCCCTTCGGCCTTGTTGGCATTCAGTTTGCTGCGCTCCTCGTCGGTATCCTCGCCGCGGTCTCCGCTGCCCAGGCTCGGGCCAAGGGCTTCGATGTCTCTGGCACCGATCCCGGTGCCCTGCCGGTGGTGGTCGACGGGTTTGAGGTGACGATGCCGGCCCGTGAGCCGCTCGTGCGAAACGTCTCGATGCTCGCGTTCGACACCCGCGGGCGGTTGTTTGTGGGCATGGGGCCGCAGTATCGCATGCCCCTTGAGGACACGCCGGGCGACACGATCGTGCAGCTGGTCGATGCGGACGCCGACGGCACCTTCGACGCCGCCAAGACCTTCGCCGGGCCGTTCCATTGCGTGCAGGGGATGGCCTGGAAGCGTGGACCGCGCGGGGCGGAACTCTGGGTGGCGAACTCCCCCGATCTCACGATCGTCCGCGACACCAACGGCGACGACGTGGCCGACGAGTATGTGCGTGTGGCCACCGGCCTGGGCACGCTGGAGCATGCCCTCGACGCGCTCGTCTTCGCCCCGGACGGTCGGCTCTCCATGAGCAAGGGCGACACGCCGGTGTTTGGCAACGCGCCGCGGGCGTTTCGCGAACTGTCCGGCGTTGCGGCCGGCATCGGGGCCGTGGACGACTTCCAGCCGGTCTCGTTCACGGCTGCCGACTGGCCGAAGGCTTGGCGGGAGAGCTACCGCCTTCCGACCGACGGCCACACCGGCGGTGGCATCTTCCGCTGTGATGCCGGCGGGGAAAATCTCGAGCTCGTCTGCCGGGGCCTGCGGAATCCTTGGGGCCTGGCCTTCGACGGCGGCTTCGACTGGCTTGCCACCGACCAGGACGACGTGGGGGGCGACCGGTTCGTCATGCCCTTCCCTGGGGCCCACTTCGGCATGCGGCACGTGTGGAACAACTCCTGGACCGGCGCGGAGAGCATGGCGAGTGTGCCGGCGAGCGGCCCGCTCCTCGAAGGCTCGGGCACGGGGGTGGTGTTCCAGGATGATC
>Ga0207940_1000719_pt1 | contig 10906 bp, 10 predicted proteins | sample LakMenEpi06Jul12_FD_150676 | JGI IMG/M metagenome (GOLD analysis project Ga0207940, IMG submission 150676) | Freshwater microbial communities from Lake Mendota, WI - 06JUL2012 deep hole epilimnion (SPAdes) | ecosystem: Environmental > Aquatic > Freshwater > Lake > Epilimnion/Euphotic zone ... | reverse complement strand
CTTTTCTCAACTTCTTACTCTAAATAAGGTAATTTACGGCGAGACAGGATGTCTGTATCTGAGGTGGAACATAATGAATGATGTGAAAAAAATCTTGTTAGCGCTTGGCCTGCTTTTTTTACTGGCTCAATTGATCACCGTCTTTCTGGTTGGGACAAAAGGAATTTGGGCTGGATTTTGACTTTTAATGCGCATAACGGGAAATTTAGCCCAAAATGATACTGAATATTCAAAGATGCAGTTGTCCAGTGTGTTGGTTGAGCAAACTGGGCCTCATTGCCTTGGGATTCGCATCTCGCATAAACCAAACGTGCTATTGACTTAATGCTATTTATCGACTTATTCCGTACCAAACGGAACAGAAAGGCCAATGCAAAATTTATGAGAACACGCGAATTCGATACCCGACAAGCCATCGCCAGCGCCATGGAAGTATTTTGGAGGAAGGGTTACAAGGGCGCATCGATGACTGAACTTTTGGCTGCTATGGGCATCGGCAAGGGCAGCTTTTATGCGGCTTTTGGCAGTAAACACGAACTCTACCTGCAAGCGCTTAGGCATTTCCGCGACACTGGCATGTTGTTCAAACATTTAAAGGCCTTGCCAGAAGCAAATTTTGCCTACGAATCATTAAGGAAGTTATTCGACCAATTGATTGAGCGAACCATTAACGAACAAAAAACCTGCATGCTAGGTAAAGCAGTGTTGGAGTTTCGAGGTCAAGACCCCCAAGTTGCGGAAATCGTCAATATGGGGATATCACAATTAGAAAATGTTATTCTCGAAATCCTGTCAAAAGCGCAAGCCACAGGTGAAATATCTAAAGGCCGCGATCTACAGGTATTGTCCTCCTACTTAACCGCTGCTTTTTATGGAATCCAGGTGCTGGGAGTTGCCAAGCCTTGCCGGGAAAATCTTGAACAAGTAGGGGCTATCGCGTTGTCGATTGTTTTTCCAAACCAATAATCATTATTTTAATGATCCCGGCCATATTTTTTTATTATTTATGTACCAATCAGTACATAATTTTCAATCGAATTAGGGAGGTGATTTTTAGCTTAAAACTAACTAATTTTTTAATTCAATTTCAACTTTACCAAGGAGAACAACATGTCTTTTTTACTTTCTAGTCCAGGCACGACTAATCTACCAGACGTTTTTCAAAAATATCCTAAAAGGGGTATTATGATTTTGCACCTCATCGACGACATCATGCGAGAAGAATCGCCTTTGACGGACGGCGAGCGTGAACTCATTTTCACTTATATATCCGGCTTAAATTCCTGCAGTTTTTGTTTTCATTCTCATGTGCCTGCAGCCACCGCTTACGGAATTGATGAATCGATATTCGGTGACATGAAGATTAACCTTGATTCGCCTAAAGTCGATAAAAAACTACAGCCGATATTGATCTACGCCAAAAAACTTACACTAACGCCTACGCAAGTCACCAAAGCAGATGTCGATGCAATTTATGCTGAGGGATGGAATGAACAAGCCTTTTTTGATGTGGTGTGCATCTGCTGCGTGGTCAATTTTATGAACCGATTCGTCAATGGGGTTGGTGTCGATGTCGATCCGGAAACCGCGCATCAAACCGGGGCTTCAGTTTTGCCTACAATCGGCTATTCCGGTTGGGCGGCAAACTTGGAAAAATCGCTTGCTTCATAGTTGTGCTTCGCAGTTCAGTAATTGGCAGGGAACGCTTCCGTTATCCCTTTCTACCGCGCTGAGGATCGTAACTTGAGACAGGAATAACCCGATAAGCGTGATTCAGGGTTGAATCGCACTTATCGGGGATAGAGCATCTTTTTGATATTCGAACGAGAAGAGCACAGTTAGAAAGCGGTGAGTGTAACGAAGGGCTAGTCGTTATTTATGTAGGCGGAGGGATCTAAGGCGCGGATTCAACAATCTTTGTTAACTGTTGCGAACCAGTTGAGCGCTAAAAATGTCCCATCGGTATTTGTTAAGGACGAAGCATGTCAGAATTTTGTTTAATTAATCGGTTCGTAATTACTTAACTCAGTTTTTTTACTCAAACTTTATAACCAGTTACCAAAAGGTTGCACGATAACCTTTTCACCAGCTTCCACTCGGGTTTGATCAGCTGCCAAGATTATGAAGCAGTTGGCTTGCGACATGGAAAGTAAAATACCAGAACCTTGCTCACCGGTCTTGCATACTGTCAACCCGCCATCAGACGCCTGGCTCAAAATGCCGCGCTGATACTCTACTCTTCCCGCTCGTTTTGTTAAAAGCAAACTGTTCATCGCTTGTAAAATTAAAGGCGGACGAACGATTTCGCCACTTAAATGCTGTAGTGCCGGATGCACAAACTGGTTAAAACTTACCATCATCGCCACTGGGTTACCTGGCAAACCAAAAAACAATGCTTGTTCTAGACGGCCAAAGGTTAATGGTCGTCCTGGCTTCATTGCCACCTTCCAAAAAACAATTTCGCCTAATTCGTTCAACACTTGACGTATATAATCTGCCTCTCCGACCGAAACTCCGCCGCTACTAATAATGACATCATGGTTTTTCGCAGCTTCTTGCAATATATTGTGCAGTTGTATTTGGTCGTCACCAACCACGCCTAAATCAGTTATATTGCAATGCAAGCGGCTCAACATCCCAAACAGGACATTTCGATTACTATCGTATATCTGTCCAAGCTGTAAGGCTTCTCCTATTGGCTGCAATTCATCACCTGTGGAAAAAAAGGCTATCCGCAAGCGCGGCATTACAGCAACATTATTGATGCCTAAGGAAGACAACACCCCTAAATCTGCCGCCGTTAACCGTCGACCACATGTCAATACTGTTTGTCCTAATCGAATATCTTCACCAAAGAATCGAATATTTTCTACTAGTCTAGTACGACCATCAATTCTAATACTTGCTGCGCCGAGCATTTCGACATGCTCCTGCGGGATCACCGTATTGCAACCGGCAGGAATCACTGCTCCTGTCATTATGCGGACACACTCGCCACTTGTGCATCTCCCAAGAAATGGATGACCGGCAAAACTATTCCCAACTACCTTTAATGTGACAGTCCCATTCCGAGGTATATCATCGGCACAAAAGGCAAACCCATCCATCGCCGAATTGTCATAAGGAGGAACATTCATTTCAGCAATAATATCTTCAGCCAACACACGATCAATGGATTGTCGCAAAGACAACCGTTCTTGCTTCGTAAAAGCCAATGGTTTTATGCAATCTATAATAAATTGCTGTGCAACATCAACAGTTATTGCTGTTGGATCATGCTCGTCACCGCAACTTGATTTGCTTAGATGAAGTCTTCCGCTATCTATATTATTAGGCATAACACTCCGAAACTATCATGATCACTCACTGTTGCCGATACACTTCTGATTTGTTCCATATTGCTGATATGACTTATCATATTACCTTTTGCTAAAGTTACTACCATAGCCTGAAAAGAATAGATAAGATGAACTCGATAGCGTTGATAAAGCCAACGTCCATCCAAAACTTCAACACTCTGCTTACGTGGGTTATTGTTAATAGTTTGTGTTTCTTTTAAATCGCAATACAAGTGTGTTGTCCTACTACTGATTAATTTTCTGCATTTTATTATTGACGCATGTGTTAAAAAGACCCTCATCACCTTTTCGCTACTTAGCGAAAGAGTCGAAATTAACGAACTTCTTTGGAGGTAAGAAAACGCCTGGGCAATAAGCACCCAAACCCAGTACACGCGCATCAAATGTACTGATATTATTGATGATGAAGGTCTGTAAGCTGCTTACTCTATTTAATAGCATTTATTTCAACAAACACGATGGACGGTTAGCTCCACCAGTGCAACCATTAGCAATCAATTTCAGCCATCACCGCATGAGGGGCTAAGTTTATATGGCCGTTAAATATTACCAGTTGCATAGTTGCTGATGGAGCTAACCGTCAACCCTGTTTAACGTAATTTTTTTTCAAAGCAGGTTCTTGTTATATCAATTCAATTAATGTGCCCAAAAGTCACAAAAACTCGACAATTTAGTTATACTCCGAAGCCGCTGCGAATGCAGTTGAACTCCTTCTGAAACTAAGTTTCTAACTCCTTAGGCACAACCGAATCCAGGTCTTCAGGAACAATTGCACCAGTGATGATTCGGTAAGCAGAATGGGGCACTATTTTTTCTCCAACCGGAAAATCTGCGCTGCTTTCTTCGGCAATAGGTAGCACAACGGGATAATTTTCTCTTGTTTTTTCGGCATCCTGCCAGGAGACAGCAAAGCCATCCAAAGCACTGTTTGTATAAGGGGGCGAAGAGATTGTTGCTAGCGTCTTTTCGGCAAGAACATAGCCAAGAGAATCATATGTTGCAACAACGCGTGTTTCTATTAGGCATATTTTCCTTCATTATTTCAATAGCTTAATTTATGGATATCACTTTTTTACCCAGCGTTTTTCTTCATCATGTCCGCCACCCCACAGCATAGGGAAAGCATGTAAAAGTCCAGGGAAAAGTGCTTCCATACTTTCCTGCGCACCTTTGGAACTTCCTGGTAAATTAATGATTAATGTTTTGTCGCAGATGCCAGCCAGTTCGCGTGACAACATTGCATAAGGTGTGCGTTCTTTACCATGGCGGCGTATAGTCTCAGCCAGACCGGGTGCTTCTTTTTCGATGACTTTGGCCGTTGCTTCCGGAGTTATGTCCCTAGGGCTAAAACCCGTTCCACCGGTTGTAATTACCAGATCAAAATGTTCAGCTACTAGTTGCCGCAAGCGATTTGATATTTGGTCTGAATCATCGGGTAAAATTTCATAGACCGGAACCGAGAGGTCTTTATCTTCCAAAAATAGTTTGATGATTTTTCCGGACGTATCTTCGCGGTTTCCGGCATATGTTGAATCAGAAATAACAAGAACAGCCGATTTTAATGGTTCGGCAAAATATTCTATAAAACTGCTTTTGCCTCCCTTTTTCTCAACCAGTTTTACATCGGAAAAAGAGATGTTTTCATCTAACGGTTTAAGCATATCATAGACGTTTAACAGCGCGCCCGTAACTGCAGCCATAGCTTCCATTTCAACACCGGTTTTCCAGATTGCTTTTACTTCCGCTGAAATTTTTATGGTGTCTTTGCCGATATCAAAACTTATACCCACCCAATCCAAAGGAAGAGTATGACAAAACACAATCCAGGCAGCAGCATTTTTCGCAGCGGTTATGCCTGCTGCCCGTGCAACCTGTAAAACATCACCTTTGGGAACAGTTTTTTCAGTCACCCGTTTTATTGTTTCCGAATTAGCCGTTAAAATTCCTTCGGCTTTCGCATATCTTAATGTGCTGAATTTTGGACTAATATCGATCATTTTGTATTTTTAAACTATTATTTTGTTTTTGCATTTAATTGAATAAATTACCAGAAAAATTACATTTTCAACTGACCTTGCATTTTCCGATAAAAATGTTCTTAAAAGTTATTCCTGAACCCAGTGCACAGATTTATCTTCCATGATTTCTTTTTTCCAGATGGGAACTTTGTGTTTAATACCTTCAACAATCTGTTTCATCGCTTTAATACTTTCTTTACGATGCCCGGAAGAGCAAAAAACAAAAAGAGATAATTCTCCGGTTTTTACCAATCCGGTACTATGGTATATGTGCAGACAATTTAACGGCCATTGTTCAAAAGCTTCTTCACGAATTTTTGAAAACGCCTGGTTGGCCATGTCTTCATAAGCCGAGTATTCAATTCCGGCCACATGTTTCCCCACTTTTTCATCAGCACGTACCTGACCGAGAAAAATAGAATGGGCGCCTATATCATGTTTAGAGCTATGTTTTGCTATCTGCTCACCGATAAAAACCGGATCGATAGCTCCCTGGATAAAATAATTTCTGGCGTTCATGGTTCTATTTTTTTTCCTCTTTCAACCAGGCTACCAAACCGCCTGTAAGATTAAATACATTTTTAAGTGTTTGATGATTTGGCAGCATTCTAATTGCCCGGATGCTGTTGATTCCGTGGTCACAATAAAAAACAACCTGGCAATCGTTTTTCAATATGTTATGAATATTAGCCTGCAAATTATTTAGCGGGATGCGAATAGCATTCGGCAATTCCTCTTGGAATTCGGGTATCGAACGAACATCAATCAATTGTATTTTTTCGTTGTTTTGTAATTTTTTGTGCAGATCAACAGCGCTGATTTCATTTATTTTTTGCTGACTTGAACTGCAAAAACTTTCATAATCAAATGACTCAAAATCCGGGGCATTTTGCAAAGCCTGCTGCACAGCCTGTTCGTTTCGTTGAATGGAAAACAGCATTGTTTGATTGCTCAATGCATCGAACATCAAAACTTTTCCTGATAAAACTTCGCCTACTCCGCAGATCATTTTTATAACTTCGTTTGCCTGCAAATTACCGATAATTCCCGGAAGAACGCCAATGACACCATTTTGCGAACAATCTGGTGCTGTTTCGGGTGCCGGGGGGTTGGGAAACAGGCAGCGATAAGTTGGGCATTTATTGCCTTGATTATCTGTAAAATTTAATACACTCAACTGTCCCTGAAAGCGGTCTATTGATCCTGAAACAAAAGGTTTATCCAGGTAAACACAAAAATCGTTAATCAAATAACGGGTTGGAAAGTTGTCTGTAGCATCAACAACGACATCATATTGGGAAATCAAATCGACAGCATTTTCCGGAGACAATCTTTGAGTGTATGCCTTTAAAACAATATTGGGATTGAGATCCTTTAAACGATTTACTGCGGCTTCGGCTTTGAATTCTCCAACCTGTGAAAAGCCATACAACACCTGGCGATGCAAATTAGAAACCGCAACTTTATCGGGATCTACAATACCAACCCTGCCGACACCGGCTCCAGATAGATACATTAAAGTAGGGCAGCCCAATCCGCCTGCACCGATGACCAGTACTTTTGCTTTTTTTAAAGCCTGTTGTCCTGTTTTGCCAATCTGAGGTAAAATCAAGTGGCGGTGATAATACTGAATTTCCTCTTTATTTAGGTTCATGGTTGCCTTTAAAAAATCAGCCCCCAGCAAAGGGGGGCATAACTGCGACCGAATCGTTATCAAAAAGAAGGTAATTGTCTTCAACCATTTGCTGATTTACAGCCATTCTATACGTATAGTCTTTTAAATTCGGATAATTTGTGATTAACTTGCTTTTCAAGTCAGTCATATTGCCTGTGTCTTGAATCGTCAACATGTTTTTCCCCACCACATCACTCAGAACACCAAAAAAAATCACATTAACCTGCATAGTTTTTCCTTACGTTTTAATGGAAACGGGTTATGTTTCTCTGTTTAAATAAAATTTATAGCTTTTACTCTTATATCAATCCGGCTACCAGTGCGATCGTCAGGTGTGGCAAAAGAAATGAAACCAACAGCAAGCGCAACTGCCAGCGGTAATAGTGTTCTCAAGTCACCAATGGAGCCAGACCATTCCGAAAATAAAAATCTATTTTTAAGTTTTTCCATCATCCACCTATCTGTGCCATTGAAAGATGATTTTTTGAAAAATGAATTATTTGCTGCGTACGCTGTTCCGATTCAAATCCGTCTTTTGCCCTTTTGGACACGGCATCTCTAATTGCCGTTTTTATTTCCTGATCACTTTTTCCTGAGCGCAGCATGTCTTTTAAATTTACGTCGCCATGATCATAGAGACAGGTTTTGAATGTGCCGTCGGGAGTGAGCCTTAAACGGCTGCATGTTGAACAGAATGTTCTGGAATGACCGGCGATGATGCCGACTTTTCCCCTAAATCCAGGGATTTCAAAAATCCGGGCAGTTGAACACATTTTAAGATGTTCGATCATTTCAGGAAAAGAATTCTGCAAAGTTTTGATAATTTCTTCTGCAGAAAGTGTATCGTTTGAAAAGTGCCCGCCGTTAAAAGGCATTTGTTCAATAAAGCGGACTTCAACTTTATTACTTTTGGCCAACATAGCAAAGTCAACAATTTCATTGTCATTGACGCCTTTGAGAACCACCATGTTCAATTTAACGTTCAGATCCGTTAGCAGAATTTTATCAATGCTATTCCACACCCGTTCAAAATCATCACGTCGGGTAATTTTATAAAAAACGTCTCGCTTTAACGAATCAAGACTGATGTTAATACTGCCTGATTTTATTTTTTGAAACAATGGAATAGTATCTTCTAAAAAATAGGCATTCGTTGTTAAATTGATTGTTTCCAGTTTTTCATATTGATTTATTCTGATTAAAAAATCAGGCAGGCCTTTACGCACAAAAGGCTCACCACCGGTAATGCGCACTTTGGTTACACCTAAATCCAAAAATAGTCCAAGCAGGTGTTCCATTTCCTGAAAACGCAGAATATCATCACGTGCTTTAAGATCAATTCCCTCCTTTGGCATACAATAAGTACAACGGAAATTGCAACGGTCGGTAACAGCAAGCCGCAGATAATTTAAATGACGCCCCTGGGAATCAATCAGAAGGGAAGCTGTTGAATTTTTTTGGTGTGTAGTATGTAAATAATCCACGCTTATTTTACTCCTTTTCAAGTTCGAGAAGCTTTGCTGTTTCTTGCAAAACCCTATCGAGGCCATGAACCCAACAATCATATTTAAATCGTCTGCAAGCTCGAAGTTAATTTAAATAGTGCGCTAGATATACAAAACGTTTTTACTGATTTTTTATTTAATAAGGACAAAAAAATCATTAGCATATGCTGTATTTCTTTTAATTAAGATTTTGGCTCTTTGAGTTTTACACAATTTCCGTGACCGTATTTATAAGCAGCCGAAAAGGCTGATTTATACGAGTGTAGTCGGATCAATTACTGAACGAACTTCCACGCACGAGCTCATGTTTATGTTTATGTTTACAATTAAGGACGAGCAATCATTCCGCGCAAACTTTGGAAGAGTTGACGCTTTTACAGCCTATCGACTCGATGATTTTCATGACAGGTATAATGATTTAGAATGTTTGTGGTAAGGAGTCTATCGATTTAAAATCGATAGACTCCTTACCTGATCTAAGCTCTATTTCAAACTACTATTAAGCCTGATTGCCATGTGCGCACCACAAAGGTTTAAGCCGAATAACTTGTTCCTTCGGTTCCATCCTCCACTTTATAGACCTTGCAAGCCAACCCTCTGAGTTGGAAGTTGCCTTGTTCCTTATCACAGTATTCGTCAGAGTCATGAAGTATGACCGCATCCGCCGATTTCCAGAGACTCGATAACGCCGCACCAGGTTCTTCACTTCCTGTTGTTTCCGGGTACCACCAGCCATGAGGAACCCTGACTACGTTAGGATGTGTGTCATTACTGAGCCACGACCTGAGTTTGATTCTTTTTCCGCTAGTTGATTCCACCCATGCCCAATCCCCATCCGACAGGTCTATATCGTAGGCCGTATCCGGATGGATTTGCATGCGGGGATCCGGCTCGCGGCTACGCAGCTCTTTAGTGGATCGGCCTAGGCCAAAACTGTGAAACCAATAGTTTTCGCGCATGCCGGTGAAAAAAGTCAACGGATGCGTCTTAGCCAACTCCGGTTTCCTCACATGGCTTTCCGGTGGTTCAACCCAACTAGGCAAGGGATCATAGCCTAGCTCTTCGAAAATGCTTGAATAGAGTTCAACTTTTCCGCTAGGTGTGCCAAAGCCGGTTTTTTCGTATTTCTTGAAAGTTATTTCAGGCGCGGAAGCCCGAACCTGGGTTGATAATTTTTCCCATGTTAATCCCGCAGGCTTTAACCGTTCATCGTACGCCTCTTCCATGCTTGCCGGCCAATCCTTCTCTTGTCCCAGACGAACGCCAAGCTCACGCCATAGCATCCAGTCGTGCATACATTCTCCTGGCGCCTCCACTGCTTGCTCTCCCCCTTGATAGATTGGAATCCAATCCCAGTAATTGAACAGGTTCGGTCTTTCCAGCCAATGTGTGGCCGGCAGAATATAATCGGCGAGTTGGGCCGTGGGCGACTTGATAAGATCCATAACCACTAACAAATCCAGGTTCATCAACCCTTCGTAAATGTGAGTGGTGTTGGGGTAACTGTTTAAGGTGTTGTTACATTGCGATATAAGTGCCCTCAAGCGGTAAGGCTTGCCTGTTTTCATCGCTTCCCACATGCTTGCAGGGTGCGCCATCGCGCCGCCGGATACCTGGTTTGAATATTTTTTGCCCCAAACCTTTTCCATTGCTGGGCCGGTCTTTTCGAGTGTTTCCCAGCTCAAGAGCTTAAAGCGGTCAACACCGAGTTGTTTCTTGCGTTGTTCAGGCGATAGCCTCTCATTGAGTTCGAATTCATCATCCGATGAAATTTCCGGATGGTACCCCATTAACAGTTCGCCCCCGGGTACATCGAGATTACCGGTGATGGATCTCAATATGGTTAAGGCTCGTAAAGTCTGGGTGCTATTGGCATGGTGATCCGGTACTGCTCCCCAGGGGATCACAGCGGGACCAGTAGTGGCATACATTCTGGCAGACTCGCGAATCTTATCTGCTGGCGCTCCAGTAATTTCTGACGCCCACTCCGGAGTGTATTCCTTCACTCTTTCAGCGAGTTGTTCAAAACCAACCGTCCATTTTTCTACAAATTCTTTGTCATAGAGGTCTTCTTCGATGATCACATTAATCCAGGCCAGTAAATAGGCACTGTCCGTAGCAGGCTTAACCTGCAGAAAGATGTCCGCTTGATCACTATAGCTATTACGGCGTGGATCTGTGACGATCAGCTTTGCGCCCCTATCCAGGGCACCCTTAATCCACAGGTACTCAGCCGTCCATCTTTGCGGACCCGGAGCGTGGCCTAAAAGTACGATGCATTTGGTATTATGAAAGTCTGGAAACTGCCAAAAGCCGTAAGTCGCTTTACTGGGCACCGTGGAATTGGCT
>Ga0207940_1000709_pt1 | contig 10951 bp, 7 predicted proteins | sample LakMenEpi06Jul12_FD_150676 | JGI IMG/M metagenome (GOLD analysis project Ga0207940, IMG submission 150676) | Freshwater microbial communities from Lake Mendota, WI - 06JUL2012 deep hole epilimnion (SPAdes) | ecosystem: Environmental > Aquatic > Freshwater > Lake > Epilimnion/Euphotic zone ... | reverse complement strand
AAGGATTTTATAAAGGATATAAAAATTATCCAGTCAGTGTATTAGACGAAATTAGTTTAGCCAACAAAGGGATAGAATTTGGAGCAATCGGTAATGAGCCAATTCAACAGGATGGTACAGGAAGGGCCTATGGTTTTGAATTTTTTGCGCAACAAAAATTGACAGAAAAATTCTTTGGTGTATTGAGTTATACTTTATACTGGAGTGAGTTTTCGGGACTCGACAAAAAATTAAAACCTGCAAGCTGGGACAACAGACATTTAATAAGCACAACTGTTGGCTATAAGCTTCCAAAGAATTGGGAGCTAGGTGTTAAATTTAGGTACCAAGGTGCTGCACCATATACACCTTATAATATGGAGCAAAGTAGATTGAATTTTTTAACACTGGGATCGGGCGTATTTGATTACGACCAAGTGAATACTTTAAGATTAAAAGCATTTCATTCGGGAGACATTCGTTTGGATAAAAAATGGAACTATAAAAAAACCACTTTTGATTTTTACATCGATATCCAAAATTTTTATGCGTCTAAAAGTACTGGATCTCCTCAGTATACATTTAAAAGAACAGATGATAATACTCGCTTCGTAAGTACCAATGGCAAACCTGTGCAAACAAATGGCAGCAATGCAATTCCTTATTTGTTAGAAAATGCCGAAGGCACTTTAATACCAACCATTGGCTTTATCATTGAATTTTAATTAATTTAACTATCTTCATCTTATCTTTATTTTTATAAATTTTTTATTTAGTCTGTTATGAAAAATCTAGATGCCATCCTGCCTGAATTGGCAAATTATATTGCTGATTATAACCAATTTAATCATGCTATTTCAGAGGCTTCCGTGGGTTGGCATATAGAACATTCATTGTTGGTAATCAAACAAGTTACAGCGACTGTAGCACAATCAGAACCTAAGCTGTACAAAAGCAAGTTCAATCTTTCACGATTTTTTGTCTTTTTATTAAAAACGATTCCTAGAGGAAAAGCAAAAGCACCCAAAGTGGTTATACCTGTTGATGAAATTACATTAGAGACTTTACAAGAGAGCTTAAAAAATACTTATCAGGCCATTACTTATTTAAAAGATTGCGAGGCTAACCAATATTTTATGCATCCATTTTTTGGACAGCTCAATAAAAAACAAACAATCAAATTTCTAGGGATTCATACCGAACACCATTTAAAAATCATTAGAGATATTTTAAAATAGGTTGATCTAGTTTTCGTTCAATTTAGAAATACATTTGATAAAGTCTTCTTCCTTCTTAATTTTCAAATTATTTTTTTGAAGAATACTAAAAATCTTTTTTGCATCTGCTTCATAGAGATTTAATAAATCCTCATTTGACTTTGGTGCTTTTTTTAAACTCATTGATTGATCATACAAGAATAATCTAGGAAACTGCTCAATGGTTCTTAACATTGTAGCACTACTATATGGTTTTGCTTCGGTCACTTGAATAAAAAAATATTTTAGCAAACTAACTTTTCCTTTTGCAAGTACTTGGTAAATTGTTTTATGATTTTGTTTTTCATAAACAGGAAATCCGTATTCAAAAAAAAGTAATTCGCCATTTTTTTTCAACTCAACTTGTTTGATGGCTGGCAATACTGCTAGTTCTTTTCCCTCGGGTGTTTTATAAATCACCTCATTCGTTAATAAATTAATTTTTATAAGTACATTTTCATAACGTTGACCTGTAGCCAAAACAATATTCGCTGGTAAAAATTCAGGATCAAAATAGGGTGACCCATAATTTTCCATATCTGCTCCAAGATTCACCATTTTTCCATTGCCATCCATTGTAAGAATAACAGACTGACCTATATCTTTCAAACTAAAATTATTTAAAGTTTGTGCTTGACTTAAATGACTGATAATTAGGAAGCTACAAAAAAACAAGGCCTTTAGTATATGTTTCATGTTAGGGAGATTTGTGGTTTAAAAGTAAGACTAATTCAAGAAAGGTTGCTTTTTTTACCTATTATGACGTAAATCATTCAAAATCAATCTATTTACCCTTAATTGAGAATTTTAATATAAAAAACGAGGCTATAAAAGTTTTAATAGTGACTATATAAATGGCTTATAAACTAACATTTGTTACGCCTCATTTAATTTTTTTTGTTAGTTTTTAGTTACGAAATTGTTAATTCTTCATTATATTCGCTAGCTAAAGGAATGATTTTTACCGCTTATCACAATAAGTTTTTGAACATCCTTCCCTTACAGAAAAATTTTAATTACAAAACAAAACAACATGACTAAAAAAATCATTGTAAGTGTTTGTGCTTTTTTAATGACCATCATGGTCGGTTTCGCACAAACAGTTACTATAACCGGTAAGGTTATTGATGAAAAGAATGATCCTGTTGCCGGAGCAAGTGTGCTTGAGAAAAGCACTACTAAAGGTGTGAGTGCCGGTAATGATGGTACATTTACTATCTCAGTAAAAAAAGGCGCTACTTTAGTAGTTTCTGCTTTAGGCTTTGAAAGCAAGCAAGTATCTGCTAGCAACACCAACTTAACAATCGTATTGACTTCTGATGTGAAGGCTTTGAGCGAGGTAGTTGTTACGGGTGTTGGTGCTGCAACAAGTAAGAAAAAGTTAGGGGTTGCAGTTGAATCTGTAAACCTTTCTAGCCAAGTTAAAGTGCCTACAGGTGATGTTGGTCAACAATTAGTTGGTCAAATTGCTGGTGCTCAAATTAGCAGTACCAACGGTAGCCCTGGTCGTCCTTTACAAATCTTATTAAGAGGTATTAACTCTGTACAAGGTGGAACATCTCCAATGATCTTGATCGATGGTATTGAAGCACGTGGTACAAGTTTAAACTCTATTGACGTAAACATCATCGAAAGAGTAGAGGTAGTACAAGGTGCTGCTGCTGCATCTTTATATGGTGCGCAAGGTGCGAATGGTGTTATCCAATTGTTTACTAAAAAAGGTAAAGCTGGTAAGTTAAATATTGAATTTAGCTCAAGCGCTACAACCAATGAATTATTAAACATTGGTGGTTTATCTAAAGCTAAAAACCACGCATTCAGAACTGATGCAAACAATAACGTATTAACAGGTTCTGGAGCAATTATGACTTTAGATCCTTCTACATTAGTTTACAATGGTGACGTTGTTTACGATGCATTAAACGTAAATAGTTTCCAAAACAAACCTTACAACAAGAACTTACAGTACATCGACCATTACAAGATGTTCTTACAACAAGGGTATGCTTTGAATAATTCAGTAACTGTGTCTGGTGCAAAAGATAAAGTTGATTTCTTATTCTCTGCATCTAACAACCAACAGAATTCAAACTTCATCAACAATGGTGCATTCTCTCGTTCTAACTTAACTTCTAAAATAGGATTTGAAGTTGCGAAAGGATTAAAGTTTACTTCAACAACTCAATTGATCTACACTAAGAATACAATGAACGATCAAGATGGTCGTAGTTTTGTATTTGCAATTAACAATGCGCGTCCTTTTGCTCCTTTTGATGTTAAGAATTCAGATGGCAAATACGCAACATTTTTTGGAGCAGCAGCTGGTGTGAACCACTCTAACCCTTTTGCTTCAAATGATGAGTCTCGTACTAATATTGCAACTGTGGATGTAATCCAAAACTTTAACTTAAACTATAAGTTGCCTAAGTTCTTAGAATTTGATGCAAAATATGCATTGAACTATAACAACAACAACACAACTTATACTTATGATGAGCAGTGGGGTAACAAGAACAGAGTATTACAAAACCGTTATACTTATAACTGGTCTCCTGCTCCTACTGCATTCACAACTGGTGAGATTGATAACTACGTTGATAGAACTACTTTCCAAAACTTTATTGGTACTGTTAACTTCCGTACCGATTTTGAAAAGGATTTCAATATCAATATCCCATTAAAGACTTTCACAACAGCTGCATTTGATTACCGTCGTAATCAATTCAAATCTTTCAGAGCTGCTGCTTTTGATGGTCCAGGTTATGCACCATGGAATATGGCTCAAGCTGCTAACTACAGAGTTGTAAGAGACTATATAGAGCCATTTGTAACATATGGATTCTTAGCTAACCAAAGATTTGAGTTCTCTAACTTTACAGGTTTCTCTGTAGGTGTTAGAAGTGACTTCTCATCTGCATTCGGTTCTGGTGCGACTGCACAAACCTTCCCAAGAGGAGACTTCTTCTTTACTTTATCTAACTTAAAATTCTGGCAGGATTTAAAAATCTCCAACATTTTATCTGAAGTGAAGTTTAGAGCTGGTTATGGTGAGGCAGGTATCCAACCAGGTGCCTTCCAACGTTTCACAATTTTAGGTGCTCAGAATTTAGGTGGTGCTAGTGTATTTACTTTCCCTACTACCAACCCAAATCCAAACTTATCAGTGGAGTTATCTAAAGAGACTGAAATTGGTACCGATTTAACTTTTACACTTGGTAAAGGTGAGTGGTTTAAAACTGCAAATATCTCTGCTACTTATTGGAGCAGAAATACAGATAACGCTATCTATAGTGTAGACGCTGCACCTTCTACAGGTGTGGGTGGAAAACTAGATAACGCATTTGGATTGAAATCAAGTGGTTTACAAGCCTCTTTAAACTTAAACGTTTACTCTGGAAAAGATTGGAATTGGGATTTCATCACCAACTATGCGAATCAAGCTTCTGAGATTTCTTATGTAAAAGGACCTCCAGTTATTTTAATTTCTTCTGCAGGTAGTGTGGGTATCACATTACAACAAGGATATAAAATTGGTCAGTTCTTTGGTTTCAAAATGATGAGATCATTAACGGAATTAAATCCGCTTACTGGTTTACCACATATTCCTGAAGCATCAAGAGGTAATTTCGAAGTGGCTAGTAATGGATGGGTTGTTAATAAAGCAACTAAACAAGCGGTGGCATTACCTGGTCAATCTAGCCTAGGTGATCCTAACCCTAAGTTCAACATGAGCTTCATCAACAACTTACAGTACAAAGGCATCTTCACATTCAATATGCAATGGGATTGGGTTTATGGTAATAACCTTTACAACCAAACTAAGCAGTGGATGTACCGTGATGGTATTCACTCTGATTACGATCAGCCTATTACTATTAATGGAGAAACACAAGCTTACACTGCGTTCTACAGAAGTATTTATGCAGGTGGTGCAGCGAACGGAACAAAGAACTACTTCTATGAAGATGCTTCTTTCTGGCGTTTAAGAAACCTTTCTTTTGGAGTTGATATTGCAAAATTGACAAAAATCAAATTTACAAATCGCTTACAATTGGTTGTTTCTGGTCGTAACTTGTTAACCTTCACTCCATACACTGGTATGGATCCGGAAGTTAACTATGCTACTAACTCAGCGTTTGATCGTGGTTTAGATCACAATACTATTCCTAACACGAAAGCTTACACAATAGGCTTGAACTTAGGATTTTAAACCTTAATTTTTTAAATTTATAGTAATGAAGAATAATAAAATTTTGGTTGGATTATTAGGGATTACTTTAAGCTTTACAGCTTGTAAGAAAGATCTTGATATTACCAACGTAAACTCGCCAACTCCGGCGAGTGCTCAAAATGAGAATGGATTATATCCATTTGCTCAGGGAACTATCTATATGAATGGTTTCCATAACCTTAAGTATTCTGATGGTGTTTATGGTCGTTTCTGGCCAGGCGCTATGGGATTTCACGAATTAATGGGTGACGTAGTTGGTGCTGAAGCAGCGAACGCGTTCATGAACCAAATTGGTTGTCCTAATAGAGTGACTTTAGACAACGGAACAGTTGTTGTGAATCCTAGTCAGCCAAATACACAGTATGCATTGCTTAGAGCAGCTAATAACAATGCTCAAAGTGGAAGTAATACTACTTTTTATGAGTGGGCATACATGTACAACATGATTGCAGCTGCGAATGAAATCCTTGCGATTTCAGACAAAACTACTTTCACAGGTACAGGTGCTGCTACTAAAAAAGCAACTATCCAAGCTTGGGCTTATTGGTGGAAAGGTTATGCATATAGCAGAATCGGTTCTACTTATTATGCTGGTTTAATCCAAAATGCAGGGACTTCTGAAGCAAAAACAAACGGTAATTATGTAACTAAGGAAGCGATCATCACAGAAGCAAATTCAAATTTTGATAAAGCAGTAACTGCTTTATCTGCTGCAAGTTCTGCAACTGATTACTCTGCTACTTTAGGAAGATTAATTCCTACTTTTTTACAAAAAGGTAAAGGCGGCGTCTTGACCATCGATATGTGGAGACGTAATATCAATACCATGAAAGCGCGTAACATTCTTGTGAACACTATGAGATCAAGTATGTCTGCTTCTCAATGGAGTGCAATTTTGACTTTAGCAAATGACGGTGTAAGAGCGACTGATTTAATCTTTACTGGACGTTCAGATGCGAATGGTGATTTCTTAGGTACTGGTATCAGTGTTGCTGATAAAATTGGTCAAGCAGGTCCTACTGGTTCAACAAATACTTATAAGTTAAGTGAGCGTTGGGTTCAGGAATTCGTTGCTGGTGATAAGCGTAGAGATAATAACGTAATCACTTTGGCTTCAGTAGGTTTATTCAACTCTGATCGTGGTAACTCTTTCAATACACGTTATAGCTTGAAATATGGTGGTAACGGTGCTGCAGGTGTTATTACTTGGGCAAATAACGTAATTGGTGCAAATGAAATTACTTTAGCAGGTACTTACGAAGAAAACGAATTAATGAAGGCGGAAGCTTTGATTATGACTGGACAAATTGACAAAGGTGCTGAATCTATAGATGCTGTTAGAACATACCAAGGTGCTGGATTAGCACCATTAGGTACTGGTTTAACTCAAGCAGCTGCTTATGAGCAGTTAAGAAGAGAGCGTAGAATTGCGTTAGCATTCAAAGGCTTATCTTTCTATGATGCGCGTCGTTGGGATATCATTGCTCCAGACAAGTCTCGTACTGGAACTACAGTAGTATCAGTGACTGGTGCGGTTAGTACAAATGCTACAATCGTATATGGTTTCTTAGACTATTGGGATGTACCAGACAATGAGTTGGCATACAATCCAGCTGCAGCAGGATCTGCTCCAACTAGAAATCCTAAGCAATAATTATATTTTAGGTAATATTTTGAAACAAGACCCCTCGGGGTCTTGTTTTTTTATGTACCTATAGTAACTTTAAGGTATAATAGCAATCTTATGAAAATCTTATTTACCTGTTTCTCTTTTTTTCTTGCCACTTTTAGCTTTGCTCAAAGAAATTCAATTTCAACGACTAGCAAATGGGGACAACAAATTTTCTTAAGTGATGTGAATGGCCAAGCCTTTGTTAATATTTACGAAGGCATTAACGGATCTGTGTATGATCAAACAGAATATCAATTAGCAAAAATTATATTAAAAGATGGCAGGGTATATAATGATGTAAAAGCAAGAATTAATTTGTTAGAACATGAAGTTAATTTTATTGCATCCAATGGTCAAGAGGGTTTTCTTGGAAAAGGAATGGCTTCGGAAATTACTTATGAAGACAATAATGCTAGTCAGTCAAAAATATTTCAATGTGGATTCCCGCCGATTGACAATCAAAATAGAATCTCATTTTATCAAATCTTATTAAACGGTAAAGCTAGCTTGCTTAAATCTGTTTATAAAGCAATTCAGGAACGTAATAACGATATGTCAGGTGAACGCTATAAAGAATTTGCCACCTATGAAAATATCTACTTATTAAAGGATGGCACGATGACTCGAATTAAAAAAGATAAATCTAGTTTGCTAGTTTTGTTTCAAGATAAAAAAGAGGCCATTGCAAAATACATGGATGATCAAAAATTAAATTTAAAGAACGAGGCACATTTAAAAGCATTAGTACAATACTATAATACCTTATAAATGGACTTTGTTGAACAATTAAATCAATGGGGGCATCATAAAAAGCCCTTTGTTTTTCTCATTGATTTTGAACAAAAAAAACCGCTGGCTTGGCTTGTTGAAGATTGCCCCGATTCTTTTCAGTTTAAATTCACGAAGACTAGTTCGGTAAAGAAGGAGCTTAAGTATGCTACAACAATAGACCAACTTATAAAGCAACCTATCACAATCTCCGACTATCAGCATAAGTATAATCAAGTAATGGACGCATTACAAAAAGGGGATAGTTTTTTGATGAATTTAACCATCCCAACGCCGGTCCAAAATAAGCTAGATTTTCAAAGTTGCTTTGATCACGCAAAATCTAAATATGTGATTTGGCTAAAAGAGCAGTTCATTGCCTTTTCACCTGAAACCTTTGTACAAATAGAAGAGGGGAAGATAGCCACATTCCCCATGAAAGGAACCATTGATGCAAGTTTACCGAACGCAAAAGAATTGCTACTTAATGATCCTAAAGAATATGCAGAACATGCTACCATTGTAGATTTATTAAGAAATGATTTAAGTAGGGTAGCTTCCAAAGTGAGGGTGACAAATTTTAGGTATTACGAAGAAATACCAACTCAAAAGGGATTGATTGGTCAAGTGAGTTCGTCCATTGAAGGGGAGTTGCCAAAAGATTATGCATCTAGGATTGGTAGCATACTATATGATTTATTACCAGCAGGATCGGTATCGGGTGCACCCAAAAAGAAAACAGCCGAATTGATTGCTTCAATTGAAGGAGCTGACCGTGGATATTATACAGGCATTGCCGGCTATTTTGACGGAGTTAATTTAGATAGTTGTGTGTTGATTCGTTATTTAGCTGCAGACAATGTTTACCATAGTGGCGGTGGAATTACTTTTCAAAGTGATATGGCATCTGAATACCAAGAAATGATAAACAAAGTATATGTCCCAGTTTTTTGAGAGTATCCGCGTTAAAGACGGTATTGCTGAAAACCTAGGGTTTCATCAATTAAGGGTCAATAAAACCCTGCAGGCTTTTGGTGCATCCAGTCGTAGCATTGAATTAGCATCTATTGTGCACCAATTAGTATTACCTGTAGATGGCTTGTTTAAACTAAGAATCTCTTATGATCTTTATGGGAATTATCAATCAGTATTTACGCCATATCAATATAAGCAAATTCAAAATTTCGCCTTAGTAGATATAAAGGGACAATCTTACGATTTTAAATTTTCGAATAGAGATTGGATCAATGAAGCGCTTATTCAGTCTGGCCAAGACGAGGTGCTAATGCATGACGGAGGATTGATCAAAGACTGTTCTTATACCAATATTGTTTTTTGTGATGGGGTGCATTGGTTTACGCCAGCTGCACCATTATTAGAAGGCACAAAACGCGCAAAATTAATAGAGGAGGGTGGTATTTTGCCCAAAGCATTGTACGTTCAAGACTTACCGAATTTCAAGAAATTTAAATGCATCAATGCGATGATAGGATGGGAGGATGCAGTAGAATATAAAATTGAATCAATTAAAGAATACTTCCTTTAGCCCAATTCAATGCAATCAGTGTTTTAAAGAATTTCGTTTTGAGTTCATAGCCTTTTAAAACTACCTCTATATATTTTATTTCTCTATTGTTGACTAAAAAGAGACTACTCTCTCCAATTTCGAATCTTTCTAATTCAACGTCTAATAAACGCTTTGTATTTTCAACACTCTTTAAATTGATCTTATATTGATTCCTGAATGCACTTAAAGCAGCATAATAGGTTTTAATTTTATTTTCAATTTCAAGTCTGGTTTGTCCTATTTCTAAATTCTGTTGGTCAATTTTTATCTTAGCTTGTTTTAAATCACCTCTTGCTTGCCTTAAAAATAATGGTAATCCAAATTGTACACCAGCTTTGTAATTATTTTGATACAATCCGCTATTCAAAGGATTTGAGAATTCATATCCTTTATTTAAAAAATTATAATTGACTCTAAGGGTAGGTAATAAATTTTGAGTTTTGTACAACTTATCAATTTGTAATATATCCGACTTGAAATCCAACATTTTAAGTTTTGGATGTATTTGGTTCGCCTCTTCAATCACGCTAAGTAAAGTAGGTACAGCAAATGCATCTATATCTGCCATCATCCAACTACTATCTGGTTGAATCTTGTCCGTTAATTCATAAGGGAGCTCATTCTGATCCCATAAAAAGTTACTTAGTTTACTTTGTTCTTCTATAAGGTCTGCTATAGCTTCTGTCTGTAGGTTGAGTATATTTTGATATTGCACTACCCCTTCCACAGTATCAATTGCAGCTCGGTCTCCTGCTTGATAAGATTGCTTAATAAATTCAAGTCTATTCTTTGTCTTGTCTAAAACTTCGGTAAATAACTTTTGTTTTTGATAAGCATAAGTCCAAGACCAAAATGAACTTGCACCATCTAAATACAAATCATTCACAACTAATTGTCTTTCGGCTTGGGTTAAATTCACCAAAATTTTACTTTGAGCCAAGTCTGACCTTCTTTTATCAATGATCAAGTCCTTTAATAGTGGGATAGAGATACCTACATAACTACTTTTGCCAAAGGTATTTTCGCCACTTAATCTATCTCCATAATTATTTTCCAATCCTCCCTTAATTTCAATACCATACCAAGTTGGTATTTTTAATTCTGGATTAGAGTAGAAAAAGTAGTTTTTACCATCAAAGGTTTTCTGATCATTTGCAACATAAAATGCTGGATCAAAAGCGCCCCTAGTACTTAAAAGACTTGCTTTTGAAAGGTCAATTTTAAGTCCTGCTTGCTTGGCAATAGGGTGGTATTGATTGATTAATTCAAATGTATTGCTAATGCTCAATGTATTTTGGCTAAACAATACATTGGACACCAATAAAAGGACTTGAAATAAGAGCAGTTTATTTCTTTTCATTTGCTTTTATATCTTTTCCTTTTACTTCAAGGGTATAAAAATCAGGAGGGAATCCATTCAATTGACGCCATAATTCATACCAAATTGGTACATCATTAAGTAAAGCGAATCCTTGAGC
>Ga0207940_1000708_pt1 | contig 10960 bp, 7 predicted proteins | sample LakMenEpi06Jul12_FD_150676 | JGI IMG/M metagenome (GOLD analysis project Ga0207940, IMG submission 150676) | Freshwater microbial communities from Lake Mendota, WI - 06JUL2012 deep hole epilimnion (SPAdes) | ecosystem: Environmental > Aquatic > Freshwater > Lake > Epilimnion/Euphotic zone ... | reverse complement strand
CGTGCACCTTTATGGCGAAATGATATTCGCGGAGGTTTCTTACATATTGATCAAACGTGTTCGGCTTCAACCTTGTCGCGTTCGGTCATGGAAGGAATTTCCTTTTCAGAAAAGCAGGTGCTGACAATTGCACAAGGTTTAGCCAATGATGCGCCAGCTACCGTTTCATTAGGTGGACATGCAGGAAATGACCTGAGATGGGAAAAAGTCAGAGCAAGGACTTTAGGTGAAGACCTTGAATCTTTCCATGACAGCGATACAACCACACGGGGTGCAGCCATTTTGGCGCTGAACTTGATCATCCAAGACTTCGAGTTATCCTTCAAAAAACTTAGGGTCAAACCTAAGCAAACAACTGCAACCCAGGATGATCGAAGATATTCTCGGTATAACTTTTCAGCATTCTTAAGCGCTCAAGAATCAGTTGTGCAATTTACCGATTCGACTAAGGATAAGAGGAATCATGAGTTCAGTTAAAGCCCGACTTAAGAACTATCGACAGTTGATGCGGTTTAGGAAACCTATCTTTAATAACATTGATCGACGTCTGTCTAGGGCCCACACAATTCATGATCTTCGGGATATAGCCAAAAAAGTGACCCCCATAGGGCCTTTTGACTACACCGATGGCGCTGCTGAGGGCGAAATTAGTTTGAATCGTGCCAGAAGAGCTTTTGAGGACATCGAATTTCAACCACGGATTCTGCGAGATGTCTCCCAAGTTGATCTTTCGGTTGATTTACTAGGTAAGAGAATGCATATGCCGGTTGGAATTGCGCCAACTGGTTTTACTCGAATGATGAATACGGATGGCGAAGTTGCAGCTTCTAAAATTGCACAAAATCTTGCTATCCCGTTTGCGCTATCAACGATGGGAACAACTTCCATCGAAAATGTTGCGAAAGCTGCCCCTGGCGGAAGTAATTGGTTTCAACTGTATTTATGGCGAGATCGAGATAAGAGCCTGGCGTTAATTGAGAGAGCGCAAAAGGCAGGGTATGACGGATTAATTCTTACAGTAGATGCGCAAGTTGCAGGCCAACGTTTGCGTGATGTGCGAAACGGTTTAACTGTTCCGCCATCACTAAGTGCGAAAACAATTGTTAATGCCCTGCCAAGACCAGCTTGGTGGTTGAACTTTTTGCTCAAAGAACCGCTTGTGTTTGCATCTCTAGAATCATGGAATGGCACTGTCGCAGAACTAATGAACACAATGTTTGATCCAACAATGACATATGAAGATCTCGATTGGATCCGTGAAGTTTGGGATGGAAACCTTCTTGTTAAGGGAATTCAAAATGCTGATGATGCCAAGCGTGCGGTTAAGCATGGCGCTGATGCGGTATGGCTTTCAAATCACGGCGGACGTCAACTAGATAAAGCACCGGTGCCTTTTGAAATGATTCCAGCTGTTCGTAAAGCTGTTGGTAAATCAACGCAGATTCATATCGATACCGGAATCATGGATGGCGCTGATGTCATCGCCGCTATGGCAAAGGGTGCTAATTTCACATGGGTTGGTAGAGCTTATTTATATGGACTTATGGCTGGCGGTGGCAGAGGTGTAAGTCGAACCTTTGAAATTCTAGAAACTCAGATGGTTAGAACCATGAAACTGCTGGGAGTCCAATCTGTTAGCGAGCTTGATCCATCAATGGTTAAGTACTTAAAGGAGAGATCAGAAGGATGAAAGGTCTGTTTGTACCTCAACTCACCGCTTTCAACAGTAATCAAAAAGTGGATTACGTTGCTACAAAGGAACATGGTGCTTGGCTTCTGGACAACGGTGCATTTGGATTGGTTCCATTTGGAACATTTGGAGAAGGTAGTGCGCTTTCACTTAGTGAAAAGAAGCGAATTACAAATGATCTGCTGACAATTTCCAATGGAAAACTAGTTATTCCGACAGTCATCTCAAATAGCCTTGAAGAAATTTGTGAATACATCGAGTTTGCCAACAGCTTGCCAATCGAAGCAATTATGGTTTCACCCCCAAGTTATTTCAGACCGATATCAGATGAAAAGATGATTGAGTTCTATCGATTTATCTGCCAAAAGAGCCTCCACCCCGTGCTTGCTTACAGTATTCCCGCAACAGCCCTTCGTGTTCCTAGTGTTGTTGCTGCCAGTACTCCGGTGTGGGGGGTTAAAGACTCCTCCGGTGACATTGATTTAGCTGCAGAGTTTCTGAAAGATAAAGTTAAAGTCTTAATTGGAACTGATCGCTTATTAGTTGAGGCCTTAAAGCTTGGCGCAGCAGGTGGAATTTGTGGTTTAGGTAATCTATTCCCAGCACGCATGGCTGGTGTTTACCGAAGTTTTGTTGGCGGAAAGATTGAGGAAGCAGAAGCAACCCTTTCAACCGTTATTAATTTTACTTCGCATTTTCTGCGCCCAGAGTTTGGCTTTGGTGAAAGTATTGCAGCAGCTAAAGCGGTATCAAACCTACTGAATCCAATTAACCTAGGCGGGGTAAGGCTTCCATCTGCCTCATTTGAGCTTACAGATCAGATGAAATCAGAGCTACTAGCTCTGGCCAAGGAATAACTTTGAAGCAATCGGATGCAGCGGTAATCGGTTTAGGTGCAATTGGTCTACCCGTTTCGATTAACCTTTCCCGTACTTTTGCAATACAAGGCTGGAATCGTTCTGTAATCCACAATGAAGCGTTATCGAACTCTGGTGTTGAGTTAGTTAAAGATTTCAATGGTTTTGATACAACAAATTATCTAATTGTCTTATCTGATGAAGCCGCGATCTTTGAAGTTTTAAATAGTGGGTTGCTAGCGGTTCTAAAAACAAATGACCTTGTGGTTGTCTTAAGTTCAATTTCTCCTGATGCGATGCATAAAATCTCGGAATTGATACAAACAAAAGGTGCTCGAGTCGTTGATGCACCAGTTAGTGGCGGTGATATCGGGGCGCAACAGGGACAATTGTCGATCATGCTTGCTGGCGACCGTGATGATTGTGCCAGGGCTGAAAAGTTATTGGCAAAGACTGCAAAATCAATTAGATATGTTGGATCACTGGGCAAAGCACAAACCTTAAAGGCGTGCAACCAAATAATTGTTGGTGCACATCTTGTGGCACTTGCCGAAAGTTTGACGTTGGCGCGCCGTAATGGAATTTCTGATCAAGACTTTTTTGATGTGATTTCCAATGGTTTAGCCGGTTCTGCCGTCCTCAATACGAAGTGGGAAAAAGTAGAAAGCGGTAATTTTAGTGATGGCGGGAAATCAGCCTATCAATTAAAGGATATGAAGATCGCACTAGAAATTGCCCAAAAAATTGCTTTGCGTTTGCCGCTTTCAGAGACAGTTGCTGAGATTTACCGCATCCAAAAAGAGCTTGGTTACGCTGACTTAGATCATTCCTCGGTTTTACTTCAATACTTGGATAACAATGACAATTGATCCTGGATCGATTAAGAAGTTCTTAGTCAATGTTTTGATTCCAAATCACCATGTCCCAAAAACACGATGGACCGCTGATAATTTGTGGGATCTGTCATTTATTCGAGTCTTGTTTTTAATAATAGGAATTGTTCTATTGGGCGTCGGAAGTTCCTTCACCGTGCAATCTGGTTTAGGAAATGCTCCCTGGACAGTATTAGCGCAGGGAATATCAGTTCAAACCGGATTAACTTTGGGTATCTCATTCTTTTTAGTCAGCTTAGTCGTCTTGTTGTTATGGATTCCGCTTTCCCTTAAACCAGGATATGGAACTATTGCTAACACCGTCTTTTTCGCCTTTGGTTTACAAATTGGTATTGAGTACATCCCACAGCCATCAAATCTTGTAGTTGCTTACATTTTGCTGATTGCTGGAGTCTGGATTTCAGGTGCAGGTGGAGCACTTTATATAACCTGTGGTCTTGGTACTGGTCCACGCGACGGGATCATGTTGGGATTTCTTGGAAAATCTAAGTTACCAATCACCGTTGTTCGTGCCTTAATTGAAATAATTGTTCTGCTTTTAGGTTACTTCTTAGGTGGCCTGGTGGGAATTGGCACAATCATCATTGCGCTTTTAATTGGTAGAGCCTTTTCATTTTGGTTTAACTTCTACGGAAAGTTTCCACCAAAGCCGATTAATCCAGCTATCTAGCTAAAACACACATTAACGCTTCAACGGTTAGCAATGGCGCTGCGTTGTGGCCTAAGTTGGTGCGGGCTTGCATGATCGCATTAATCTTTTTGATTGTGTTTTGTGGCTTGGTTTTAGCTGCCACAGCATTAATTTCTGCCGCTAGCTCTTTGTTGATCAGTGCGTCGCTTGCACCTGCCTGAACCATCATGACATCGCGGTAAAAGGTTGCAATGTCTAAGAGCGCGGCATCTAAACCATCGCGGACCATACGGGTTTGGCGGGTCTTTTGTTCCTTCTCTAACTCCTTTATTGCTTTACTTCCACCGGTTGCCATTCCGCGACCTGTTGCACCCTTGCCGTAGGCGAGTGAAAGATCATCAACCTCTTTTTCATTGCGTAGCTCTGCTGCAGTTGTCGCCTGTTCGGTAGCAAGATCGACAAGCGTTTGTGCCGCAACAAAGGCCGATGAGATCCCTTGCAGAGTTAGTGGCAACTTCATGATTGTGGTGCGAGTGTTTCGAACATCTTCATTCTTAGCCAAATATCGGGCCCGCCCGATGTGACCTTGGGAAACTCGTGCGGCAAAATCTGCCATGACTGGAGATATGCCATCTTTGTTTTGCAGAACTTGTGCAACTGCTTCGGGTGATGGTGTGACAAGTTGCAGGTGACGACAACGACTGCGGATAGTTGGCAAGACATCATGCAAAGTCGGTGCGCACAGTAACCACACTGTGCGGTTACCAGGTTCTTCAATAGCTTTAAGTAAAGCATTTGCAGCTGATTCGGTTAATCGATCCGCGTCCTCCATAACAACCACGCGCCAGCCACCCATAGAAGGTGCCCATGAAACACGTGTTAACAGTTCGCGGATTTCATCAATCTTTATTGAAAGACCTTCGGTGCGAATGATTTCAACATCTGGGTGCGCACCATTTGCTGCAGATTTACATTCATTGCAATGTCCACAACCATCCTTTGCACAGATAAGAGCTTGCGCAAATGCAACCGCAGCTGATGATCGTCCTGAACCTGGAGGGCCGGTAAACACCCACGCATGTGTCATTTCTTGTGATTCTTCGCCTGTGCGAGTGGAGTGAACAGCTTTTTGTAAAACTTCAACGATGTGGGCCTGGCCTACTAAATCGCTATATACACTCACTTTTTAGCGGATTTCTTCTTCGGAGCAGCTTTTTTAACAGCTTTGCCAGCTGCGCGTATCGGACGAAGTAAGAGGTTGCCCTTATCTTCAACTGCGTTGCGCTTTAGGGTTGGTATCTGGCTCACACGAGAAATAATCGCTGTGTGGGTGTCATCAATTGATTGATTGCCATCAACGATGAAGTACCGCTCTGGGTCAAGTGCTGCCAGCTGCAAAAACTCTTGGCGTACACGTTCGTGAAATTCGATTGGTTGAGATTCAAGACGATCTTTGCTCTTTAAACGAGCAAGACCAATTTGTGGTGGAAGATCGATAATGATTGTCAATGTTGGGAATAATGATTCAGTTGCCCATCGAGAGATTCGCGCAACTTCGCCAGGTTCTAGAACACGACCCGCACCTTGATATGCGATAGATGAATCAAAGTAGCGATCAGAGATCATTACCTCACCGCGAGCTAATGCTGGACGGATCACCGAATAGACATGGTGTGCACGATCTGCTGCATACAAAAGTGCTTCGGCACGTGGGCTTATCTCACCGGTTGAGTGCGATAAAAGAATTTTGCGAATTTCAACACCAAGATCGGTTCCACCAGGTTCACGAGAAAGAACAACGGTTTCACCTTCTTGTTCAAGCCATGCCTTGAGTAATTTGGATTGGGTTGATTTTCCGATTCCTTCGCCACCTTCAAAGGCGATAAAGATTCCGGCAGTTGGTGCACCGGTGATCGAACCGAGTTCACCCTTGAAAGCATTAACAATGTCAGACCACAGTGAAACGTTAGGGCGGTCCTTCATTTGTTTATAGGAAACAAAACCAATGAGTGATGCGAAAAGTCCTGCAATAAGAATTGTTACCGCTGCGCCGTTGTAACTAACTTGTGTATTCTGAAATTTAAAGGTGTGCTGGCCAACGGCAGCGGCGATCAGGGGCGCTACAGCTAGAACGCCTACTAAAACCACACGGATCAGGCTCTGTACGAAGGCAAAGGTGCGGCCGCGGACATCGTCCTTAACTTCCATGCCCAGCATGGTGAAGCCGGTAACCCACGTAATTCCGCTAAATGCGCCAAGGATGATGACGATAAATACCGCCAAAACCAGGTTAGGGATTGCAGCAAGTGCGACAAGGAAAGCTCCGCTAATAGTTAGTGATGCACCAAATAATCTGCGCCGCGAAAACTGTGCGAAGACCTTGGGGCCAAGTGCAATTCCGGTTGCAAGGCCCGTAAATACTGCCCCAAACAGAACACCATATGCCGCTTCTCCGCCACCAAGATCACCGACAAATGTTCGGGCTAAACCAATGACTGCGCCAGCTGCAACAAATGCGCCGACCATTCCAACAATAAGGCCGCGAATTAACTTGCTGCCAGAGACTGCTTTCCAACCTTCGTGAAGTGATTTGATAATTCCAGTTTCAGCGCTGTGTTTGGCGGCAGCACCTTTAGGAATTTCATGTAGTCCCCAGATCGTAAAAGCCGCAAAAGCAAATGAGAGTGCGTTTGCATACAGTGCTAATTCAACCGCCGTTACGTTAAGCGAGAAAGCTGCGTTGATTGCTGATGTAAAAAGAGAAAGGAAGGTGAACAGCGCCGCAGCAACAGGTGCAGTTCCGTATGCAGCTAATAAAGAAACTTGATTAGCATTTTCTAACTTATCGCGTGGAACCAAGTTCGGAACAGATGCTTCCTTTGCTGGCGACCAGAACAAAGTTATACATTCCACCAAGATCATTGCGGTGTAGAGCCAGAAATAATTGTTTGCAATTGGAATCGAGATATACAGCGCCGTGCGCAGAATGTCGCAATTGACCATCAACTTGCGGCGATCTAATTTGTCAGCGATCACTCCGGCGATTGGGCCAAGGAAAACGGCAGGCAATAGGCGAGCAATAAACACACCTGCGATTGCAAAGTTGGCAGTTGTGTAATCACCACCTGAAAGTTGTTGGGCCATTGCCGTTGTTGCCAACAAACCGAGCCAATCACCAAGTGATGAGAACAGCATTGAGTTCCACAGTCTGCGGAAAGGTTTGATCGCAAGGACTCCACGAGTTACCTGCTGCGCTGGGGCGGCAGGAGTCGGAAGCGTCTTTGGCATGGTTGTAAGTCTATCGGGGGCTATAAAGGCTGATCTAGCGGGCCGCTAGAACGGAAATGCCTAAGGCCGACACCGCCATCAAGGTGAAGGCGATCAGGAAGATATACATACGTTTCTGCTTCATCATGTGCGCTTAACCTTTCTTTGCAGCTTTCTTGGCTTTACCGGTTGCTGCTTTCTTTGCAGCTTTTTTAGTTGCAGCTTTCTTTACAACATTTTTTGTCAGTGTCGGTGCGGTATCACCAGGCTTTGCCTTTGCTGCCGCTTTCTTGCGTGACTTCTTTGGTGATGGTCCATTTTCTGCTTCCCATGCACGTCGACCAGCTAATAATTCAAGTCCGCGTTCAAGAGTCATTCCTTCAGCGGTGTCACCACGACGCAAAGTCGCATTTGTTTCACCATCGGTAACGTACATACCAAAGCGGCCATCCTTGATGATCAATGGCTTTTGGGTTGTTGGATCAATACCTAATTCCTTAACAGGAGGTTTTGCAACTCCACGACGACGTTCCTTTGGCTTTGAATAAATCTCTAATGCTTCATCCAAAGTCATTGTGAATAATTGTTCTTCAGATGTCAGTGTGCGTGAATCTGCACCAGCCTTTAGGTATGGACCGTAGCGACCATTTTGAACAGTGATGTCATCACCTGCGCTGTTTGTACCAAGTGTGCGCGGTAATGAAAGAAGTCTTAATGCATCTTCATATGTAACGGTATCTAAAGTCATTGTTGACAGCAGACTTGCTGTCTTTGCTTTTGGTGCATCCGCCTTCTTCTTTTTCTTCTTTCCAGATGCGGTTAGTTCTACTGGTACTTCTGGCAAAACTTCAGTGATGTAAGGACCAAAACGTCCACTCTTTGCAATGATCGGCAAATTAGTTGCTGGATCAATACCTAACTCACGCTCACCTGATGGTGCCTCTAGTAATTCAATTGCCTTGGCAAGAGTCAGCTCATCAGGGGCTAAGGATTCAGGAATGTTGGCTAGCTTGCGCTCTTCGCCTTCTTTGTTCTCCTGCAGATAAGCACCGTAGCGACCCACACGGATTTCGATCTCAGGGGAGAGGTTCATGGTGTTAGTTGCGCGAGCGTCAATAACGCCTAAATCTGCTGATAATTCATTAAGTCCAGGTTGACCATCGACACCATAGAAGAAGCCACGAAGCCAATCAACACGGCCTGCTTCTCCAGCTGCGATCTTATCTAGATCTTCTTCCATCGAAGCGGTGAATTCGTAATCAACCAACTTTGTAAAGTGAGTTTCAAGCAAGCCTGTTACAGAAAATGCTAAGAAGGTTGGAACTAATGCGCGTCCACGCTTGTAAACATAACCACGATCCTGAATTGTTTGAATAATTGATGCAAATGTTGATGGTCGACCAATTCCAAGTTCTTCTAGTTTTTTCACAAGAGTTGGTTCGGTATAACGGGCAGGTGGTTTTGTCTCGTGACCTTCGCAGGTGTATTCATCAACTTTTACAGATTGCCCAAGAGTCATCGCAGGTAAGCGCTTATCGGCGGATTCTTCATCCTTGTTTTCATCGGAAACAATGTCATCGTATGCGGCAAGGAAACCAGGGAAGGTAAGTACGGAACCGTTTGCGCGGAAAATTGTTTTCTTTCCGTCATTTGTTTGAGCATCAAAGTCAACGCGCATCTGCATCTTCTTAGCATCTGCCATTTGTGATGCAACGGTCCGCTTCCAGATTAGATCATAGAGTGCGAATTCATCACGTGAGAGTTCAGGCGCTAATTCACCAGGTGTTTTGAAGGTGTCACCGGCTGGACGAATCGCTTCGTGGGCCTCTTGTGCATTCTTTGTTTTTCCTTGATACACACGTGGCGCATCTGCAACATGGTCTGCGCCGTACAAAGCTTTAGCTGCATTTCGTGCAGCGGTGATTGCTTGCTGCGACAGATTGATGCTGTCGGTACGCATGTAAGTGATGTAGCCGTTTTCATACAAACGTTGTGCAACGCGCATGGTGATTTGAGCGCCCCAACCAAGTCGGCTACCGGCATCTTGCTGCATCGTCGAAGTTGTAAAAGGTGGCTTTGGTCGTTCTGTGCGTGGGCTTTCTTCCATTGATTTAACGGTTAAATCGCTGCTTTTCAGGCTTTCTACAAGCCCTTTAGCGCCTGCTTCATCAAGTAAAAGAATGTTGGCAAGTGATTTTTCTTTAACTGCGCCATCTGCGCCAAAATCTGAAGTTGCTGCAACTTTCTTTCCATCAACTTCTAGTAAGCGGGCATTGAAACCAAGTGCGGTAACCGCTGCCAAGTCCCACCAAGCGCTGGAAATAAAGGCCATACGTTCGCGTTCTTTTTCGACAATCAATCGAGTTGCAACTGATTGCACCCGACCTGCTGAAATTCGCGGCATAACTTTCTTCCACAAAACTGGTGAAAGGCGATAGCCAAACAAGCGATCTAGTACGCGACGCGTTTCTTGTGCATCGATAAGGTGGTAATCCAAATCGCGCGTGTCTTCTACAGCGGCTTGAATCGCTTCCTTTGTAATTTCATTGAAAACCATTCGCTTAATAGGAATCTTTGGTTGTAAAACTTCTACTAAGTGCCAAGCAATCGCTTCACCTTCGCGGTCTTCGTCCGTTGCCAGAATTAATTCTTCGGCGTTTTTCATTAACTCTTTGAGTTCAGCAACCTTTGCTTTTTTGTCAGGATTGATGACATATAAAGGTGCAAAATCATTTTCGATATCCACGCCCTCTTTGGCCCAGGCGATTTTTTTAAACTCTTTTGGAATATCAGCTGCGCGTTGTGGCAAATCGCGGATGTGACCGACAGATGCCTCGACGACGTATCCGTCGCCGAGGTATCCACCAATTTTTCTGGCCTTAGCTGGTGATTCAACAATCACAAGCTTGATCAGGTCGGTCTTAGCCTTTGCCATAAGTAGAGGGAAGTTCTACTTAAATTAAGCACTGATCGATGTTGCTTGACGACGGTTACGAATCAAGGCACCAATGATCACTGCGACTGCAGCAAATGAAATCAACAAGCTTGTTGATTCTCCATCGCCTAGTGCAAGTGACACGATTGCAGGTGTAATCAACAGCGCTACCAGGTTCATAACCTTGATAAGTGGGTTAATTGCAGGGCCTGCAGTGTCCTTGAATGGATCTCCAACGGTGTCACCAACGATTGTTGCTGCGTGAGCATCGCTGTTCTTTCCACCGTGGTGTCCATCTTCAACCATCTTCTTAGCGTTATCCCAAGCACCGCCTGAGTTCGATAGGAATACAGCCATCAGAGTTCCGGTACCGATTGCGCCAGCAAGGTATGCACCGAGCGCACCAACACCGAGACCAAAACCAACTGCGATTGGCGCCATAACAGCGAGCAATCCTGGAGTTACAAGTTCACGCAGTGAATCGCGAGTACAGATATCAACTACGCGTGCGTAATCTGGCTTCTCTGTTCCCTTCATGATTCCTGGGTGCAAGCGGAATTGTTCGCGAACTTCGACAACAACTGCGCCAGCTGCGCGTGATACCGCGTTAACTGCAAGACCTGAGAACAAGAACACAACTGCTGCTCCAATAATCAAACCAACCAAGTTACGAGGATCTGCAACATC
>Ga0207940_1000704_pt1 | contig 11001 bp, 9 predicted proteins | sample LakMenEpi06Jul12_FD_150676 | JGI IMG/M metagenome (GOLD analysis project Ga0207940, IMG submission 150676) | Freshwater microbial communities from Lake Mendota, WI - 06JUL2012 deep hole epilimnion (SPAdes) | ecosystem: Environmental > Aquatic > Freshwater > Lake > Epilimnion/Euphotic zone ... | reverse complement strand
CCAATTGATTGCCAGGAACCACACGTACGCCGTCGTGTTTCCATGCAGCTGTTTGTGCTTTGTCTGAGTCTGAATGATGATGGTTTGTCATGGTAACTACCTGTTATTAAACATATTGTTTGTCAACTATAGGTTTTTAAACAATATGTTATAAAAAATGAAATGGTTTTGGTGTGAAATCTGTGCCTATTTTGCTTCAGCCATTGCGTGTTTGTACAGTTTTATCGCACCAAAATAGACAATTTGGGTTAGTCTGACATTTTCTAAAAACATCTTGAAAATGACCAGACAAGCTGCCATCGATCGAGCGTCCGAAGAATTTGACAATGGTTCCTTTCGTTCAACTCTTCAGAAAAGAATTTCTAGGCCCACGGAGAGCCAAAATCCAGCCAGATCTGCCGAACTTCTGGCTTATTTAACTGAAGAACTCCAGCCCGCTTTGCTAGACATGGGTTTTGAGTGTCGCCTCATTGAACACCCAAAAGCAAAAGCGCCATTTTTGTATGCCGAGCGCTTGGAAGACCAAGCTTTGCCAACCGTTTTGGGCTATGGCCATGGTGATGTCATTCGCGGGCTAGAGTCTGAATGGCGAGAAGGTGTTTCACCTTGGACCTTGACTGATTCAGAAGGGCGCTGGTATGGCCGTGGCATTGCAGATAACAAGGGCCAGCATTCTGTTAATTTAAAGGCGATGGCCTGCGTGCTGGCTGAGCGCGGTTGCTTGGGCTTCAATGCCAAATTCATCATTGAAATGGGCGAAGAAACAGGTTCTCCCGGTTTGAGAGACGTCTGCGCGGAGTATGCAGATTTGCTTAAAGCAGACTTGTTGGTGGCGTCCGATGGGCCTCGGCTGAGAGCAGACCGACCCACCATCTTCTTGGGATCGCGCGGTTGTATCAATTTTGACCTCAGCATCGATGCCAGATCGGGTGCTCATCACTCGGGCAATTGGGGCGGACTGATCTCCAACCCAGGCATTCAACTGGCCCATGCCATAGCCTGTTTGGTCACAGACCATGGTGAGATCTTGGTGCCCGAATGGAAGCCAAAGTCATTGCCCGATGCGGTGAGGCGCGTATTGGCTGACTGCGAAGTCGATGGCGGCGCCAATGGCCCTCAAATTGAGCCTGATTGGGGGCAACCAGGCCTGAGTCCAGCCGAGCGCGTTTTTGGCTGGTGTTCGTTCGAAGTGTTGGCCTTCAAAACGGGCAACCCTGACAATCCTGTGAACGCCATTCCGCCCAGAGCCAAAGCCACGTGCCAGTTGCGGTTTGTGGTGGGCATCGACAGCACAGACATATTGGACGCTTTGCGCAGGCATTTAGACCAGCATGGTTTTTCTTATGTGCAAATTACGGCAGCGCGCGATGAAATTTTCAAAGCAACACGCATTGACCCAGACGATGCTTGGGTGACATGGGCCGCCAATTCATTGCAACAGACCACCCACAAAACGCCTGCTATTTTGCCTAATTTAGGGGGCTCCTTGCCAAACGATATCTTTACAGAGGTGTTGGGCTTGAAGACCATTTGGGTGCCCCATTCGTATCCTGGTTGCTCTCAACATGCCCCCAATGAGCACCTTCCTCCGGAGCTTTTGAAAGAAGCTCTCCAGGTCATGACTGGTCTTTATTGGGATTTGGGTGCAGGCAACACCCCTCATGCCAATTAAACTGGTGGAATGGTTTCAAACTAGAGATTCAAAGGACACACCATGAACGCTCGTTACGATTGTTTTTGTAAATTGACAGATCTGCTTGATGCCCAAGAGTCCTTGAGTGAAGCCAGGCGCCATCTGCACAGATACCCTGAACTCTCATTTCAAGAAAAATCAACGGCACAGTGGGTGGCTGACAAGCTCCAGGCTTGGGGATATGACGTCACTCGCAATGTTGGCGGCCATGGCTTGGTGGCCACTTTAAAAAATGGTGAGGGCAAAGGGATTGCATTGCGTGCAGACATGGACGCGCTCCCCATACAGGAGGAGACCCAAAAGCCCTATGCCAGTGAACACACCGGCACCATGCATGCTTGTGGTCACGATGGCCACACGACCATGTTGTTGGGCGCTGCTCAGCAATTGGCCAAAACGCGTCAATTCAAGGGCACCGTGCACTTGGTTTTTCAACCGGCAGAAGAGGCCGGTAAAAACAGTGGCGCACAACAAATGATTGCCGACGGCTTGTTTGAACGTTTCCCTTGTGATGCTATTTTTGGCCTTCACAACCATCCGGGCGTAGACGTTGGCACTTTCATGTTTGGCACAGGCCCTTTCATGTCTGCCTCCGATACCTGCAAAATCAAAGTCAAGGGCAAGGGTGGGCATGCCGCCCGTCCGCACCAGACGGTCGACCCTGTTCTCATCATGGGCAGCTTGATCATGGCCTTGCAATCCGTGGTGTCTCGCAACATTGATCCCCTGCAAACCGCCGTGGTCACCATTGGCACCGCCCATGCGGGCAGTGTGTCCAATGTCATTCCCGATTCAGCCAGTTTGTCACTCAGCATTCGCTCTTTCAGTCCCGAGGTGCGTGAATTGTTAGAGCAGAGAATTACAAGCTTGGTGCGCTCGCAGGTGGAGTCCTATGGCGGTGACGTTGAAATCATTTATGAGCGCGGTTATCCAGTTGTGATTAACTCGGTTCCCGAAACTGAATTTGCGCGTCAAGTGGCCATTGAATTGGTTGGGGAAGAGAAGGTGGTTTTCCCATTTGGACCCGTCACGGGCAGCGAAGATTTTGCTTATTACTTGATGCACAAACCAGGTTGTTTTTTAAGGCTAGGCAATGGTCGCGACAGCGCTTTGTTGCACAACCCCAAATACGATTTCAACGATCAAAACTTGTCCTACGGCGCTGCCTACTGGACTCGGCTTGTAGAGCGCTTTTTAGAAGAAGCTTGAAAAAAATTCTCATTTATCACTGACCCATCGGAGACCCCATGACCCTGTCTATGTTCCAAGCAAGCGTGCCCCGCTTGATCAATGGATTGACCAACTTATCTAACATTTTGGGCAAGGCCCAAGCGCATGCAGAAGCCAAAAAAATTGACCCCACCGTCTTTGCTTCGATGCGTCTTTACCCTGATATGTTTCCCTTGAGCCGTCAGGTTCAAATTGCGTGTGATGTGAGCAAGGGTCTGGTGGCCAGGCTTGCGGGGGTTGAGATTCCTAACCACGAGGACACTGAAAAAGACTTGAAAGACCTGCAAGCTCGAATTGCCAAAACCATTGCTTTCTTGGAAACCTTTAAGCCTGAGCAAATTGATGGCACCGAAGACAAGGACATTGTGGTGAAGCGCGGCGATAAAGAAGCCCATTACAAAGGCATGCAGTATTTACTGGGCCATGGCTTGCCCAATTTGCATTTCCACACCACCACCACTTACAGCATGCTAAGGGCGAGTGGCGTAGAACTGGGCAAGTCCGATTACTTGGGAAAAATCTAAGGCTTGCTTAGTCAGCGCTTTGGCATAAACGATTCAGTCGTCTAAGCCCGACATGCCAATTCGGTGTGCCAAGGGCTTGGGGCCTGCAATGCGGTACATCACTTGTCCTGGCCAAGACAAATAGCCGTCGAGCCTGCGAGAGAACAAGACGCCATCGGTTTGGCTTTTGTAGGTGGTTCGTGCTTTGGGTCCATTGGGGTTGGCTGGGTCGATGACGTCGCATATGGCCTGTCCTTTTTTGACCTTGGCACCAGGTTTGACATGAAACACCAGAAAACCTGTACCGCTGCTGTATCCCACGTCCATGCCGCTAATAGGGGAGGCAGGCGTTTTCATTTTGGACAGTGGTGCGGCTTTGCCTTCCAGTACCCCTTGCCTGACCAGCCAGCGATAGAGATTTTTAGCATCAGATTGGCCAAGTGCATCACTCACATCGTGCTGACTGCGCATTTCCAAGGTAACCGACATGCAAGCTTGGGGAATTTGGGCGTGTGGAAACTTGTTTTGGAGTCGGGCCCATAACGAGCTATTGACACCTGAAAAGGTGAGGGTGCTGGGGTAGGGGTCGTTGTAAAGGGTGGCCTCAACGCCCAAATCGGCTGCCAAAGCAGCCAAAGCACCTTGATTGCCCAGGGGGCCTGTGGGGCCCTTCAGCCAGTCGTTCTTCGCTGTGAACAAGTGCAGCGCCGCATAAATGTCGCAATGCAAGTCGAGAACATAGTCGGCATCTGTGCTGAGCTTTTGCATTTCAACGCGCAAGGTCTGAAGCTCATTCACGGGCTTCATCTCGTTCAGGGCTTGCAATGCGGCCTTTCGAATCATCTTCACATTGGCTTCAGGATGGGTGCCAATTTTTTTCCATACTTTTTCTGCAACAGGTTCTGACAAATCAATCCAGTTTCGATTGAAGTTTTCAAGACTGAGGTGGTTGTATCTACCGGCATGCGAGTTGCCGACCAACTGGGACTGGCCAATGGGATTGACGGTGGGCACCAAAACTATTTCACCCTTGATCAAGCCTTTTTTGTCTGCTTCGGCCAACATGGGCATCAAATGGTGCAAGGCCATGGTGCCAGGCATTTCATTGGCATGAATGGCAGCTTGCATATACACCTTGGGGCGAGCTCCAGCCTTGCCAAAGCTCAGCACGGTAACGGTGCGATTGGTGCCGGGCGTCATGCTTGGCAAATTGATAACTTTCTTTTTGATGGCCATTTTTGAACCTTGACTTGATGCGAAAGAATTTAGTTTATGCCGATTTCATCTAAATCAAAACCCTAATACGCAATTGATGAAATAGAGTTAGTGTGTTGTCTATCTTCATTTTTCATTTTTCTGAGGGGAAGTTCATGAACGAAATTGATATCAACAGCCTGATTGACAAAGTTCGCGGCCAAGAAATGACTCGCCAACAATTCATTCGGCGGATGGTGGGTGTTGGTCTCAGCGTTCCGATGGCGGCTCAAATGCTCCTCACATCAGGCTTAGCCCAAGCTCAAACAAGTTCTAGCTACAAGCCAACCAAACGTGGAGGTGGTGGTGCCTTGAAACTATTGTGGTGGCAAGGTGCCACCCTGTTGCAACCCCACTTTGCCAGCGGAACCAAAGATCAAGAGGGATCGCGTATTTTTTACGAACCTCTGGCCGCCTGGGATCACGAGGGCAACATGGTGCCTATTTTGGCGGCTGAGGTGCCAAACTCCTCCAATGGCGGTGTATCTCGCGATGGCAAAACCATCACTTGGAAGCTCAAAAGAAACGTGCTCTGGCACGACGGCAGACCTTTCACAGCAGATGATGTGGTGTTTACCGCGGCCTATGCGGCCGACCCTGCAACATCCGCTTATACCAAGGGCTCTTACAGCGATGTCAAGGTTAGCAAAGTAGATAGTCATACGGTGAGAGTCGAGTTTCAAAAAGCCTCACCGTTTTGGGCCGATCCCTTGGTCAGCGCGGCGGGAATGATCATTCCTAAGCATATTTTTGAGTCTTTCAAAGGCGCAACTTCGCGCGATGCACCTGCCAATCTGCGGCCTGTAGGCACAGGTCCCTATAAGTTCACCGACTTCAAACCAGGTGACATGTTGCGGGGTGTAATCAACAACGACTACCACGAACCCAATCGTCCCTACTTTGACAGCATTGAAATGAAGGGCGGCGGCGATGCGGTTTCGGCTGCCCGTGCTGTCTTGCAAACGGGTGAATACGACTATGCATGGAATTTGCAAGTAGAAGATGAGTTGTTGTTGCGCTTGGAGCAAGGTGGCAGAGGACGCACCAGCATCACGCCAGGCGGCAACATTGAATTTATCCAATTGAACATGGCTGACCCATGGACAGAAATTGAAGGAGAGCGTGCTCACCCCAGCTCTAAACACCCCATTTTGTCTGACAAGGCTGTGCGAGAGGCCATCAGCTTGGTGGTCGATCGGGCGGGTGTTCAAAAGTTCATTTATGGTCGCACTGGCATCGCCACATCCAACTTTCTGAACAACCCCAAACGCTTTGTATCTCCCAATACAAAATTTGAATTCAATCCTGACAAGGCAGCCCAAGTTTTGGAAGCAGCAGGTTGGAGAAGAGGCTCTGATGGCATTCGCGAAAAGGGTGGTAGAAAACTGAAGTTGGTGTTCCAAACGTCCATCAATGGCCCTCGCCAAAAAACACAACAAATTATCAAGCAAGCCGCTCAAAAGGCCGGCATTGACATGGAGTTGAAGTCGGTTCCTGCTTCGGTGTATTTCTCATCGGATCCAGCCAACCCCGACACTTACACCAAGTTTTTTGCTGATATTCAGATGTTCACGACCACCATGCCACAGCCTGATCCCGAAGTGTTCATGAACCAGTACCAGAGCTCACAATTTGCGACCAAGGCCAATAAGTGGTTAGGTCGCAATTCAACTCGCTACAACAACCCCGAATATGACAAAGTGTATTTGGCGGCTCAATCTGAAATGGACCCCGTCAAGCGCGCGGCCATGTTCATCAGAATGAACGACATGCCTGTCAATGACATTGCCATCATTCCTTTGGTCTATCGACCCAGAACAGCCGGTATTGTCAACAACTTGGTTGCACCGCTGTCAGGTTGGGACAACGACTTGTGGCTATTGAAAGACTGGTACAAAACCACTTAATTCAGACGCTATGTTTCGTTATATTTTGCGGCGATTGATGATCGCTGTGCCCAGTTTGCTGGGCATCAGTTTGGTGTTGTTCACGGTTTTGGCCATGGCGCCAGGCGATCCATTTTCGGAATTGGTGTCCAACCCCAACATCCCACCCGAAGTGGCTTTGGCCCTGCGTCAGAAGTTTGGCTTAGATGACCCGCTCATGGTTCGCTATTGGAATTGGCTCACAGCCATGCTTCAAGGCGATTGGGGGTATTCTTTCATCAGCCGGATCAATGTCGAAACGCTCATCATGCAGCGTATTCCCGTCACCTTGCTGGTCATTGGGTCTTCACAGTTGCTGGCTTTGTGCATTGCCATTCCGGTTGGCGTTTATGCGGCAACTCGTCCATATTCCATCTTTGACCAAATTGCCAGTACCTTGGCCTTCATTGGTTTTTCACTGCCAACGTTTTTCACGGGTATTTTGCTCATTCTGTTTTTCAGTATCCATTTGGACTGGTTGCCTTTTGTTTACCGAGCCGATATTCCAGAAACAGGATGGCGCTTTTTCTGGGAACATTTCAAGCAAATGATCATGCCTGTTGTGGTTTTGGGCATGTTCCAAGCTGGCGCTTGGACCCGGTATGTGAGGTCTGCTGTGTTGGACGTGATTCGTTTGGATTACGTCACCACAGCGCGCTCCAAAGGCTTGTCCGAAAAAGTGGTCATCACAAAGCATGTGCTTCGCAACGCTTTGATTCCGGTGGTCACTTTGGTTGCGTTGCAAATGCCAGCCATCTTTGGTGGCGCCATTGTCACAGAGCAAATTTTCCGAGTGCCTGGTATTGGCTCTCTGATTATCAGTTCCATGTTGGCCAACGACACGCCTGTCGTCATGGCCGTCACGTTTGTGTTTTCCACGTTGGTGATCGCGTGCAATCTTTTGGCAGATATTTTGTATGGCTGGCTCGACCCTCGCATCTCCTACAACTGAAGGCAAGTTGCCTGCGGTTGCTTCATCCAATCACTCGCCTGGGCGAGAGGCTTGGCGACGTTTTAAGCGTCACAAATTGGCAGTTTTTTGCAGTGTTATCCTTGGTTTCATTGTTCTGGCGGTTTTGCTGGGACCTTGGATATGGCGTGTTCCTATCAATGAAATTGACTTCAATGCGCGAATGCAGGGACCATCATGGGCCCATCCACTGGGTACCGATGATTTAGGTCAAGATTTGCTGGCTCGCATGCTTTACGGCGGGCGTATTTCTCTGGCTGTTGGTTTGGCCGCCATGCTCATTGCCATCAGTGTGGGGGTTGTGGTGGGAGCTGTTGCGGGCATGTCCAAGGGGCCCGTTGACGCATTTCTCATGTGGGTCACTGACCTTTTCTTGTCCTTGCCACAACTGCCACTGTTGCTGCTGATTTTTTACCTTTTCAACGACACGCTCAAAAAAATGATCGGACCCGAAGCGGGTGTGTTTGTTTTGGTGGTTGCGGTGATTGGGGGCTTGCGTTGGATGCCTGTGGCCCGCTTGGTTCGTGCTCAGTTTTTAACGCTGCGAGAAAAAGAATTTGTGGAGGCTGCGCGCGCGCTGGGAGCGAGCCCTTGGCGCCAAGTTACAGTGCATATTTTGCCCAACGCCATGGGGCCTGTGATTGTGGCCGCCACCATCGACGTTGCTGCGGCCATCATTGCAGAGTCCACTTTGTCCTTTTTGGGGCTTGGCTTCCCGCCCGATATCCCAACTTGGGGCCGTATTTTGTTTGATGCCAAAGATCACATGGACGTGGCAGTCCATTGGGCGCTTTTCCCTGGTGCACTGATCTTCATCACGGTGCTCACCATCAATTACATCGGTGACGGTTTGCGTGATGCCTATGATCCACGCCGTGTGCTTTAAAGAGATTTCTGAATGAGCAACCCCCTGTTGATAGTTCGTGACCTGCAAGTTCATTTCGATACCGATGCAGGTGTGTTGCATGCTGTCGATGGTGTTAATTTTCACATCGATCGCAGCGAAACCTTGGGCGTCGTGGGTGAGTCAGGCTGCGGAAAAAGCGTCACGGCCATGACCATCATGAAACTTTTGGCAATGCCACCCGGACGCATTGCCAAGGGTCAAATATGGTTTGAAGAGCAAGACTTGGTGCAAGCGGATGCGCAAACCATGCGCAATTTGCGGGCAAAAGAAATCGCCATGATTTTCCAAGAACCCATGACTTCGCTCAACCCTGTCTTGAGTGTTGGCGAGCAAATTGCAGAATCGCTGCGATTGCATGAAGGCCTGACCCCCAAACAAGCGCTGGTCAAAGCCATTGAAATGCTGCGCATGGTGAATATTCCAAAACCAGACCAGCGGGTGAACGACTATCCACATCAATTTTCTGGTGGTATGCGCCAACGCGTGATGATTGCCATGGCCTTGGCTTGCAAGCCCAAATTGCTCATTGCTGATGAGCCTACCACCGCATTGGATGTGACCATTCAAGCGCAAATTCTGGATTTGTTAAACGATTTGAAATCTCAAATGGGCATGTCCATCATGCTTATCACACACGCCATGGGGGTGGTTGCCGAAACAGCTCAGCGTGTGGTGGTGATGTATGCCGGACGTGTTGTTGAGGAAGCCAGTGTTGAAAAATTGTTTGCAACACCCGCACACCCTTATACAAAAGGGCTAATTCGATCTATTCCTCGAATTGACTTTGACAGTGATCACAAGCAGCGTCTTGAAGCGATTCCTGGGTCAGTTCCCAAATTGATCAATCCCCCCATAGGTTGCCGTTTTGCACCACGTTGCCAATACGCCAACGATCGTTGTACGCAAGAAATGCCCGAACTGCGTGAAATTTCGGCGGGCCATTCAGTGGCTTGTCACTTCTCTCTCTAAATCACATGACCGATACGCCTTCAATGACCGCCAGTTCTGCACCGCTTTTAGAAGTTAAAGGACTGACCAAGTACTTTCCCATCAAGGGCGGTATCTTCGGTAGAGAAGTAGACCGGCTGCATGCTGTCGACGGTGTCAGCTTTAACATTGCGGCGGGTGAAACGCTGGGCATGGTGGGGGAATCTGGCTGCGGTAAATCGACCACAGGGCGGTGCATACTTCGACTGATTGAGCCCAGCTCGGGAGAAGTGCATTTTCAAGGTCAAAACGTTTCCACCATGGGGTCAGATGCCTTGCGCGAAGTGCGTCGAGACATGCAGATTATTTTTCAAGATCCGTATGCGTCCTTGAATCCGCGCATGACCGTAGAGGCCATTATTGGCGAAGCCCTGACCATTCACAAACTCACGCCTTCTCCTGAAAGTTATCGCGCACGCATTGTCGATTTGTTGGAAACCGTTGGCCTGAATGCCGATCACATGAAGCGTTTCCCCCATGAGTTTTCTGGCGGACAACGACAGCGAATTGGCATAGCACGCGCGCTGGCTGTATCGCCCAAACTCATTGTGTGTGATGAACCCGTTTCGGCACTCGATGTTTCCATTCAGGCACAGGTAATCAACTTGCTGGAAGACTTGCAAGCCAAGATGGGCTTGACCTATTTGTTCATTGCACACGATTTGTCGGTGGTTGAGCACATCAGCAATCGGGTGGCGGTGATGTACTTGGGCCGCGTTGTTGAAATTGCGCCATCTCGTCAGCTATACACTCAGCCCAAACATCCCTATACCGAAGCGCTGTTGTCTGCCGTCCCCATTCCAGACCCTAGGGCCAAGAAAAAACGCATTGTGCTGACAGGCGATGTGCCCAATCCGGTCAATCGGCCAAGTGGTTGTCACTTTCATCCCCGTTGTCCCAAGGCAATGGACAGATGTCGTACAGAAGAACCTGTTTTGAAATTGGTGGGCGATCAGCACCAAGCTGCCTGTCATTTAAACGATTGAATTTTGACGCATGTTGCGTCTCTCTCTGAAGGAATAATTGCGATGCTAAATTGGATTGATGAGCGGATACCTTTGCGCTATGCGGCATTTTTTGTGGTGGTTGCGCTTTGGGTTGTATCTGCTTTGCAGTTGGTGGTGGGACAGGTCAGCTTGATTTGGGTTCTTCTCTTGTCCGCACTTGTCATTGTGGGTGTGCGCGACCTTCAGCAAACTAGGCATGCAATATTGCGCAATTACCCCATCATTGGTCACTTGCGTTTTTTACTGGAATTCATTCGGCCAGAACTTCGTCAGTATTTTATTGAGAGCGATAGTGAAGCTGTGCCATTTTCAAGGTCGCAGCGATCCTTGGTCTACGCCAGAGCCAAGGGCGATTCTGACAAAAGACCTTTCGGCACGCAGTTGGATGTTCGAGCAGTGGGTTATGAGTGGCTAACTCACTCCATGAGTCCATCTGAGATCGAATCGCACGACTTTAAGGTGGCAGTTGGTGGCTCACAATGCGAGCAGCCTTACCAGATTAGTTTGTTCAATGTGTCTGCCATG
>Ga0207940_1000703_pt1 | contig 11006 bp, 21 predicted proteins | sample LakMenEpi06Jul12_FD_150676 | JGI IMG/M metagenome (GOLD analysis project Ga0207940, IMG submission 150676) | Freshwater microbial communities from Lake Mendota, WI - 06JUL2012 deep hole epilimnion (SPAdes) | ecosystem: Environmental > Aquatic > Freshwater > Lake > Epilimnion/Euphotic zone ... | reverse complement strand
AGAAATAACTGAATTAGTTAAATCCATACCAAACAATGAAGAACTAGGGGCTAATATAAGAAGAATGATTAGTTAAAAGTTTCAGAAACATTAGGAATATAAAGGTGGTATTTGTAAATTTGCCACCTTTCTTTTTTACAATTTAACAAAATATATTTATGGATTTAGGATTGGATATACTATCCAAAGTAACAGTTTTTAGTAAGTACGCAAAGTACAAATCAGAACTAAAACGCAGAGAAACATGGGATGAAATTGTCGATAGATATCAGACAATGATGATTAAAAAATATCCTAAATTAGAAGAAGCAATTATAGAAAGTGCTAAATTCATAAGGGATAAAGAAGTGTTACCTTCAATGAGAGCTTTACAGTTTGCAGGACCTGCAATGGAAGTGAATAATGCAAGAGGGTATAATTGTGCCTATCTACCTGTTGACAGTCTTTACAGTTTCTCTGAGACTATGTTTCTACTATTAGGAGGAAGTGGTGTAGGATTTTCTGTACAGAAACAACATGTATCACAATTACCAGCTATTATCAAACAAGGCACTTACAAGCAACGCACTTATCTAATAGAAGATTCTATTATGGGATGGGCTGATGCTGTAAAGGTGTTGATGAAATTCTATTTTGAGGGTGGACATAAGCCTAAATTTGACTTTAGAGCTATCAGACACAAAGGAGCAAGACTTGTTACAGCTGGAGGTAAAGCACCAGGTCCAGAACCTTTAAAGATATGTCTAACACACATTGATGCTGTTATGGAAAGAAAGCAAGATGGTGAGAAACTATCTCCTCTAGAGTGTCATGATATTATGTGTCACATTGCTAATAGTGTTCTTGCTGGTGGAATTCGTAGAAGTGCTATGATTAGTTTATTCTCTCATGATGATGAAGAGATGATTACATGTAAGTATGGAGCTTGGTGGGAACTTAATGAGCAAAGAGGTAGAAGTAATAACTCTGCTGTTCTTAAGAGAGGAGAAATTAGTGAAGAAGAATTCAAAGCTTTGTGGACACGTATTGAAGCATCAGGAAGTGGTGAGCCAGGAATCTATTGGACTAATGATCTTGATTGGGGAACTAATCCATGTTGTGAAATTGCTCTTAGACCATTCCAATTTTGTAACTTATGTGAGGTGAATGTCTCTGATATTACATCACAAGAAGACTTGAATAATAGAGTGGGTGTAGCTTCATTCTTTGGTACATTACAGGCAGGATTTTCTGATTTCCATTACTTACGTCCTATTTGGTCTAAAACTACGCAGAAGGATGCATTGTTAGGTATAGGGATGACAGGTATTGGATCTGGAGAAATACTTAAATACGACTTAACAATTGCTGCTAATACAGCAAAGGTGGTGAATAGTATGATTTCTGAAAAGATAGGTACTAATGAAGCTGCTAGACTTACATGTATTAAACCTTCAGGTACAACTAGTCTTGTGTTAGGAACAGCATCAGGTATACATGCATGGCATAATGACTATTATCTCAGAACTATGAGGTTTAATAAATCTGAAGACATTGCTACATACATGATGATTAATCATCCAGAACTAGTTGAAGATGATTTGTTACGTCCTACAGATACAATATGTCTTAGAATTCCTGTTAAAGCACCAGAAGGATCTATATTCAGAACTGAAACAGCTATTGATACATTAGAACGTGTTAAGAAGTTTTCTATAGAATGGATTAATGAAGGGCACATCAGTGGTGCTAATACACATAATGTTTCTGCTACAGTTTCTATTGATAAAAATAGAGATTATGTAATTAGAAAAGATGGATCCTATTATACTGGTGTCACTGCTTTTGATGAGAATTTTGAAAGATATTCTGATGAGTGGGAAATAGTTGGAGCATGGATGTGGGAGAATAGAGAATTCTACAATGGCCTATCTGTCCTTAACTATGATGGAGGAAGTTATGTACAAGCTCCTTTCGAAGACATATCTGAAGAAGAATATAATATTCGTATTTCTCATTTAAAATCTGTAGATTTGACAAATGTTATTGAGATGGATGACACTGTAGACTTTGGTGCTATAGCTGCTTGTGCAGGAGGTCAGTGTTCCCTAGATTAAAAATAAATTTGGTAAATTCACAACTATTACATATTTTTGTGTAAATAGTTGTGAAATGCCAAAGATTATTAATCCTATAGGAAATAGATATGGTTTACTTACTGTAGTATCTTTTGCAGGAATTACACCATGTGGTCATAAAACTTATAATTGTATATGTGATTGTGGAAACCCCACCATTAGAACAAGTACATCTATTAGAAGAAGTGAAAACTCAAGCTGTGGATGTTTTTCTAAAAAAGGTGCTGCACATTCTCAATGGACAGGAGTAGGAGAAATATCCTCTGGATTTTGGTATGATCATATAGTAAAAAGTGCAGATGGTTCTAAATATGGAAATCGTATTAGAAAAACCAAAGAACTTACACTAACTATTCAAGAAGCATGGGATATCTTTTTATATCAAAGTAGAAAATGTGCATTATCAGGAATAGAATTAACTTTTCCTTTTGGACATAAAGATAAATCTTGGACAGCCTCCCTAGATAGAATTGATTCTTCTAAGGGATACATTTTAGGAAATGTTCAATGGGTTCATAAAGACATAAACATTATGAAAAATAAGTTTAACCAAGAGCATTTTATTAATATGTGTAAATTAATATCTAATAATAAAAAATAATAAATCGTTTTCCATTGTTGTTTTGTTTAATACCCCTAGGAGCTTGTCACTCCTAGGGTTTTTTTATGCAATTACAACAAATAATTAACAAAAATTTCGTAAATTTATATTCTAAAAACAACTATATAATGGCAAAAAAACAAAAAGAAAGTGGTGTTGCTACTACTAACAAATTTCAAGAAGCACTAGACAGGTTAAACAAAACTTATGGTGTAGGATCAATTCTAGAACTAGATAGTAAGAGAAGTGATAATTATGACATCATTAGTACAGGATCAATTGGATTTGATCACATCACTCTTGGTGTAGGAGGTTTTGTAAAAGGTAAAATGTATGAACTACGAGGATGGGAAGGCACTGGTAAGTCTACTATATGTGGACATGCTGTAGCTGAGTGTCAAAAGCAAGGAGGTAAAGTGTTGTATATTGATGGCGAGTATGCTGTTGATAAAAAATACTTCCAACAATTAGGTGTTGACACAACTAAAATGCTAATAGCTCAACCATCATGTGGTGAAGAAGGCTTTAATATTGCTATGGAAATGATTAACACAGGAGAAATAGATCTTGTTGTTATTGATTCTGATAGTAGTTTAATTCCTAAGAAGATGCTTGATGGTGAAGTGGGAGATTCTACAATAGGTAGAAAAGCTTTATTAAATAGTAATGCTTATCCAAAACTAAAAGGTGCTCTATCACAACATAATGTTTGTGTTATAGTTATCAGTCAGTATCGTGAGAAGATTGGTGTTATGTTTGGTAATCCAACAACAACTCAAGGAGGACATGCTCTTAAGTTTTATAGTGATTGTATTATAGAACTAACTAAAACAGGAGCAAAAGATGGTGATGTTCAATATGGTAATATTACTAAAGTGAAATCTATTAAGAATAAAATGTTTCCTCCATATAGAAAATCAGAATTTGAGATTGTCTATGGATTAGGTATTGATAAGTTTAAAGAAATCATGATGCTTGGTAATGAGTATAACATTTTACGTAAGTATGGTAAAACCATCACTTATGCTGATGTTAAATATCAAGCAGATGAGTTTGAAGAACTACTTACAGACAATCCTGAGTTTCTCACTTCTATAACTAGTGATATTATAGCTAAGATTAAAGAAATGGATAATCCAGAAGTTTTACCACAATTAGAAGGAGAAGAAGCAATTACAATAGATATAGATATGGAAGAAGTAACTACAGCTGATTCCACAACACTTCATCTCGAATTAAATAACTTATATGAAGATAAAATTTAAGAAAAAAGATGAGCACAGTAAGTTACCCATAAAGGGTAGCTTACATGCTGCTGCAAGTGATGCTTATGCACACACCATCACTACAAGAGAAGATGGTAAAATAGTTGTAGGATTAGGATTCTCTACAGAAATTCCTACAGGTTTTAAAGGAATCATTGTACCACGTAGTAACTTAACTAAATATTATTGGGTGTTAAATAATTCTTTTGGAGTTATTGATTCTGATTATAGAGGAGAATGGATGGCTATATTCACTCCTATATTATCTACAACTGATAGTGATGGATTCTTGGAAAAAGTTTATAATCCAATATTTCCTTATGTTGTAGGTGATAGAGTTTGTCAGATATTCTTTGATGTAGTGCTAGATGTAGAAATTGAAGAAGTTGATGAACTATCTGACACTGATAGAGGATCTGGTGGTTTTGGTAGTACAGGAATCAAATGATGTTTGCAACTAAACTCTGTAAGGAAATTGGTTGTAAGATGAGAGCTTGGTCTGGGGGTGTGTGTAAAAATCACACTCCCAAAAAAGCTATTCCATCTACACCAAAACCTGTCAATAATAATGATAGGATATTAAAGATGCAAGAGTTCTTTCTATCTATATGGAAGAAAAGACCTCATAAGTCTGAGGTGAGTGGAACATCGTTAGGTAGTGAAGCATTGTCTGTTTATTTTCATCATATACTTCCTAAAGAAAAATATCCTGAAGCTTGTTTCGATGAAGAAAATATTATACTTTTGACACTCCTTGAACATGCTGATGTTGAAAGTGATATGTATAGATTTGAGGAAGTTAACAAAAGACGAACTCTCTTATTAGTTAAATATGGAAAAATATAAAGAACTGTTATATGATTGGGTGTTTCACTTTAATCCATATAAAAATGCTTGGGCTGCTATTCCTAGAGATGTATACACTCAATACTGTAATAATCATAGTGTAGAAGGAGTGATATACAGTAGTAAATTTGAAACACTATTACATATACTATTTCAAATTAAAGGAAATAAAAACAATTTAAATCAATTAAAATAACATGAAAAACCAATTTGTTTACACAAGAATGTTAGAGAATGACTCTAGCGAAGCTATCTATGTAAAAGATAGTTTTAATATTGAAAAAGTGGTACGTACAATTACAATGGATGATGGACGTACACTAGTGTTACTTGATGACTTACATGAAAGAGTACAAGAAGTTCCAGACATTAATCCTAAGACAGGAAAGATGACAGGAATGAGAAGAGAACGTAATACATTTCAAAGTGAAATCTATCTTAGTAAAGAAGATGGTGAAAGATTTTTATTAATTACAGAAGTATAATGGAAAAAGGATTTAAAAAATTAAATGGTGTAAGGGTGCTATTATCCCTACCACCTAGAGATACTAAAGGTATTGAATTAAGCCCAGAGCTAAAAGAAGAACTGGATAGAGAATATGCTGCTCAACTAGATAAGTTAGAAGTGTACGCTGTTGGTGATGCTGTAGAAGGAATCAAAATAGGAGATGTAGTTTATGTTCCTACAGAAGAATTAAAAAGAGGTACATTTGTAACAATAAATGGAGAATCAAAACTCATAGTTAATTCTATGGCTATAGCATTAGTTTGGTAATGAAACTTCCATTCATCAGTTGCAAATGTATCACGTATGGAAGAGTGTCTACGTTGGAGGAATCTATTTATAGTTTTCTCCAACAAGACTATCCTGGTGAAAAGGAATTAGTCATTGTAAATGACTATCCTAAGCAAAAATTGATATTTGATCATCCAGAGATTAAAATAATTAATCTTGATTACACTTTTTCCACAATTGGAGATAAAGAGAATTATGCTATTGAATTATGTGAAGGAGAACTAATTGCTGTATGGGATGATGATGATGTTGCTTTACCAAATCATTTAAGTAATATAGCTAAATACTGGAAAGAAGATGCTAATTTATTACATTGGCAGAGAGGTGTATATTACAATGCTCCTAATATTACAGACATTGTATCTATTGGAAACTCAGGAATAGTATATAGCAAGAAAGCTTGGGAAGCTATTGGTAAGAGTCCTATTGAGAATGCAGGAGGAGATATGTCTTTAGTAATAAGAATACATAATCTTGGAAGAGAACAAGTTGTTCTTGCCTCTCCTCCAGATGATGAAGTGAGTTGGTTTTATAGATGGGGAGGAATAGATGTGTATCACCAATCAGGACAAGGACATGATGTTCCAGGAACAGCTAATGCTATTCAAAGACATTCTCTATTTATCGAACAGAAAAGACAAAGAGGACAAATACCAACAGGAGATGTTGTATTAAATCCTAATTGGAAATATGATTATGTACAAATGTTAAAATCATTCAATGAAAATAAATAAGCTAATAATTGATTCTACATATTCTGAAACAGATTTATGTAAACTAGGAGCATTACATGGTACAGATAAATCTCCTTATAACACTGATGCTGGTTTACATAAACATTCATATACAGCTGTATATGATTTTCTTTTTGCTTCTAAGCGATATGAGAAATTAAAAATTGCTGAAATTGGTATATTGAAAAATAAATCAATGTTGTGTTGGAGAGAGTATTTTCCAAATTCTATATTACATGGATTTGAATTCTTTGGATCTGAAATAGAAAATGCAAAGAAAGATGGACTATTAGACACTAGTTATTTCTTTATGAATATAAAGGATGAAGCTAGTATTAAATCATCATTGAAAAACGCTGCTACAATTTACAATCTTGTCATAGAAGATAGCACGCATGTATTTGAGGATCAGATTAGATTTATTAATAATGTTCATCCTTATATACTTCCAGGAGGAATGTTAATTATTGAAGATATATTTAAGGATGCTGATGAATCTTTATATGCAAAAAGTATTGAACATTTATCTGATGTGTTTTATAGTGTTACATTTATAGAGACAAACCATAAAAATAATTATTCTCCAGGATGGGATAATGATAAACTTTTATTATTAATTAAAAAATAAACATGCTAATAAATATCATCACTCCCTGTTCTAGACCAGAGAACTTACATCTAATTGCTAAGAGTATCAATCTACCTAGTTATGCTTATAGATGGATTGTTGTGTTTGATTCAGATGAAATCCCTGATGATATTCCTGATATATGTGAACCTTATTCTGTCAAGGTGGAAGGAAGTGTGTTTGGAAATGGACAGAGAAATTTTGCTATAGATCTTGTTGAAGATGGTTATTTATATTTCAATGATGATGATACAGAAATGTCTGATAGATTGTGGGAGAATGTCAAAGGTTTAGATGAAGATTTTATATCATTTGGTCAACTAAACAAAGATGGAACTATAAGACTAGAAGGTAAGATTGTTGCTGTAGGATATGTAGATAGTCATAACTTTCTTGTAAAGAGAGAATGTGTAGGAGACACAAGATGGTCACTGCATAGATATGATGCTGATGGTGTGTTTGCTTACGAGTGTTATAAAAAAGCAAAGACAAAGAAATACATTCCTAAAACTCTCTCTACATATAATTCTTTAAAATAAGAAAAGCCCCTTGTAAATATGACTAGGTCAATATGTATACTATGTAATTCAAATCCATGTAAAAAAAATGGTATTTCTAAGAGAGGAATTACTAAATATAAAAAGTATTGTTCAAGTTGTGAAAAAAAAGTGTATAATCAAACAAGTGGTAAAACTTCTAACAGAAAACTAGGATATCAGTTATATAAAAAAGATAAGTGTGAATACTGTGGCTTTATCCCATTACATATTTGTCAATTAGATGTAGATCATATTGATGGCAATAAACATAATAATGATCTAAATAATTTAATGACACTTTGTGCAAATTGTCATAGACTTAAAACACATAAACAAAGAAGCCCCAATTAATTTGGGGCTTTCTTTCTTTATTTACTAAGTCTTTTTTGTTTCATAGGCCATTGAGGACTTTTCAGTCTCAATTTTGTATCAGCCTCCTTCATATAATTACCATTGATTGGATTAGGAGGTGCCACTTTAGGAGCTTTTCTTGGCTTACCAGATTTCTTAGCTTTGCCAGCTGTCATATTACTTACAGCCATATTTACATTTCTTCATTTTACCACCACTCTTCATCATAGGTTCCATAGAAGCAGCCTCACCACCATATTGCATTTTCTTTTTAGGAGCTTTACCAGCTTTCTTCATTGCAATAGCTACAGCAGCTTGTTTAGCCATCTTACCACCCATTTTCATCATAGTAGCTCCAGATTTAGCTGTCTTAGGAAGAACACCTTTACCAATAAGAATATCTTTTTGAGTAATCTTTCCATCTTTACTAAGATCAGGAAATGATCCACCAGATTTAGCTCTCTTAGGCATTAATTTATCTAAATTTTTTGTAACAAAATCTTGTCCTCGTTCTTTACGAGTATCTCGTTCTACCATACGTTTAGCTACATTTGTAGCTCTATCTGGATTTTTAGCTTCAAGTCTTCCAATACGTTTTAATTGACCAGATCTTAATGAAACTCCTGTTTTTGCTTTTTTCATCATTGCCATTATATTAATTTTTTATTTAGATTTAGATTTCTTAACACTTCCACCAGACTTCATCATTTTCTTTTTAGCAGTATATTTACCTGCACCATCTTGTCTATCCACAGCATCAGCTTTAGCTGTTCTTCTTAAACCAGCTTTTTTATCCATTGTACTACCAAGCATCATACCAAGAGGTCCACCAAGTGTAGCACCTATACCACTTCTCCAATTTTCTTTAATACCCCCTGGTTTAATAGCAGAAAGTGCAAGACCAAGTTGAGCTTTAGGTTTAACAGAATTATTAATTGCATTATTCTTTTTAGGAGCATATTTACCTACACCATCTTGTCTATCTAGAAGATCAGCCATACGAGCATCTGCTTTAGCTTTAGTTTTACTCTTTGCCATTATATTAGTTTTTAATTGTTAACAATTCCATTTACGTAAAGATTTATTAATTCTGCTATTTGGATCATTAGCTGTTTTAGCAGATGTTAATTTCTTTTTCATACCTGACATTCTACTACAAAATGACTTACGTCTACTTGCAGCTTTACTACCAGGTTTAAGTTTAGAGGGTTTAGTAGTGACAGCTGTTTTAAGTTTACTTCCAGGATTAGCTCTTCTATATGAAGCTACGCCTTTAGCATTTAATCCACCAGACTTAGATTTACCCTCACTACGAGTCCATGCAGGAGTTTTTTTTTGATCAGCCATTTTTTTTATTTTTTACTATTGCATCACACATTTTATATAAAAGTTCTTCTGTTGCATCAGACTTAAATACATTTACTACAAGTCTTCATTATTTCTTAACGCAATTATTAACTGTTTTACCACCTTTTTTCTTAGTGCCTTTCTTAACATATCCTGTCCAGCACTTAATTTTACCACCATTCTTTAATGTGCTTCCTTTAAAAGGTCCTTTCTTTTTAATAAGAGGACCATTAGGAACAGGTGTGATGGCTCCTTTGATAGCAGGAATAGTGTCACCACCATTTCTAAGAACACCTTTACCAACATAAGCTGTTGCTTTCTGTGGATTCCAAGGACCTGCTTTCTTAATATTTGCCATTATTTAGCTTTTCTTTTAGCAGCCATAGCTTTAAATGTTTTTATACTTATTGAGATATTCTAGCAATCGTTCAGCTATATTTATATCATCATTTATTTGCCCTAAGAATCTATTACAGTTTCCACATAACAAACCTCTAACTTTACCAGTTTTATGACAATGATCTACTGCTAATGATCTATCTAATTTATCTTCATGTTTATGACAAATGTAACACTTGTAATTTTGTTCGTGTAACATTTCATTATATTTCTCAGGAGTAATCCCATATTTCTTTTTAAGAAGATATGTTCTTTGTTTTTCTAAATCGTAATTATTCTTTGTTCTAGCAGCATAACATGTCTTACAGTACCACCCATTTTTAGGTCTTTCTGAAATATTTTTCCATGTATTACAACTTGTACATAAAAAATTACCATCTTTAATTAAATCATAAGTTTCAGCTTCAATTATAAGTAATTCTTCAATAGATATTCCTTTTCTTTTAGCTCTTCTAGCTATTTCATAAGGATGTTGACTTCTTATAGATTCTTTCTTAACTCCACTCATTTTCTCTTCTTACTCATTTTACGAAACGTCTGAGCAAGAGCTTTAGCTTTACCAGTGCAACCAGGTTTAGTAATTGGGGTGCATTTACCAGCTGTACCACGTTTCTTAATAGAAGCTGTAGCTTTCTGTATCCAATTTTTATCCTTAGCCTTTGGCATGATTATTTCTTTTTCATCTTACCACCACCAGCTTGTTTTCTTTCAATTGCAGAAGCATCAAGTTCTTTATCTTTCTTTAATACAGCTTTACCTCTAGCACCAGCTATTGTACGTTCTTGTACTTTAGTCCAAGCACCTTTAGGATCTACAGGACCAACTCTTTTGGTAGATGCTTTAAGTCCAGATAGACTTCCACCATTTTGCATTTTCTTTTTACCTTTTTCCATTTTAGTTTTAGCTATTTGAAATTTAGATTTTAAAATATTTTGTTTTTCTTCAGATTTTTTTTTAAAATCTGATTGAGCTTTATTAAGAGAATCTCTTTTTAGTTGTATAGATTTGTAAAGAGAATCTGGACTACTCATACTAAGTTTTCCCCCACCTTGCATTTTTTTAACTACCTTTGCCATTTCTTCTGAATGTTATATTAGGTTTAACAATTATATCTTTATGAGCATATTGCCACAACTCTCCTGTAGCATTTATTATAATAGTGTAGATGGTATCAGTTTCGTGACCATAATCTGTAACTAGCCACACTACACCATCACCTTTAGGCGTGGACACCTCAAGCCTATTAGTAGGCTCGAAGATCATTTTCCTTTAGCTTTGATTTTCTTTTCTTGAGACAACATTGTTTTAGTAGGAGCTTTTGGTTTAGCTCCTGACTTTTTATTTTGAGCAGCTTTACTTCTCAAGTTATCCCAAAGTCCTCTT
>Ga0207940_1000688_pt1 | contig 11148 bp, 3 predicted proteins | sample LakMenEpi06Jul12_FD_150676 | JGI IMG/M metagenome (GOLD analysis project Ga0207940, IMG submission 150676) | Freshwater microbial communities from Lake Mendota, WI - 06JUL2012 deep hole epilimnion (SPAdes) | ecosystem: Environmental > Aquatic > Freshwater > Lake > Epilimnion/Euphotic zone ... | reverse complement strand
AATTAATGATAAGAAAAAGTGGTGGAGGTTAAAATCCGGGCTAGCGAAGCGAAGGGCCCTTTTCCCGGAGGGAAGAGGGTTGGGAGTAGGGGGAAGAAAAAACTATAAAAAAGAAAGTAAAAGAGAAAAGAAAGAGACCCACCCAGCGCAGTGGGATGGGCTTGAAGGCATTGATAACAGGGTTGGGATTTGGAGGAAGAAAGTAAAAGCAAAAGCCCATGGACTGCGATCCATGGGGATCTTGTTTTTGAATGATGCGAGTTAGAAAGGCAGACCCACCCAGCGCAGTGGGTGGGCTTGAAGGCATAGTGGATGGGCTTGATTATCTATTCCTATTAGCCCACGAATACGCCGCCGGTGTTAGCTGGGTCGCCGCTGTAGAAGGAGAACAGCAGATCCAAAGCTGGGAAATTAAAGACATTAACTTGAGGGCCACCGCCTGGGCCTGCGCCGGTGAGGATATCTGCAATGCCATCGGTGTTGCCATCGTTGATGCCAACGCGAACGCCGCCGGTAAAGTCTTCTGCGTAGGCCATGAACTGGGCAAGTAAAGCGCCGGTATTAGGATCCCAGACTCCAACGACGGGCGAGCCGCCTGCGCCAGCGCCGGTGACAACTTCGAAGGTGCCATCGTTACTGATATCGCCTATCGCGACGAATACGCCGCCGGTGAAATCAGTTGCGTAGGCATACCATTGGCTGATGATTGCATTGGTAGCGCCGTCATAGACTTTAACATGAGGTGCGCCACCTGGGCCTGCGCCGGTAACTAGGTCGAGGATGCCATCGTTGTTGAAGTCGATGGATGCAACACTAACACCGCCTGTGAAATCTACAGCATAGGCGTAGAAGGATCGAAGAACGGTGAGGCCATTGCCATCGAAGATACGAACTTCTGGTCCACCAGTTGGGCCAGCGCTAGCGATGATATCTAAAATTCCATCACCATTCACATCTTGAACTGCGACGAAGACACCACCGGTAAAGGCTTGATCGAAGGCAAAGAAAGCTTCCATGACTTCGCCGGTTTGGGAATTAAGGATAGCGATAGCAGGGCCGCCGCCGAAGCCTGCCCCTGCGAAGATTTCAGCTACTCCATCGTTGTTGAAGTCGCCTGAGACAACTTTAATAGGGCCGTTAAATCCGGGGAATGGAACTGCGGTGCCTGTTTCTGCTCCGGTGACAGGGTCATAAAGAGTGACCGTGCTGGAAGCGCCAGAGGAAGCTGGAGGTGGCGTTCCTACTACCAACGGTGTAGGAGCCAAAGAGGTTGCAGTCACTTGGGCACTGCCACTTACATAGTTGGTTCGGGTTGTGGTGATGGTTGCAGTGGAAGAAGTAAAAGCTGCTACCCCGGTTACTGTTACCATACCAGTGTTGGATATCGCTACGGTTCCACCAGCGGTGGCGGTGCCACCATAGGTAAAGTTATTATCGTAGTTGTTGATTTGCACGGTGAAACCATCAGTAGTAGCAGTTGTCGTGCCAAAGGTTGGCGTGTTCGCTGCGTTCAAAGAGGTTGCAGTCACTTGGGCAGAGCCGGTTGCAAAGTTAGTTCGGGTGGTGGTAATGGTTGCAGTAGAAGAAGTATTAGCTGCTACCCCTGTTACCGTCACAAATCCGGTTCCACTGATGGCTACGGATCCAGCGGTTGCGGTGCCACCATAGGTAAAGTTATTATCGTAGTTGCTGATCTGCACGGTGAAGCCATTTGCGGTTGGAGTTGGCGTGCCAAAGGTTGGCGTGTTTGCTACACCAATAATGTTGGCCACTTGCACCGGACTTCCGCTACTAATCGCATTCGTGGTTACCACTGCAGTCAGGGCACCAAGAGTTGGAGTGGTACTAAAGGTTACTATCAACTGAGTTTCAGTTGCAGTGGTGACGGTGCCGGCGGCTCCGCTGCTTAAGGTAACCGTATTGTTGCCAGGGGTGGTGCTAAATCCAGTGCCATCAATAGTCAGAGTGGTAGCGGTGACTAGCAGATCACTGGTGTTTAAGGTTACCGAAGGCGCAACAGTAGCAGTCTGCCCAGTGAAGGGGATGCTATTTAAAAGTACGCTAGCATTTCCAGAGCTAGAATTCGCGGTAGTGATGTCGAGTCTGCCATCGCCGTTCACATCGCCCAAGGCGACGGCGATTGGGCCATCACCAACGGCGAAGGTGGCTTGAGTTTGAAAGGTGCCATTGCCATTGCCTAAAAGCACGCTGGCGTTATCGAAACTATAACTTGCGGTAGTGATGTCGAGTCTGCCATCGCCGTTTACATCACCCAAGGTCACGGAGTATGGACGATTCGTTGCGAAGGTGGTTTGATTCTGAAAGGTGCCATTGCCATTGCCCAAGAGCACGCTAGCGTTGTTGTCAGCAAAATTCCCTGTGATGATGTCGAGGTTGCCATCGCCGTTCACATCGCCCAAGGTCACGGCGCGTGGGTTAGATCCCACGGCGAAAGTTTGCTGGCCTTGGAACGTGCCATTGCCATTGCCCAAGAGCACGCTGGCGCTGGCGTCGCCATTATTCGCTGTGATGATATCGAGGTTGCCATCGCCGTCCACATCGCCCAAGGTCACAGCGCGTGGGTTAGAGTTAGACCCCGTAGAGAAGGGGACTTGAGTTTGAAAGATACCATTGCCATTGCCCAAAAGTACGCTAGCGGTGTCTGAGTTATTATTCGCGGTGACGATATCAAGTTTGCCATCGCCGTTCACATCGCCCAAAGCCACAGAGCGTGGACTTGACCCCGTAGAGAAGGTGCCTTGAGTTTGAAAGGTCGGAGTGTTGCTGCCAGAAACAGTCGTGTTTAAGAGCACGCTAACGGTGTTGGAGTCGCGATTCGCAGTGATGATGTCGAGTCTGCCATCGCTGTTTACATCGCCCAATGTCACGGAGCGTGGGCTATCTCCCGTGGCAAACGTGGTTTGAGTTTGAAAGGTGCCATTGCCATTGCCCAAGAGCACGCTAGCAGTGTCGTTGCCAAGATTCGCAGTGACCATATCGAGTTTGCCATCGCGGTTCACATCGCCAAGCGCCACAGCCTGTGCACCATTGCCAGCAGCAAAGGTTTGCTGGGGAGAAAAAGTAGCAGTAATGGCACTACCACCCGTGCCCAAGAGCACGCTGGCGTTATCAGAGTTAAAATTCGCAGCAATGATATCAAGTCTGCCATCGCCGTTCACATCGCCCAAGGTCGCGGATCGTGAATTAGTTCCCGTGGCAAAGGTGACTGCAGATTTAAAGGTGCCATTGCTATTGCCCAAGAGCACGCTGGCATTGGTGGACCCATAATTTGCGGTCAAGATGTCGAGTTTACCATCACCGTTCACATCCCTCAAGGTCACGGAGCGAGGATTAGTTCCTGGGGTGGAATTTATCGGGCCTTGAAAGGTGCCATTGCCATTGCCCAAGAGCACGCTAATGTCGTTACCAGCTTTTGCGGCTACGATGTCGAGTTTACCATCGCCGTTCACATCGCCCAAGGCCACGAAGACTTGAGGATTACCTACGGTGAAAACTTGGGACGCTTGGAAGGTGCCATCGCCATTGCCCAAGAGCAAGCTGCCATTGGAACCGGACCTATTGCCGGCAACAATATCAAGTTTCCCATCGCCATTCACATCGCCCAAGGCCACAGAATATGACTGTGCTGCATTTAGCGTGTCGACTGCTTGACCTGCAAAGGAACCATTGCCGGTGCCCAAGAGAACGCTGACGTTACTGGAGCCTTGATTCGCGGTAACGATATCGAGTGTTCCATCACCGTTCACATCGCCCAAGGCCACGGAGCGAGGCTGAGTTCCCGTGGCGAAAGTGGTTTGAGCTTTAAAGGCACCATCGCCATTACCCAAAAGCACGCTTGCGTTATTGGAGCCTTTATTCGCGGTGACGATGTCGAGTGCTCCATCGCCGTTTACATCGCCCAAGGTCACGGAGAAGGGCTGAGTGCCCGTGGCGAAAGCTGTTTGAGCTTTAAAGGTGCCATTGCCATTGCCCAAGAGCACGCTAACGGTGCTGCCGGGGGAGGCATTGGTTCCATAATTTGCGGTGATCATGTCGAGGTTACCATCGCCATCCACATCGCCCAAGGTCACGGAGGCGGGCTTAGCTCCTGTGGATACGGTGGATTGCGCTGCAAACGAAGGCAATGCGGTAATGGTAGGCAAGCTTACCAGGTTCAACCCCAGTGAGCCGGAACCTGTAATGCCGGTAACATTTACGGTGTAGGTGGCCCCTGAACCAGATACGGAGGAGATAGTTCCGTTAGCAACGGTTCCGGTAGCAATTAAATTGAAGTCGGCAGCATCCACCCCTGTAACTGGTTGATTGAAAGTAACCGTGAACGAAGCGGAATCGGTGACAGCACTTCCAGGTGCATTAATGGATAAGGCATGTGGAAATGCCGGCGAGAAAGGAACAGGGGGCGTAATAAAAGCACCAGCAGTATAATTAAACACTGTATTAGCTGAAGTTGAATTAGTTCCATTGCTATCAGTTACTAAAACATTTGCAGCTCCAAAGGTGCCAGGAGGTGTGACTGCTGTAATCTTTTGTCCGTTCACCACGGTAAAACTGCTCGCAGCAATGCCGCCAATAGTGACTGCAGTTACGGTGCTTAAAGAGAGACCGGTAATAGTGATGGTTGTCCCACCTGTTGTAGGACCGGCGGCAGGGGAAATACTTGTTATCCTTGGTACTTCAACAATGTTGGCGACTTGAACTGCGCTGCCACTGCTTATCGAATTCGTGGTTACCACTGCATTCAAGGTGCCAGGAGTTGGAGCGGTATTAAAGGTTACTGTAAGCTGGGTTGCAGTTGCGCTGGTGACGGTGCCTGTCGCGCCGCTGCTTAAGCTCACCGTGTTATTGGCTGCGATCGTACCAAAACCTGCGCCTGTAATGGTGAGCGTGGTGGCGTTGATCGCCAGATTGTTTGTGTTCTGAGTTACGGTAGGTGTATAAGTGTACAGTGTGTTGGCTGTATTGGTACCGCCCACCGTGGTAACTTGAATACTTACAGCACCTGCAGTGTGAGCAGGGGTAGTTACCGTGATAGAGGTCGGACTATTCACAACAAGATTGCTAGCAGCAGTGCCACCAATGGTAACAGAAGTTGCGCCGGCTATGTTGGTGCCTGTGATGGTAATGTTCGTACCACCTGCGCCAGATCCGGTAGTAGGCGAAACGCTAGCAACAGTAGGTGCTGTTGGAGTTGAGCCACCAAATTCAAAAGCGCCAATACTGCTGGGCGTGGTGGTAGATCGTAAATAGCCGCGTTGATCCAAGCCAAAAATCGGTGCTGCATTACTTACATTTACATCGCCACCCGCGGTTACAGAAGATGGGCTTGAACTTGTAAAGGCCATGGTTTTGGTAGGGCCACCGTTGCTAGCTAGAGAGCTAAGAAAGGGATTGCCGGCAATGTTTCCCGAACCTGATGAGTTGCCGGTGGTATCATTTAAAGTTCCATCTTGCACAAGGTTGTTGAGATTAGTACCTATGGAGCCGCTGCCCGCGTAATCAGTAGGGGTGAGTTGGCCGGGGGCAAGGCTGTTGGCAATAATGGTGTTGGCAATGTTGAGGGTGCCGCTGTCGTTGAAGATGCCGCCACCAGTTATAGCAGAATTGCCAGAGATAGTGCAATTAGTGACCCTGAAGGTGCCGGAGGCGCCGGAGGCGCCGTTGCGGATACCGCCGCCGCCACCGCTAAAGCTTGCAGTATTGCCCGAGATGGTGGAATTGGATATGGAAAGGGTGCCGAGGTTAAAGATACCACCACCGCTGCCTTGTGTTGCAGTATTGCCGGAAATGGTGGAATTAGAGATGTTTAGAGTGCTGCCGGGGGCGTTGTAAAAGCCAGTGGCGCCTAACGAAATATTGCCAGAGATAGTGGAATTGGTGACTGTGAGGGTACCATTGTTATTAAACGCCCCGACGCCGCCGCTAGAGTGTTGCGCCCCAGTAACTGTTACGCCTGAGATGGTTAGGTTGCCGCCAGTATCGATGGTGAAAATACGAAAGTTGCCTTGGTTAGCATCAATGGTAAGATTGGAAGCGCTAAGGCCATTGATGGTAAGTGTGCCTGCGGTACTGGTAGTTGCAATGTTGGGCAGAGCGGATCCCAGAATGATGGTGCAAGGGCTGTTAACTACAGAAAAATTAATCGTGTCATTGGCACTGGTGGCGTTGGCATTGATAATAGCCTCCCTAAGCGAACCAACACCTGAATCTGAATTGTTTACAACCGTGAAGGTAGCGGGGACAACTCTTTCTTCTAGGCCAAGAAGTTCAAGCCTACGGTTAATCCCCTTTTTTAATACTGTTTTGGATGCGAAAAGATTTTTGATAATATTTAACATCGGTAGGATTTCCTTTAACCAAAAGCTTTAGCTGAATTGCGATAAAAATTAGGAATCACGAGAATTATCGGTACAAAGCAAGCACCAAATGAAACAGAACTAACACTCTTTAATGGTATCTGATAAAAAAAATGTTGTCAACCGAAAAAGCAGATTATTTGTTCTATTTTTCCTATTTTGAATAATGCATAAACTCGAAACATCGCATTTTTGCACCTTTTTGATGAATACTGGCAAGATTGAGCTGGGGCAGCAAAAGAATAAGCCACGGCAAGAAGAAGAATAAGAAGCAGAACTTATCCACCTATTAAAACAGAATTCAACGGATATAATAACAATCAGAAGAGATAATTTGCCACGGATTAACACGGAATTTCACGGAAATAAGCAGAAGAATAAGCACGGAATGGATTGCGTTCCATGGGTCTCTTGTTTTTTAAATGATGAGAGATAAGGCAGACCCACCCAGCGCAGTGCGTGGGCTTGAAGTCATAAAGTAAAAGTGGTGGTGGTTGGGGGGAAATAAAAGCCCATGGACTGCGTTCCATGGGTTTCTTGTTTTTTAAATGATGAGAGATAAGGCAGACCCACCCAGCGCAGTGCGTGGGCTTGAAGTCATTCAGTAAAAGTGGTGCTGGTTGGGGGGAAATAAAAGCCCATGGACTGCGTTCCATGGGTCTCTTGTTTTTTAAATGATGAGAGATAAGGCAGACCCACCCAGCGCAGTGCGTGGGCTTGAAGTCATAAATTAGAGAGTTGAGAGATGGGGGAGAAAAAAGAGAAAGTATAAATAATGAAAACAAAAAAGCCCGTCGACCAAAGTCAACGGGCTTTAATGAAACAAACAATCACAAAGAACTTATTTCAAAGTAGCAAGGAAGGCAATAACATCAAGAAACTCTGCTGGGGAAATAGTTCCAGCCAGGCCTTCTGGCATACTGCTTTGTTTTAAAGTCTTGCGTTCTTCGATATCTGCAACTTTGATGACTCGCTTAACTTTGCCATCGAAAATCACAACCTCGTCTTTGTTTTCACTTACCAGCAAACCGGTAACGATTTTGCCGCTGGAGGTGCTGATCAGTGTGGAAAGATACTTTTTATCAACATCTGCGTTAGGGTCGATAATAGATTCCACCAGTTTATATTTGGTAAGGCGCATACCAACTTTCATCATATCTGGGCCGAAATCCTGGCCTTCGTTATATACCTTATGGCATGCAAGGCATCCCCTGCGGAAAACCTGCTTACCGTTTTCAGCATCGCCACCCTTCATATCAGCAAGCGCCTGCATGGCTTTATTGCGTTGTTCCAAGGCGGAAGAATCCTTGCCCAAAAGAATTTGCAGATAGGGGACAACCTGAGCGCCTTTTTTATCGATAGAGATAACATTATCGAGAAGCTTTTTGCCTGCGGGATCATCCTTGGCAAGTTCGCCTTTCAAGTAACCCGTTCTCCAGCCATTAAGGTTTGCGCCCAAGGCAGCTTCACCCGTGTATTGAGTGAAGTAGTCTGGGGGATTTTTGCGCAAGGATTCAAGAACTGCGCTGGCAGATTCGGTAGTGGAAAAGTAACTAAGCCCGCGAAGAGCTTCGGTTCGAGTTCTTCCACTTTCACTTAAGGACGCTGCTTTTAAAAGATCGAAGGCGGAGGGCAAATAATCGCGCTCATCTGCAACAATACGAGTCGCTGCAGCTTTCGCATCTGATGTTTTGCAACCCATGACTTGCTTGACGAGATCGACATCCACCGCATGAAAGCTTTGTTGAATCCACAATGCTTCACAGCAAAGGCGATCGTAATCTTTACTAGTTTTATCCAGTTTTGAAACCCATTCTTTTACCAAAGGCAGAACCTCTGCAGCGGTATGGGAATGAATTTCGTTTCGAGCACGGGCACGGGTACGCCATTCGTATTCGCTTAACTGTTTGAGCAGTTCGGGAACTGTTTTACCGAATTGAGTAACTGGCTTAAGTAAGGGCTTATCTTTGTAAACCAACCGGTAAATTCTACCGTGAACATGATCACGATTAGGATCGCGTTGGCTGTATTGCATATGACCGATAAGAGGGTTGGCCCAATCACCAAACCATAGAGCACCATCGGGTCCGATTTGTGGATCGACGGGCCTGAAATGCTTATCGGTACTTTTGATCAAATCGAATGGGGTTTTCGCATCTTTGGGGTCATGCCTGACGCGCGTGCCTTTATAGCCAGCGCCATCCTCTGAAAAAGTCCAACGAGGCATACCGTTCGTGTTAATCACACAAGCATAGATAAACTGGCCCTGCACATCATCAGAGAATTGACGGGAAACCAAAAATTCACTGCCAACAACAGGCCTCATGCCTTCCGTTGGGAAGACAGCATTAAGCCCTTTGCGACCTTGAAATTGCTTACCAGAAAGGGGTGTATCCCAATGCTGATTGGCTCCGGTCCCATCACCACAAAAACCTTGGCTCCATTCATCGAAAACATAGCACCAAGGATTGCCATAACCAGGGGTAACATAATGGCTAATTTTCCAAGTTCTAGGATCAAGCACATAGGCACCCGAAGAACCAAAATTGCGGAAGGCTCCCCAAGGAGTTTCCACAGCGGTACTCATCGCAACGCCTTCTAACATATGAAGCAAGCCACCATTGTTTTCTTCGAAGGCACCAACCGTATGATGGGTATCTTCGGTAGCCCAACCATCGAGTACATGAACAACGACATCAGCTTTATCATCGCCATCGGTATCTTTGAGCCAAAGAATACGGGGCTGATCAACAACTAGAACGCCCCCGTTGAAAAACTGAAAGCCGGTGGGGCAATGAAGTTTGTCGTAAAAAACAGTACTTTTATCAGCTTTGCCATCGTTATCGGTATCTTCGAGGATGACAAGTTTATCGCTAGGTTTAGGATCGCCTGGTTTCCACAATGGGTAACTGGGCATAGTAGAAACCCAAAGTCGACCTTTGTTGTCAAAGCTCATCTGCACAGGCTTTGCAATTTCAGGAAACTTAGTTTCATCAGCAAAAAGCTTAATTTCGTAACCGGGTGGAACTGTGCAAGATTTGATGAGCTCATCAGGGGGAAGAATCTTAGGTCCACCTTCCTGATTTTCGCTGTACTTCTGTCTGGGTTCACCAAAACGAGTTGGGGGGTTAAAAAGCTCGCCAGTTTTTGAATCATCAATTTTATCAGAGACTTTTTTACCTTGGGCAATATCCCACACCAGTTGATCGCGAACTGCAGCCATGTTGCGGATTTTTATATATTCGCGCGGGAAGGTTTCGGTGTCAAAGGTGCGTCTGCCACCATAAACATACCAACCATTCAACATGCGGTAATCCTGCAAATGAACCCACGATTTATCGTTGATGGCTTTGCGAAGGGTTTCCAGCATGGAAGTATTGCTGATAGCTGGGTTCGTACTATTAAATAATCCGGCATCTAAAACCTGACCAACGAGCTTGTCGCCAGCTTCATTAACATGGCACCCATTGATAGTGAACTGTGAGCCAGCTTTATCATCGAATGCCTTTAAAGTCGGGGTAAAGATATCAACGAAGGCAATTTTTCGATAAGTTGCAACAGTTTTAGCAGCATCAGCATAAAGCTTTAGATTCTCATTTTCTTTTTTACCTTCGGGTAGAAGGGAATCACCTGTGGATTCAAAAGCAATGGGAGAAATGATTACAAATCTTGGGCTGCTTTTCGAATCATCGCGGGCATACTTCTGAGAGTACTCATCAATAAACTTTTCGTAATCTGCCTTAAATTTTTCAACACCAAGAGGGCCCGCAAAAGATTCATTGAATCCGAAGAAACAAAGAAACGTATCTGGGTTGAAAGTAAAAAGAGGATCATCAAGCTTGGTATAATCGTTGGCTCGCTGGCGGTTTGCAACTTCATCCGCTGGCCTGCCAAAGTTTCTAAACACCAATTCTTTTTCGGGGAAGCGTGCATGAAGCAAAGTTTCGAAATGACCAAAAAGGTTCATTCGTTCTGCGGTTGAATTTCCAACAAGGGCAATCCGTTCACCCTTAATGAATTGCAAAGGCAAAGTACTTGCAGGTAGATCAGCCTTCTTGGGCCTGGCAGCGGGTTTGAGTAAGTCTTTATTATCAACGCCTGAACCCTTTAAAGGTTCTTTTTTCTTCTGCGCTGATGCGATGTTGCTCATTGCAAACATTGCAGAAATAATCGCACCAATAACAAACAACCTATTTACATACTTCATTTAATGCTCCATGAATCAAAATCATTAGACAACCGTAATAATAAGTATAAACAAAAACCGTTGATAAAACCAATATGGAAGCTGAAAGATTACTAGAAAACCTAGAGAATGTTACCCAGTTAATTTGTCGAATTAACAGCAATTTTTGTAATTACTTTACTCGGCCTTACTCAGAGCTTAAACTTGGCTTTTTACCAGCCTAATTCCACATGAAGCAGATGATGAATAATACAAAGAAATTCGCCTTAATGTTGTTTTTGGTTTGCGTGTGCATCTTAAATGCCCAAGAAACCAAATCACAAAAAGTAGAAGTCTTTGATTTTAGCAAAGGATTGAAAATTGAAATGGTGTTAATTCCTGCAGGAAAGTTTCAAATGGGGGCGCTGGAATCAGAAAAAAGTTATTCCCCAAACGAAAAACTTCATGAAGTAACATTGACCAAATCTTTTTATCTGGGGAAATACGAAGTCACACAACAACAATGGGAGTTGGTGATGAAAAACAATCCCAGCACCGAAAAAGGACCCAAATTACCAGTTACTGATGTATCCTGGGAAGATGCCCAAA
>Ga0207940_1000682_pt1 | contig 11183 bp, 10 predicted proteins | sample LakMenEpi06Jul12_FD_150676 | JGI IMG/M metagenome (GOLD analysis project Ga0207940, IMG submission 150676) | Freshwater microbial communities from Lake Mendota, WI - 06JUL2012 deep hole epilimnion (SPAdes) | ecosystem: Environmental > Aquatic > Freshwater > Lake > Epilimnion/Euphotic zone ... | reverse complement strand
TGGTGCAAGTATTGCAGTAACGCTCTACTTTATTGTATCACTTGGCGCTACCTTTTACTTTCATTATATAGAACGCCCTTCGCTATCTACTAGTTCGCCTTCAATGTCGTAATCGTAGGCTTTGGTAATTTTTACCCAAACAAAATCTCCAATCGTGAGTTTCTTTTTGGTATTAATAACCACTTCATTGTCTACTTCAACGCTATCAAATTCGGTACGACCAAGGTAACGGCCCGCTTCTTTTTTGTCGATAATAACTTTTAGAATTTGACCTACTTTTTCCTGGTTTTTTTCTAGTGAAATTTCTTGCTGCACTTCCATGATAGATTGTGCGCGTTCTGCTTTAACATCGGCAGGAACGTCATCTACTAAATCATGGGCCGTGGTATTTTCTTCGTGGCTGTAACTAAAGATACCTACCCTATCAAATCGGTGTTCTTGTAAAAATTCTTTTAGTTCTTCAATGTCGTCATCTGTTTCGCCAGGGAAACCAGCAATTAAAGTAGTACGCAAACAAATACCCGGTACACGTGCTCTAATTTCTTTAATAAGTACAGACATATCTTCACGTGTAATGTTACGCTTCATAGCTTTTAGCATGCTATTACTAGCGTGCTGAAGTGGCATGTCTAGGTATTTACAAATATTTGAACGCTCACGCATAACATCCAAAATTTCTAATGGAAACTTACTTGGGTATGCATAATGTAAACGAATCCATTCGATGCCTTTAACATCTGCAAGTGCGTGTAATAATTTAGGAAGCGCGCGCTCTTTGTAAATATCTAAACCATAGTAGGTAAGCTCCTGCGCAATAAGCATGATTTCTTTAACACCTTTTTTTACTAGGCCTTCGGCTTCGGTAACAAGGTCTTCGATGGTACGGCTCACATGCTGTCCGCGCATAAGTGGAATAGCGCAAAACGAACAGGTACGGTTACAACCTTCACTGATTTTTAAATAAGCATAGTGCTGAGGCGTACTTAAAAAACGCTCTCCCACAAGTTCTGCTTTATAATCTACATCAAACTTTTTAAGCATTAAAGGAAGTTCCATGGTACCAAACCAGGCGTCTACTTCTGGCATTTCTGATTCCAAATCACCCCTATATCTTTCACTTAAACATCCGGTAACGTATACTTTATCAAGTTTACCCCTACGCTTTAATTCGAGTTGATCTAAAATGGTATTGATGCTTTCTTCTTTGGCTTTATCAATAAATCCACAGGTATTTACCACTACCACATTGTGGTCTAGCTTGGTGTTTTCATGCACAACGTCTATGTCATTTGCCATGAGCTGACCGCTTAGCACTTCGCTGTCCACTAAATTTTTACTACAGCCTAGTGTAATAATATTAACCTTGTCTTTATGTAGTGTTTTTGACTTCATGGATTATTTATGAATTTCACTCGAAAAATGAAAAGTAATATCTGGGTTATTGGTGATTTCTGTGTTTAAAAACCATTCGCTTTGGGCTAAATAAACCGGGTTACCATCTTTGTCAACCGCAGCATTTTGTTGCTTGAATCGTAAGAAATCGTCGAGCTTACCATCTACTTTAGATGTAAGCCAACAAGCTTTATAAAAAGGTAAGGTTCTAAATTCACAGGCTGCGCCATATTCTTGTAAGAGACGGTACTGAATAACTTCAAATTGTAAATCACCCACACAACCTATAATTTTTTTGTTACCACCAAACTGGGTAAACAATTGAGCAACACCTTCGTCGGTTAACTGGCTAATACCTTTTTCTAATTGCTTTGTTTTTAAAGGATCTTTATTAACGAGTTCCTTAAATATCTCTGGCGAAAAAGTAGGAATACCTGTAAAATAAAAATCTTCTCCTTCTGTTAAGGTATCTCCTATTTTAAAATTACCCGTATCAAATAAACCCACCACATCACCAGGATACGCATCATCAATAACGTCTTTTGTACGCGCTAAAAAAGTATACGGATTACTAAAGCGCATGTCCTTGTCATTTCGTACATGGTGGTAGTATTTGTTTCTTTCGAAACGTCCACTACATACGCGCATAAAAGCAATACGGTCTCTGTGTTTAGGATCTAGGTTGGCGTGAATCTTAAATATAAATCCACTAAACTTATCTTCTCCCACTTCTACAAGTCGCTTAGAGGTTGCTCTACTTCGAGGTACTGGTGCGATGCGTATAAACGTATCGAGCATTTCTTTTACACCAAAATTATTAACGGCACTACCAAAAAATACAGGTGCCACTTTAGCGTTTAAATAATCTTTGGCATCCAATGCACCATATACACCTTCAATAAGTTCTACATCTTCACGTAATTGATCTGCGTCACGCTTACCTACTTTAGTTTCAAGCAAAGCGTCTTGCAAATCATCGATGGCCACAATATCTTCTTCATCTGCTTTTGTACCACCCGTAAATAAGCGAAGGTTTTTATCATGCAAATTATATACCCCTTTAAATTCTTTACCACTATTAATAGGCCAGGTCATGGGGTGTAACGAAATATGCAATTCGTTTTCAATTTCTTCGAGTAAATCAAATCTAGATTTACCGTCTCTATCCATTTTATTGATAAAAACAATTACGGGTGTATCGCGCATACGACACACTTCCATTAAACGGCGAGTTTGTGGCTCTACCCCATTCACACTATCAATTACCAATATTACACTATCCACCGCACTGAGTGTACGGTAAGTATCTTCGGCAAAATCTTTGTGGCCGGGTGTATCCAATAAATTAATTAAAAAGTCTTTGTATTCGAAAGACATTACAGATGTAGCTACCGATATACCACGCTGACGTTCAATTTCCATGAAATCCGAAGTAGCGTGCTTTTTAATTTTGTTGCTTTTAACAGCTCCTGCAGTTTGAATAGCACCACCAAATAAGAGAAACTTTTCTGTTAAAGTAGTTTTACCCGCATCCGGATGCGATATAATGGCAAAACTTTTGCGTCTACCTATCTCTTTCTCGTATTTCATGAAGCTATTAAATTATGCGCTGCAAAGGTAAGGACAGCGAGGCTTAACTATAGCAAAACATTCACAATTATTGAGCAACAGGTAGCCTATCTTTAGTAGTACAAATGACTTATTATGAAGAAATACGTTTTTATTGTTGCAATTCTAGGTTTTCAAACTGTTGAGGCACAAAAGATTGGTGACTTAATTAGAAAATCAACCACTTTTGCAGAACAATATAAACCAGGGTTAAGTACTGAAGAAATCGCTAATGGCTTAAAAGAAGCCTTGCAAAAAGGTGCACAAACAGGTACCCAAAAACTTTCTACGCCAGATGGATTTTTGCAAAATGCAGCCTTAAAAATTATTATGCCGCCAGAGGCACAAAAAATAGAATCAACCCTTAGAAGACTTGGGTTTAACCAACTTATGGATGATATGATCGTAAGTATGAACCGTGCCGCCGAAGATGCATGCAAAACTGCCATTCCAATATTTACTAATGCCATTAAAGAAATGACTATTACCGATGGTATTAATATTTTAAAAGGAAGTGATACTTCAGCTACTGCATATTTGAGAACAAAAACCAACACGGCACTCGCTCAAAGTTTTTCACCCATTATTAAACCATCTTTAGATAAAGTAAATGCCACGCAGTATTGGGAAAAAATTATTACTACCTACAATAGTGTACCGCTAATTGGTAAAAAAATGAATCCAGATTTAGTAGCGTATGTTACTGACAAATCTTTGTCTGGCATTTACACTGAAATTGCTTCACAGGAAAAAGACATTAGAGCCAACCCTGCAGCAAGAACCACAGATCTACTTCGCAAAGTGTTTGAAAAAAAATAAGGCCACAATTTCTTGCGGCCTTACTCTTATTATTTGATTAGATTTTAGATATCAATTGCTTCGCCATAAGCTGCAGCGGTTGCTTCTTTTAATCCTTCACTCATAGTTGGATGTGGGTGTATCGCATTTAAAATTTCATGCGCAGTGGTTTCTAATTTACGCGCCACAACTGCTTCTGCAATCATTTCAGTTACGTTCATACCAATCATATGGCAACCTAAAAATTCGCCATATTTTGCATCATAAATAACTTTTACAAAACCTTCTGTAGCACCCGCTGCGCTTGCCTTTCCGCTCGCAACAAATGGGAATTTACCTACTTTAATTTCGTAACCAGCTTCTTTGGCTGCTTTTTCTGTGTAACCTACACTTGAAATTTCTGGTGTACAATACGTACAACCTGGAATATTATTGTAATCAATTGCTTCTGGTAAATGATGGTGCTTTTTCTCTAGATAAGCCATATGCTCAGCAGCATTGATTCCTTCTTTAGCAGCAACGTGTGCAAGTGCTTGACCTGGAGAACAATCTCCAATAGCGTACACGCCAGCAACAGAAGTTTGTTGGTACTTATCTACAATAACTCTTCCTTTATCAACTTTAATACCTACATCTTCTAAACCAAGATTTTCGATATTTGCAACAACACCAACAGCACTTAAAACAACATCAGCTTCTAATGTTACCATAGAACCATCTTGTTTTTTAACTTGCGCTTTAACACCTGCACCGATAGTATCTAAAGATTCTACAGAAGCGTTGGTCATAATTTCGATGCCTTGTTTTTTATATTGCTTTTCTAATTCTTTAGAAATGTCTTCATCTTCTACAGGAACAATGCGCGGCATAAATTCAACGATGGTTACTTTAGTACCCATGCTGTTGTAAACGTAAGCAAACTCAACACCTATCGCGCCACTACCAACAATGATCATTGATTTTGGTTGCTCGTTAAGTACCATTGCTTCACGGTAGCCAAGTACTTTTTTACCATCTTGCTTAAGGTTTGGTAATTCTCTAGATCTACCACCTGTTGCAATAACAATGTATTTAGCTTCTTGGATTTGTTTGGTTCCATCAGCGGCAGTCACTTCTACTTTTCCTTTTGATAGCACTTTACCATAACCCATGATAACGTCAATCTTGTTCTTCTTCATTAAGAATTGAACACCTTTACTCATTTTATCGGCAACACCACGGCTACGCTTAATAACACCACCAAAATCGTGGGTACCTGTTGCATTGATACCATAATCGGCACTATGCTTTACATATTCATATACTTGCGCACTTTTTAAAAGGGCTTTAGTAGGAATACAACCCCAGTTTAAACAAACGCCACCAAGGCTTTCCTTTTCAATAACGGCTACTTTAAAACCTAATTGAGAAGCACGAATAGCAGCTGGGTATCCACCAGGTCCGCTACCAATAACAATTACATCATATGCCATAAAAACTAAATTACTTGATTATTAAGGGCCTATTGGCCGTTTGCGTTGCAAAATTAAACTAAAATTGGGCAAATTATTCAAAAAACACACGAACCGTTTGATAAAACCAATTGGTGTCAGAAGCGGCTCCTTTGTTTTGCATTTGCTCATTAAAACCTTGTAGTCCAAAGAGTCCTGCCATATTACCATTTCGAAGGGCAATTTCGAGGTATCCAGCCGAGTTAAACCAGGCTAATTTATCCGTTTCGGCTACACTTGTGTAATTGGCACTGATCGTGTCAATGACCTCGTTGCGCTTAAATACGATTTTAAAGGAACGACCAGCTGCTTGAGCAGCAAATTCAGAAGCGGTAATATTAATAACTACGTTTTCGAACTGGTCAATAAAGAGGATTTGACCCTCTATCCAGTCTGGCCCTACAGTTGGGCGTAATGGATATATTTCATTGATATTAGCGATAGCTACACCTCCATCTAATATATTTCCTGTTTTACTTACTTTATTGATTGCCATAGCAATTACAGCGGTTATCTCAAGTAAAGTTTGCTTATTATTTAAAGGAATAGCTACAAGTTCATTGGGTTTTTGACCCGTAATCATGGTTAAAAGTCCATTGTCTGGGCAAATAATGTACTGTTGGTTAAATTTAGCCATAAGTACATAATCTGTGGCTCCTTCAAAAAGGTTTACCAAAATGAGGTGAAAACTACCGCCTGGATAATGCTTAATTGCGTTACCACATACATAAGCCGCTTGAGGGAAATTGGTTTGCGGTAAATAATGCGTGATGTCACACAAATTAGTGGTAGGATCTAGCTGTAAAAACTGACCTTTTATAGCGCCAACCAAAAAATCACGTTGGCCAATATCTGAAGAAAGTGTTACAATGGGCATGCCTCATTGTTAACGTAAATACTTGTAAATTATTTCACTAGCTCGTTATTTTTAAAGAAAAACTTACGAACCAATTTATCGGCTAAAGCAGGAAAAAACTTATTCATAAACACAGCGCGCTTACCCGTAAAAGTAAGTACCAGTGTACGTTTACGCTTTTGTATAGCATTTGCAATATGAACCGCACATTCTTCGGAACTCATCATAGCGCCTTCATCCATTGGCGACTCCCCTTGCGATTCTCCCTTACTATTTAATGCTGCATTTCTAATATTAGAACTGGTAAATCCTGGACATACCCACATCACATTGGCACCAGATTCAAGTAGCTCGGTACGCAGTGCTTCTAACCAGCCATTAACCGCGTATTTAGACGCAGAATAACCACTACGCCCTGGAAGTCCTCTGTATCCAGCAATTGACGACACACCAACTATTGTCCCTTTATTTTTAATGATATGATCAAGCGCAAATTTGGTACAATACACTGTGCCCCAAAAGTTGATATCCATAACACGTTTGATGGTATCAAAATCTACATCTTGCACCAATGCACGCATAGAAACACCCGCGTTATTAATTAAAATATCGATTGTTCCAAACTCTTTGATTACGGCATCAATAAAACCCTTGCAATCGATTTCTTTACTTACATCTGTAGCATGAATAAATAATGGCTTACCGGTATTTGCCGCTTGCAATTGGTATAACTTTTGATAATTACGCCCACAGGTAGCCACTTTAGCACCCTTATTTAAATAAAGTTCTACAAGTGCCTTCCCAATTCCATCGGAACCACCAGTAATTACTACAACTTTGCCTTGCATTTGATCCATAAAAACAAATTATGTTCAAAAATAAGTAAGTAAAAGGGTGATATTTGAGAAATGTGGGTAAATCAAGTAAAAAAGAACCCTAATTATTTGGCTATTTTTTTATTTCGCCTATTTTTGCACTCCTGAATCAAACAAGTGATTGATTGTGAAGGGTGAAGATTCCGTAGCTCAGTTGGTAGAGCAATACACTTTTAATGTATGGGCCCTGGGTTCGAGTCCCAGCGGGATCACAAAGCCTCAACGAAAGTTGGGGTTTTTTTATGCGAAGTCGCGAATCAAGCTTGCTTGAATGAGCGGATGAAGCATAAAAAAACTAACGCAACCAAAGGTTGCGTTACAAGGCTTTGCGCTAGCTCAATGCGTAAGGGACGCCGGCGGAGTGAAACGAAGCCGACAATCCCAAATGTGAAATGTTTTTGGACGACGGCGGAGTGAAACGGAGTCGACAATCCCAGGCTTAAATAGTAAATCATTTAAAAAATGAAATAATTAATCAAATCAATAAATATTATTATTATTTTTATATCTAAAATATATTAATATGAAAACAATTTTTAAAAGCTCACTTTTATTGTTACTTTTTTCATTCTCAGTATTGGTCTTTAACCTTAGTTGCGAAAAAGAATCAATAGCTCAGAATACAACTCCATACACACTTCCAATTGCAACATCGACAAAGCTTGGTGGCATAATTGTAGGCACAGGATTAAATGTTACTACTGATGGCGTATTAAGTACTCAACAAAATTTAGGACTTTTAGTTTTTGCAAAAGGGGGAGACAAAGCAAATGAATTTTGGACATCAAAATACGATGGAACAGGGCAAGTTAAAATTACAATTTCTGCACTTCCTTCAACTGGTGAAATAGTAAAAGATAATATTCAATTATCACCTGACGGAAAAAAATTTTTCTTTGTTGCAAATACTAACCCTTCAAATCAAAATAGTTTAGATGCTATATATTCTTGCAATTTAGATGGATCAGGACTAACTAAATTAGTAGATAACATAGATGAATTCTCTGACATTAGATAATAATTTAAGGCTCGTTCCAGCGGCATAAAAAAACCTCGGCGAAAGTTGAGGTTTTTTTATGCCAAATAGTGACAAAAATTGCTACTTAGCACTCAACACAAGCAACTTTCCTCCATCTTCCACACTTACATAAATTTTACCTCCAGGTCCCATTTTTACATTTCGTATGCGACCATTATTTTCAAGTAAAATGGTTTCATTACTAGGAACACCATTGGTCATTTTTACCATGAGTAAATGACGGCGAACAAGGCTACCCATTAATAAATTACCATTCCAATCCCTAAACGATGGGTGATTGATAAATGTTAAGCCAGAGGGTGCAAATGCGGGTGTCCAACTTTTTAATGGAGCCACAATGCCAGTTGCAATATGTCCACTACTAATGGTAGTTCCATTATAATTAATGCCCATGCTATACAAAGGCCAACCAAAATTTTCGGAAGCCTGAACGCGGTTAAGTTCACAACCACCACTAGGTCCATGTTCGTTTTCAAAAAGTTGTTTTGATATTGGATCAAAAGCCATTCCTTGCGGGTTACGGTGTCCATAACTAAATATGGTAGAACGTGTAGTTTGACCCGGTAACAAAGGATTATCAGTTGGTATAGTACCATCTAAATTCATTCTATGAACTTTACCCCACATGGTATTTAGCTTTTGTCCATTTTGATGAGGACTTGATGCACCTCCAAGACTTCCACCTCCACCTTCTCCGACACCCCAATACAATTTACCATCAGGTCCAAAGGAAATACGACTTCCAAAATGTCCATTCCATGTAGATGCCGACTCAGTGGTATGCATCACCTGCCAATTGCTAGCAGCTGTACCATTTAATGTAAACCTTGCAAGTGATAAAAATCCACCCGTAATGCTATAGGTTACATATACATTTTTGCTTGATGCAAAATCTGGCGAAATAGTTACGTCTAACAATCCACCTTGCCCTGACGATGAAATATTTGTAGGCAAACCAGATACGATGGTATTGCTTTGAGTAGTTGTATCAAACAACCTCATTGTTCCAGTTTTTTGTGTAAAAAGAATATTACCATTTGGCAAAAAATCAAAGCCCCAAATAATACCCTGATTGCTTAGTAGCGTGGTTATTATGATTTCTGGAGTACCAGTTAATGGTGCTGGAACTGAATTAATCTTTTTTGAACAAGACGTTATCAATATAAAAAAAACAATTACTAGTTTAATAATCCTAGCGCTTTTAATATAGTTTAAATACTTCATAATCATATTATTTATCCAATTCTCTAAACAGCACTTTGTCTGCATAAAAAGTTCCAAAAGGAACTAACGAAGCTATAAATGCCCAAAACATTTTGAGTAGATTCCACTTATGTAAAAACGAAACTTGAAGCACTAAGCCAACATACAAAACAAAAAGAATTCCATGCGCCAAACCAACCACGTAATTGGGCTGTGGCATCGCATATTTATATTTCAAAATCATGGTAAAACCTAAAAGTAAAAACGAGCAACCTTCTATAAATGCTACGATTCTTAGTCTTCCCAATGCTGTTTTTAATAAATTATTTATCATGTTACTGCTGTATATAGGTTTACACAAATTTAAGGAATCATCCAACTAAACGTACCAGTTATGTAATCAAAATAAGCCCTTCGATGACCTGCATGATGAAGCCACAACCAATCTATGTTTTGTACTTGAATAGAAACAATACCAAAATGATTGAAGCCAATTTCGCTTTCTTCTAATGTAAATTTTTCTTGTTCAATATGTTCAGGTAGGCCGCTGGTTGGATAATCTGTAAAACTTGAAGGATCAAAATTTGTTAAGTAACAACGTCTACTAGATAATGATGTTTTTTGCCATGCAGCAGCAGTAATATCGTTATTCAATTGGAGTACCGCCCTACCCTTTACCCTTATTTGAATCCTATCAGCGGCATCATAAAATAAGGCACTAATAGATGGTTTTATAATTAGTTCCTGCCATTTTTTACTGCGGGTATCGGTATGAAAGCGTAATTCTTTGGTTTCAGGAATCGCTTTACGAAGTACCACTGTTCGCAAACTTATATTGTTACCGCTATGGGTAGCAACGCAGGGCGTATGAAAAGGGTCTCTACTTTTAACGGCTCCATTAACTAGCCTATTCCATGTGTCTTTTTCAAGATCAGTTAAAGTATAAGCTATATTGTTGATTACTATATTATCTGACAGTTCCATACTATAATTGAACAAAATATCTGTCAGAAAGTTTATTGTAAAAGATAATGTTCTACTTCATTGCAAATAAAATTGGAAACCCAAAAGCAACAAAAGCAGTCCAAATAAAATAAACCGGTAAGAACAGTGCAATGCTTTGTTCCACTTCTTCCACCCCTACTTTGCCTCTAACAATTAAAAATAGTTTATGGCTTACGAGTATCAAATTAAACAATATGAGCAAATCGGCACCAAGTACAGAGAGTCTATTGGGTGAAAATCCATAGCTGCTAATACGGTATGAAATAGAAGAAAGCGCAATAATGTTAACCACAATGGTTAAAACGGACAATCCTAGTAGTAACCACTGGTTCATTTTTTGATCCGAAGACTTGGTAATTTCTGTTAAGGAAAACAAGATAAGTGCCATAACGGCTACTAAAAGCACATTAAATAGCATCAAAAAGTCTCTGTTTGAGTTGGGGTAATTGCCAGTTGCAATAACAGTAGCAATAAATAAAAATAGGGTAACAAAAACAATGGGCGTAAAAATTCTGGCTATCACTGGCGATATTTTACTTACCAACTGGTTGTTGTTTTGAACCAAAAATGCCGCAACTACAGGTACCGATGATAATCCAACGGGTACTATATAATCTTGAAAATAGTTTTCAATTCTTACGCCTATCAATGAAAATAACCCAATGGTAATTGCGCAAAATAATCCACCGGCTATAAGCATCAGCCCCGACATCACCATAAAATCGCCATTAAAACGTAGAAATGAAATTCTACTATCACTCTTTGTAAAACCTCCATTCATAAATACATATCCAAAAACAACCCATAATAATAGTGGCATATGAATAGCCGCCTGAACAATAGAATCGCTCTTGGGTAAATTGGGTAGCAAATTCATATATACTACTGAGGCTACTGTAATTACAACTGGAACAATT
>Ga0207940_1000680_pt1 | contig 11212 bp, 8 predicted proteins | sample LakMenEpi06Jul12_FD_150676 | JGI IMG/M metagenome (GOLD analysis project Ga0207940, IMG submission 150676) | Freshwater microbial communities from Lake Mendota, WI - 06JUL2012 deep hole epilimnion (SPAdes) | ecosystem: Environmental > Aquatic > Freshwater > Lake > Epilimnion/Euphotic zone ... | reverse complement strand
AGGCTGATGACACCGTGATCGAAGAAGACGGCAAAACCGAGAAGTAGATAAATGGCATCTGTTAATGAAGCACGGATGCCCCTTCTAGACCACTTACGTGAATTACGAAAACGAGTTCTTCGTTCCGCGATTGCAGTATTGGTTACTTTTAGTGGAGGGTGGTATTTCTATGATTGGATCATCGTCACTCTTGCCAAACCTGTTTGCGACCTAAAGGCAGCTCAAGAATCGGGCGCTGCTAGTTGCGGTGCACTTTACATCAGTGGCGTTCTTGGTCCACTTGATTTACAAATCAAGGTTGCGTTGTTGACCGGAATCATTGTTTCGGCACCGTTTTGGTTATACCAACTGTGGGCTTTTATCGCTCCTGCCTTGCACAGAAAAGAGAAACGCACAAGCATTTTGTTCGTCGCATCTGCAACTCCGTTCTTTGCAATGGGTGCCACGCTTGGTTATTTCATTCTTCCAGTGGCCATAAAAGCTCTCTTTGGTTTTACTCCAGATTCAATCAGTAACTTGGTGAGATTCGATGATTATTTGGATTTCGTACTGCGGCTGATTCTCTTTGTTGGACTCGCTTTCGAACTACCAATCTTTCTATTAACATTTAATTTAATTGGTTTCTTGCGCGGCAAAACAATCTTGAAACCTTGGAGAATTTGGATCTTTACTATCTTCTTCTTTGTTGCCGCTCTATCACCAACAGCTGACCCCCTGAGCATGGTCCTTTTATCTGGACCCTTGATTTTGTTCTACTTCATGGCTGGATTTATAGCGGTACTTGTTGATCGTCGAAGAGATAAGAAAGCAGAATCAGTCGAAACGGGTAGTTCTTCAATTGCAGCACCAACATCCATTAAGGAATAGCCGATAGGGTCTTCCCATGTGGGCTTTGGTGATCAACCCTGTAGCAGGTCAGGGCAAGGGAACCACGGTAGGAACATATGTAGCGGGATGGCTTTCGCAGCGAAAAATCCCCTACACAATTGTCACCGGTAACACTTCGATAGCAATGGGCGATCATCTATCGTTTTTCATAGAAAAGTTTCCAGATACTAAGGGTGTGATCGCTGTTGGGGGAGACGGACTTCTTCACAACATACTGCAACGCGTGGTACCCGCACAGATTCCCCTTGCTCTAATCCCAGCGGGAACTGGAAATGATTTTGTTCGAACCTTGGGCTGGAAGCTTGACTCTTTCGACGATCAACTACACGCAGTCACCACGCTTTCTCCCACACCCGTAGATTTAGGGTTAGTCGATGGCGAATGGTTCGCTGCAATTCTCTCCACTGGCTTTGACTCTATTGTGAACGAGAAGGCAAATACCATGGCGTGGCCGAAAGGGCCGATGAAGTACAACGCGGCGATAGCTATTGAACTTTCACGCTTTAAGCCACGTCACTACCAGATAACCCTTGATGATCGAACTATCTCGACTGAAGCTATGCTCATCGCGGTTTCGAATGGACGTTCATATGGCGGAGGAATGTTGGTGTGCCCGAACGCAAATATTGTTGATGGTCTCTTTGATGTCATGGTTTTGCATCCAGTTTCAACAATTGAATTCATCAAAGTTTTCCCACGTGTATTTGCAGGAACTCATGTTTCCCATCCGGCAGTTGAAATCGTTAGGAGTCGAAGCGTAAGAATCGAATCAAAAGCGGTTGCTTATGCCGACGGGGAGAGAATCGGGCAACTACCGATTTCTGCTGAATGTATCCCAAGTGCACTAAGGACATGGGTAGCATGACGACCCCTGCAGAACGTTATGCCGCGGCAAAGTTAAGAGGCCAACATCCAGTTACCACTGAGTTCCTGCTTACCTTTGACTTTGAGTTCGATCCTTTTCAGATATCGGCTTGTCATGCCGTTGAAGATGGAAGAGGGGTTTTGGTCGCAGCACCTACTGGTGCTGGAAAGACTGTCGTTGGAGAGTTCGCTGCTTATTTTGCTTTACAGGCGGGAAAGAAGTGTTTCTATACGACACCAATTAAAGCGCTGTCTAACCAAAAGTACTCAGAGTTCGTAGCCAAATTTGGTGAAGACCGAGTTGGCCTGCTCACCGGTGATACCAGCATTAATGGTGAAGCCGATATCTTGGTGATGACAACTGAAGTTCTACGAAACATGCTCTACGCTGGATCCAACACTCTTACCAATCTTGGATGCGTTGTAATGGATGAAGTCCACTATTTGGCCGATAAGTTTCGCGGCGCGGTGTGGGAGGAAGTTCTCATCCACTTGATGGAGAGCGTTCAGGTTATTTCGCTATCGGCAACAGTTTCCAATGCAGAAGAGTTTGGTGAATGGCTGGGCGAAGTACGCGGTGAAACCGAAGTGATTGTCAGCGAAATCCGCCCTATTCCATTGTTTCAGCATGTTTTGATCGGTAATCGATTGATGGACCTATTTGATCAACCCGGAAAAATCAATCCCGAGATACTTCAACGGGAACGTGAAGCAATTAGACGTTCTTCTTTAGGTCGAAACAGACGTGGAAGATTTGCTGAACCATCAGACCGAATGAGCAGAGCGGACATAATCGAAAAACTTCAGCGTGAAAACCTGCTACCCGCGATTACTTTCATCTTTTCAAGAGTTGGTTGCGATGCAGCGGTCAAGCAATGTCTACATGCGGGTCTGCGTCTAACATCACCAGAAGAGCGAACCGAAATTCGCCAAACCGCCCTTAGGTATACCCAAAATATTGCCGAAGAAGATCTAGAGGTTCTTGGTTTCCAAGAATGGTTGACCGCCCTTGAACGTGGCATAGCCGCCCACCATGCTGGTTTATTACCGAGCTTTAAAGGTGCGGTGGAGGATTTATTTCAACGCGGTTTAGTAAAGGCAGTGTTTGCGACAGAAACTTTGGCACTTGGAATCAATATGCCGGCACGAACCGTGGTTTTAGAAAAGCTCATTAAATTCAATGGTGAAGCTCATGTACCAATTACACCGGGGGAGTACACCCAGTTAACTGGGCGAGCAGGTCGTCGTGGCATCGATATCGAAGGAAATGCGGTTATTCAATGGTCTCCAACAGTTGATTCAGCATCAGCGGCGGGCTTAGCTTCTACTCGAACATATCCATTGCGTTCATCCTTTTCACCAACGTACAACATGGCGATAAATTTGATTTCACGTTTTGGTCGTGAGACTGCACGCAGATCCCTTGAATCTTCTTTCGCTCAGTTTCAGGCCGACCGCGCAGTTGTCGGACTGACTCGCCAAATTCGCAAAAATGAAGCTTTGATTCAAGAACTAATGAAGGATGCACAATGTCATCTTGGTGATTTTTCCGAATATGCGCGACTAAGACGATCAATCAAGGAGGTTGAAGTTCTACTTAGTCGACGTGACCAGCGGAAGACTTTTGATAATAGACAACGCAGCCACATGGAAGGCGAACTGGCAGAACTACGTCGAAGCCTTAAGGCGCATTCATGTCATGGTTGTGCCGAACGAGAAGATCATGCTCGTTTAGCTGAGCGCGCAGGTCGCCTTACTCGCGAGAGTGATGGCTTGACAACCCGAGTTGAAAACCGAACTCATGTTATTGCCAAGACCTTCGATCAGATTTGCCAAGTCTTGGACCACTTGCAATACATTGACGGTGAAAAACCAACGGTTCAGGGAAAGATTTTGACCAAAATTTATGCCGAATCAGATCTACTACTCACCGAATCAATCAGGCGTGGTCTTCTTGATGATCTCAATGCCACCGAGCTTTTGTCCGTAGTCTCCTGCATGATCTTCGAATCACGTTCACAAGAAAATCTTGCCCCTAAGCTTCCTAGTCAGAAGGTGACATCAACTTTGACTGAGATTATTTCACTGTGGGCTGCGCTAGAAAAGATCGAGAACGATTTTGGTGTTAAGACCCAAAGAGAGCCTGACGCGGGCTTCTGTTTTATTTCCTATAAGTGGGCGAGCGGAAACTCACTCAATAGTGTTTTAAAGGGCAGTGATATGTCAGTTGGTGATTTCGTTCGATCAACTAAGCAACTAGTAGATTTGCTCAATCAGATTGCTGGTGCGAGTGAAAAACTTCGGCCCGTTTGTAAGGATGCAGTAAAGCGAATCGATCGCGGTGTGGTCGCTTATCTCATGGGGGATATATGACATTAATGCTTCTGGATAGCGCCTCGCTTTGGTATCGCGCTTACTACGGAATGCCCGACACTCTGTTAGCTCCAGATGGAACCTCAGTTAATGCGATTCGCGGTTATGTAGATATGACCGCCCGATTAATGAATGTATATAAACCGAATCGCTTGGTTGCATGCCTTGATGGCGACTGGCGACCAAGTTGGAGAGTCGATATTTTCCCCGAATACAAGGCAAACCGTTTAGAGGAAGAAGGGGGAGAGGAAGAAGAAGAGCCTGAAACTCTCACTCCGCAGATTCCTATTCTCTTGGATTTGCTGGATTTGTTTGGAATCCCAGTTGTCGGAGTTGATGATTATGAAGCCGATGATGTCATGGCAACTTATGCTGAAACTGAAAAAGGACCAATAAGAATTGTCACTGGAGATCGAGATCTATTCCAAATTGTGGATGATGCAAGAGATATCAAAGTTGTTTATCTTGCCAAAGGTATTTCTCAACATGATTTGGTAGATATCAAGTATGTTGCCGATAAGTATTTGATTCCGGGTGACAGGTACGATCTCTTTGCAATGTTCCGAGGAGATCCGTCTGATGGTTTGCCTGGGGTAAAGGGAATCGGTGAAAAAGGCGCGGCCGTGATCGCAAACAACTTTGCAACTGCAGAAGAAGCTTTAGCTGGAGCTATAGCGGCGCATGACTCTTTGCCACCGGCACTTGCTAAGAAAATCATCGCTGGTGCCGACTATTTGAAAATTGCGCCCAAGCTTGTTCGAGTAGCGCGTGATGCGCCTCTGCCAAAGTTTGATTTGTCACTTCCGAAAGCACCTTCTGATCTCTCTGCTATTTATCAATTCAAGGAGCGCTACGCCTTGGGGGCTAGTGTTGATCGTTTGATCAGTGCATTGGGTTGGTAGCACTTCTTCTTTCTGGATTATCTGGTGCCCTCCTCTCGGCTGCCTACGAACCAGTGGGGAAGTGGTGGGTAGCTCCCATCGCAATTGCAGTCCATATGTATGCGCTGTCACTTACCAATAGAAAAATTCTTTCAACTTTTATCTTTGCAGCAACCCTAAATCTGATTGTTTTACATTGGAGCAGCACATTTGTTGGCTCGGTCCCGTGGATCATTTTGGCGCTAGGACTCTCTATCTTCTATCTACCACTCGCACTGGTTTCGCGCTGGGGGATGACCTCGTACCCACTCATTTTCATAATGTTGGAAGAGGTTAGAAATAGATTCCCATTCGGGGGATTTGGTTGGGTTCGCATCGCATACACACAAGCAGATGCACCATTCTCAAAAATAGCAGCTATTGGCGGCGCTTCGGGATTGTCTGCTTTAGCGGTTCTATCCGGACTGATTCTTTATTTTGGTGCAAAGCGAGAATTCTCACTCATTACTTTTTTGCCATTTCTGCTTCTTTTTGTTCCAGTAAACTTAACGGTCACATCAGCTACCAATGTTTTGATGGTTCAAGGAAATGTTCCGCAAATGGGATTGGATTTTAACTCAAGAGCGAAAGCTGTTTTCAATAATCACTTTGAGAGAACTCAAGTTGAATTAGCTAAGGATTCAAATGTCGATTTTGTTTTATGGCCGGAAAATTCGGTAGATGTAGATCCGTTTGTAAACCAAGATGTGAAGAAAGCACTTGATTCAGTTCAAAAACCACTGATAATCGGTGCCATTCTTGGCAAAGGAAACAAGTTTTTGAACACATCAATCTTGTGGGGTGGTGAGTTACCCCCAATCTACATAAAGCAACATCTAACGCCTTTTGGGGAATACATCCCACTACGTTCATTAGCTTCATTAATTTCGCCATACACAGATCGAGTAACTGACTTTGAACCTGGGCAAGCGCAGGTACTTTTTAAGGTCAAAGATGCGGTAATTGCACCCATTATTTGCTTCGAGTTAGTCGATGATCAGCTGCTTCATGAGGCCGCACTTTCTTCTAATATTTTGGCGGTTCAGACCAACAGTGCAACCTTTGGAATGTCCGCAGAAAGTGCTCAACAATTGTCGATCACTCGAGTTCGAGCTATTGAGCATGGTCGAAATATCGTTTCTGTTTCAACAACTGGTTATTCAGCGGTAATCGATTACCAGGGAACAGTTCTTCAACAGACATCGATGGGAACTGCCGACACGATTCGTGCTGAAGTTGATCTTCTGCAGGGCCAGACACCAAGGGACAAGGCAGGTGACTGGGCTTTAATAGGCGTTCTATTTGCGCTCATGCTGATTGCACGCAGAGCGTATACCTAACGCCGATAAGTTACATTATGTAAAGTAACAAAAGGAAGGCCGGAATCAACCACTCCTCCCACCGATTGCTTCTAACGATACTCATCCATCGGTGTACAGGCACAGACCAGATTACGGTCTCCGTGAGCGCCATCAATGCGCGATACCGGCGGCCAGTACTTCATTCTGGATCCAATTGATTCACCTGCAATAAAGCCCTCTATGGCCACCGGATACCCACCCTTTTCGCGGGTGTAGCCCCTATCCCAGTTGTTGTTTACGACTGACAAGGCGGTGTGTGGCGCATGACGAAGTGCTGAATCTTCGATGCTGATCGTGCCGTCAATGACCTCTTGAATTTCAGCTCTTATCGCAATCATGGCATCGATGAATCTATGAATCTCGCGAATATCTTCTGATTCTGTTGGTTCAATCATCAGCGTTCCAGCGACCGGAAATGACATCGTCGGTGCGTGGAAACCGAAATCCATTAATCGCTTTGCGATGTCATCAACTGAAACGCCACAATCTTTAGTCAACCCGCGAATATCCAAAATGCATTCATGTGCGATTCGACCGTTAGCACCCGTGTATAAAATCGGATAAGAGTCGGAAAGTTTTGCTGCCATGTAATTGGCAGACAAAATCGCAACTTGCGTTGCATGTGTAAGTCCTGAGCCCCCAAGCAAACGAATGTAAGCCCACGAGATTGGCAGAATGCTTGCCGATCCAAATGGTGCAGCCGAAATCGGACCAGGACCAGTGACTGGCCCAGCTGATTGATCCTTTGGGTGGTTAGGTAAAAACGGTGAAAGGTGTGCACGAACAATTACTGGTCCTACGCCAGGGCCTCCTCCACCGTGTGGAATTGCAAAAGTCTTGTGCAAATTAAGGTGTGAAACATCTGCACCGAATTTTCCAGGTTGGGAAACTCCGACCAGCGCATTCAAATTAGCACCATCAACATAGACCTGACCGCCTGCGTTATGGATCAACTCGCAAATTTCAGAGACCGCTGTTTCGAAAACACCATGAGTAGACGGGTAAGTAATCATCAAGGCCGCCAAAGCAGCTCCATGCTCTGTTATTTTGGCCTTGATGTCGGCAACTGAGACATTTCCGCTTTCATCGCAGTCAATCACAACCACCTTCATGCCTGCCATGACAGCCGACGCTGCATTTGTGCCGTGGGCGCTAGATGGAATCAAGCAGATATTTCGTGCTTGATCCCCGCGTGAATCATGATAATTGCGGATCGCGAGCAACCCTGCGAATTCGCCTTGGCTACCAGCATTGGGTTGCAATGACACTGCGTCATAACCCGTGATTGCCACTAACCATTTAGACAGCTGATCGATTAACTTGCGAGTACCGATGCTCTGATCAGCGGGTGCAAATGGATGTAGGGATGAAAACTCTGGCCAAGTAACCGCTTCCATTTCCGTAACAGAATTCAGTTTCATTGTGCACGAGCCCAGAGGAATCATCGTTCTATCCAGGGCCAAATCCTTATCAGCCAAGTTGCGCAGATAACGCATCATTCCGGTCTCGCTGTGATTGGTATTGAAAACCGGGTGGGTTAAATACTTGCTGGTGCGCAGGAATTTCGCCGGGATCTTCTCCCCTGCAGTATCTTTAAAGCCAAAGATTTCCAAAACTTGCGCAAACAATTCCTCAGTTGTTTCCTCATCAAAAGAGACTCGAACTTCGGTATCGCTGACTCGAGCAAAGTTAATTCCTTTTGCTGCGGCCTTGTCGTGTATAGCTTGTGCATCTTTTACAACAATATGAACCGTGTCAAAAACAACATCTTCTCGATTACCGCTTGCTGCATGCAATCTGGCGGCGAAACCATGAACACGATCTGCAATTTCCCGCAAACCAGACGGACCGTGGTACATCGCATAAAAAGCACTCATGTTGGCTAACAAAACTTGAGCGGTGCAAATATTTGATGTCGCCTTGTCGCGACGAATATGTTGTTCACGAGTTTGCAGCGCTAAACGAAAAGCCGGTTTTCCAGTTGCATCAATACTTTGCCCTACGAGTCGACCTGGCATTGATCGCTCTAAACCAGTTCGTACCGCCAAAAAACCAGCATGTGGTCCACCAAATCCCATGGGAACTCCGAAGCGTTGGGCGGTACCTACTGCAATATCGGCCCCCCACTCCCCTGGCGCTTTTAGCATTGTCAAAGCAAGTAAATCTGTCGCAGCAATTACAAATGCATTTTTTGAATGTGCATACTCTGCAAATGATGCGTAATCAATTACCGTGCCGGTGGTATCTGGGTACTGCAAAAGCGCACCAAAGAATTCGCCGTCGTAGCCATCTCGCACGACATGTCCTGAATCAACTTCGACAACCGTGATTCCGAGTGGCTTTGCACGGGTAATGACGACGGCCTTTGTTTGTGGGTGAACATGTTCTTCGATCAAGAAAACCGCGTCATCGCTTAACTTTGAGGCACGTCTAGCTAGAGTCATAGCTTCAGCGGCAGCAGTACTTTCATCCAGCATTGATGCGTTTGAAATATCTAACGCAGTTAATTCACAAATCATCGTCTGAAAGGCAAATAACGCTTCCAGCCGACCCTGAGAAATTTCTGGTTGATATGGTGTGTACGCGGTGTACCAGGATGGATTCTCTAAAACGTTGCGTTTAATGACGGGGGGAACAATAGTTCCGTAATATCCGGTACCAATCAGAGAACGGTAAACCTTGTTTTGCGAAGCAATCTCGCGAAGTTCCGCAATTACTTCGACCTCACTCTTGCCGTGGTCTAACGCTTTTTCAATTACATCATTGATGAGAATGTTTGCTGGGACCACGTCTTTAATGAATGTAGTTAAATCTGAGTAACCAAGATGCTTGAGCATTGCGGCTTCGTCAACTGATGTCGGACCTATATGACGATCCTCAAAAGAACGGCTCACTGTGATCCCTCATCCCTTACAAGGCCTCTCGCCAGATGTGCGAGGGCAGGGCTGAAGAATAAACCGAATTAAGCGCCTTTGCTCTTTCTACGCAGTGAAAGCTCATCGTTATTTTCAACACCAGTTGGGTGACCATTTACTTCACCCTGAAGCAGAGAAAGGGAGCCTTCAACTTCATGCCACACCTTGCCAACCGCGATGCCAAAAACGCCTTGGCCACCTTGCAATAAGTCGATGATTTCATCCGGACTTGCGCACTCATAAATCGAGGCGCCATCACTCATTAACGTGATGCGTTCTAACTCGGTTACTCCCCTATTTCTCAAGTGATCAACCGCGGTACGGATATTTTGAAGCGATACTCCCGCATCCAATAAACGCTTAACAACTTTCAAAACCAAGATGTCGCGGAAACCGTATAAACGCTGAGTTCCAGAACCGCTGGCATTTCGAATACTTGGTTGAACTAATCCAGTACGTGCCCAATAATCTAATTGACGATAACTAATTCCCGCGGCAGAGCAGGCTGTTGCGCCTCTGTAGCCGATTTCCATCTCTTCTGGGGACACGGGGAAAGCTCATTTCTCTTGGGGAGTGAGATAAATGTACGGCCAGCAGTACGCCTAAACAATGACCGACACGAAGCAAACCTCTACTAGAGGTTGAGGGTTTTGCCTACTACCCAGCGAAATCTTCGGGGTTGATCTGATCCAGGAACTCACGGAATTTCTCAACTTCTTGGTTCTCACCCTCACCTTGCGGGATCTCAATTCCGACCTCGTTAAGCAACTCCTCGGTTGCAAGGATGTTGCTGTGGGTTCGAACTGCCAGCGCAATGGCATCAGAGGGTCTGGCGCTAAGGCTCAGCGGCTCCCCCTTTGAATCCCGAAGGTTAAGGGTGGAGTAGAAGGTTCCATCCTTAATTTCAGTCACATGGACCGCGATCAGCGTTGCATCGAAAAGCTCAATCACACTCTTCATGAGATCGTGGGTCAGCGGTCGAGGAGGTTCAACCCCTTGTTGGGCAAAGGCAATTGCGGTCGCTTCTACCGCGCCCACCCAGATAGGCAGAAATCTGGAACCATCAATTTCTTTGAGCAGAACGATCGGCTGATTGGAGGGCATCTCGACTCGAACGCCGATCACCTCCATAGGGATCAACATTTCTTACCGTAAACGGTTAAGGCCACCACGAACTAGCGCGGCATGCAAACGAATAGACAGCGATGCGATCTCTTTTTGAACCTCTTCGGCGCGAGCCTTGGATTCGGCGCTCTTCTGTCGTGTCAAAGGTGTGATGACCTGCTCGATTAAACCGATCTCACGATCTGCAGCTGATTTAAATGAACGAAGATGACGGGCTTCAATTCCAAAACCACCCATTTCGGTAACAGCTTTTGCAATCGTAAGGGCGTCAGAATCATAGTGACGTCCACGGGGAGAAATTAATCCATAGCTTTCTAGTTCAACTAACTGATCCTCTGCCAGACCGCTGTTTTTCAACAACTCCTCGCGGGAAAGGCGCATCTCATTGACTTCGCCGAAAGCGCTAGGTGCCATTTCCCCATCAATAGTTGCTAAACCAATTGTTGCTCTTGGAGATGGGACACCACCAACGGCTGCAGGTTGAAGACCACGATCAATCGCATCAAGGTTGTCCTTGATTACCTTCAAAGGTAAGTACTGATCGCGTTGGGCAAGTAGCACATAACGCAAACGCTCTAGATCTGAACTGGTGAATTTTCGATATCCCGAAGGTGTTCGTTGCGGTTCAATCAAACCTTCAGATTCAAGAAAACGAATCTTGGAGATTGTGATATCCGCAAAATCTCCACGCAACCGATTAAGGACTTCACCGATGCTCAAATATGCGCGTGCTGGAACTGCCATGACTACTCCCCTAGTTGGAACC